>Ga0206950_1111_pt1 | contig 18901 bp, 15 predicted proteins | sample Alteio_BWOrgHeat_41_FD_152954 | JGI IMG/M metagenome (GOLD analysis project Ga0206950, IMG submission 152954) | Enriched cells from forest soil in Barre Woods Harvard Forest LTER site, Petersham, Massachusetts, United States -... | ecosystem: Environmental > Terrestrial > Soil > Temperate forest >... | reverse complement strand
CAGTATCGTGGCTTTGCCCTAGGCGTACCTCCGATCGAATCATGAGATTCGTGTTTTCTTTATGCTGCGACCGGGTTGGTGAGATGTTTCCCCAGCAGGTCTTCCAGTACGTCTAAATATGCAATAGCGGTTTGCTGGCGGGAGAAATTCTGCTGGACATATTGACGGCCATTCCGGCCCATAGCTTGGCGCAATGCCGGGTCAGCAGCGAGGGTCTTAATGGCATTGACTAGCGCTTCCGGATCTTCCGGGGTGACGAAGATTCCGCCGTCGGCGTGTTGCAGCACGCTGCGGGCGTGGCCATCGACTCCCAGAATTACGGGACGGGCGCAGGCCATGAACTCCAGCATCTTGGTGGGGAGAACAGTTTTGAAGAGATCGGTGCGCTTGAGCGGCACCAGGCAGACATCCGACGCGGAGATGTAATCCGGGACAGTTTCGCGGGGCTGCTGACCGACAAAGCGGACGTTTGTCAAACCGCGCGAACGGGTCAGGGCAGCGATGCGTTCTTTCTCGGCACCCTCACCCACAAGTAGAAACAGGATTTCAGGTGCTGCATTTTGCAGTCGGGATGCTGCTTCTACCACCGTTTCCAGACCATGGGCCAGGCCCATGGTTCCAATATATGAGACGACGAAACGGCCTTCTGCGCCAAGGGTGTGTCTTAACACGGAATCCAGAGGGAGCGGCCGAAAAAGATTTGTGTCCACACCGTTGTCAACCACAGAGATTTTTTCTGAAGGGACGCGCCAGTGTTTCACGAGATGATCTTTGAATGCCGGGGTGACGACGACCAGGCGATCGCAACGGTGATATAGAAATCCTGCGATCTTCCCCAACAGGCGATGCAACAAGGAGCCGGTGCTGCCCGCGCCCACGGCAGCCAGGGATTCGGGCCAGAGATCGCGGACCTCAAATACGAACGGCACTCGTTTGTGGCGGGCCAACCACCAGCCGGAGAGTCCGACCAGCAGTTGGGGAGAGGACGCAATCACGACGTCAGGCTGGGCTGTGAACATCCCGGTGAGCGCGGAAGAAATGCAGAACGAACTGTAGTTCAACATCCGTTCGTGAGCCTTGCGGTTGGGAAAGGGAAGAAGCCAGGTGCGAACGACTTCTATGCCGTTGTAGTTCTCGCGAGCAGTCAGCCGACGCAGCTTGCTGCGGTATTCGGGCGGTACAACGCCCGTCGGATGGTTGGGAAATCCGGTGAGGACGGTGACCTCATGCCCTTGCTCGACCCACAGACGCGAGAGTTCTGCGACGCGCCCGGCGGGAGCTCCCATCTCTGGCGGAAAATATTGCGAGACGTAAAGTATCTTCACGGCTAGTAGTAGCAGAGCTTAAATGCGCTCTTGTAGCACAGGGCGCGGGTGCGTTTGGCGCGACTGCGGGCATAAGCTTCCCACTTGTTGGCTACGCGCTCAAAGATTTCATCGCCCGTCAGATGATGCATCACACGCAACTGCACCACGTGCAGGCGGTGATAAAAAGGACTGGAAACCATGGGCAGCAAGGTCCCCGATTGCTGGCGTCCGGTTTGTTCATACAAGGACCAGAAGCCGAGATCATAGTGATGAAGGTTGGTGCGAAGCGTGAGTAGAGCTTTCTCAAACAGCTCCCGCGCGGCGGAGCTTCGCGTCGCCAGGAAATAATCGTAAACGCCCCACGCAGCCCAGATGAATCCATTGAGAATGTGGGTGGGGGGCGAGACGAGATACTCCTCGAACCAGAGATTGCCGCGCTCGTCGGTAAACGAGACGCCGCCTTCGCTGGTAGATCTCAGAAAACTGGCGAAGGCGCGGTCAGCGGCACGGCCATAATTTGCGTTGCCGGTCTCGCGATAAGCGCGAACCAGTAGCGAAATACCCTGTCCCTGGGCCAGCGCCGAGTACCAGGGCGCTTTCAGTGGTGAGCGATACTCCCAGTCGAAGTGGTGGTTCCAGACCCAGAGGCCATGAGGATTTGGTTCCTGGTGAGTACAGAGCCAGTCACTGGCGGCAAGGAACTTCTTCCGTCGTTTGGCATTCTGAGTTTCCAGAAAGAGGTTGTAGTTTCCCAGTCCCCATTGGGCAATCGCGATGGGGTTGTACTGTAATCCAATGTAGCCACGGTAGTTCAGCATAGGGATGCCGATGGCGTCGTAATCGCCCGAATAGTCTGCTTTACCGGCGAAACCCATGTAATAGCCGCTCAGTTCCTGGAAGTTTGCTGCAGGATTCTCCTGTGGCGTGTCGTGCCAGAAAGTGAGATGGCTCTTCCTCGGAAGTAAATATGCGCCGAAGATGCGCCCGTAATATTGCGGACGGCCCACATCTGGACATTAGCATGGAAGAAGCACGGTGCTGGTAGCGTGCAGGATTCCCCTGTTTCTTTGGGGCACGATCAGAAACGCCAGAGGCTGGTTTCCAGATCACCGGGAGCGACGGCAATCGTAGTCGCGGCTAGAATTCCGGAAGTGTTCTGGCCATCCGGCAGAAAAGCATTGCCGTATTGAAACAAGCCCATCGGCCACGCGTCTTTTTTCCGGTGAGCGAGTTGTTGCCAGTCCTGGCCGTCCGCGCTGCCATAGACACTCACATTTCGTGAGGCGTTTACTGCGCTGGGTTCCACCATGGTCGAAAAGAAAATCGCGCCACCCACGCGGCAGCCGTAAATGGAAGAACTGCCGAGTGCTGTGACTTTTGTGAGATTGCCGTGGCGGTCGAGCCGATAGATATGGTTCTGTTCCAGTGGAGTGTCCGAAGAGAAATAAAGTGCGTCGCGGGTAGGAACCAGCGCCGCCGATCGCGTTTGCTGGCTTCCCGACAAAACTGCATCAACGTTTCTGAAGTCGCATGAGGCCCGGAGAATGCGGCACTCCGATCCTTCGTCTCCGGTGAGCACCCAGAAGCAGTTTTCAAACTCGTCATAGACAATGTTGTGGACGTGACGGATCGCGCGCTTGGCGAAGGTGTGGGCCACATCCCAGTGGCCGCCTCCGTCGGTAGAGGCGTAAATATGGACTTCGTCGCGCTGAGGATTGTCGAAATATTCTCCCCAGAAAACGTGATCGCCGGGTGCGACCGCAAGATGCAGGGGCCGGGTGCCTCGGAGGACGCGATGGGATAGGCGAAACTCTTTGTCTCCGGGTTTCAGAGTGACGATGGCATGCGGCGCGGCACCGATCACATGTCCGGTACGCAACACGGCCAGGGCGTGAAAACCGTCGCGAAGAAGTCGGGAGCTAAGGCGAAACGATGAGGTGAGGTGTCGGCCGAAACCCGGCCGATAGATGCCGATGGTTTCCCAATTCGTCGCGGTGCCATGGATCCGCGCCTTCAGCAGAGAATAGCCGCGAGAGGCGTAGAGAACATCGTCGCTCCAGGCCAGGGCTCGCAGGCCGGGAAAGGCAGCGATGTGAATCGGGTGCAACTCTGGACTTCGGCTGGCCGGGATTAGGGCAGGATTGGCCGCCATGTTTCTTGCTCAGTTCGCAGCTTTCAAACTCACATAGGGCCCGATGGCAAGAACATCCATGTGGGTGCGCTTGAAACAATCGATGGCCTGTTGCGGCTCGCACACAATGGGTTCATTTTCGTTGAAACTGGTGTTCAAGACAACGGGAATTCCGGTACGACGTTCGAAGGCCTGGATTAGATCGTAGTACAGGGCGTTTTCTTCGCGGCTGACCGTCTGCAAACGGCCGGTGTCGTCCACGTGGTTGACCGCGGAAAGCTGGGCCCGTTTTTCGGGGCGGATTTTGTACACGTGCAACATGAACGGTGAAGGGTGGTCGTGTTCGAAATACTCGGCTTGACGTTCCACGAGAATCGAGGGTGCAAACGGGCGGAACCACTCGCGCTGTTTGATGCGCGCATTCAAAATATCTTTCATGCCGGGCAAGCCAGGATGAGCCAGGATGGACCGATTGCCCAAGGCGCGCGGGCCCCATTCCATGCGGTTCTGAAACCATCCGACGATTTTCCCCTCGGCGATCTGTTGAGCGACGGCCTCGAGGAGCGGGCCGCGCTCCAGCTTGCGATAAGGGATATTGGCCTGCTTCAGGTCTGATTCGACTCGTGCCTCGGAAAATTCCGGGCCGAGATACGAATTCTTCATGGCATGACGCCGGGGTTGATTGAGAACGGAATGCCAGGTATGAAGAGCTGCGCCGATCGCTAACCCTTCATCGCCCGCAGCGGGCTGAATCCAAGTACGGCGAAATGGTGTGCGTGCAAAAAGTTTTCCGTTGGCGACACTGTTTAGAGCGCAACCACCGGCCATGGCGAGGTTTTCGCAAGGCACACGCTTGTGAAGCTGGTTCAGGAGATGAAAGAAAACATCCTCGAAACGGGATTGCATGGCGTAAGCGAGATCCATTTCGCGGCGGGTGATTTCGCTGCGCGGTTCGCGTGGCTCACCGAAGGCCTTCACCATGCGATTGGAAAAATGGGGCGCCAGTTGGACTGTTCCGTCGGCTGCGATTTGCATTCCCTGGTTGCTTCCTAACGGCTTGAAGAATCCGAGATCAAGATGGAAGCCGCCGTTTCGCTGCACCACGACCTCGCGAAGTTGTTCGCAATAGGTATCCTGACCATAGGACGCAAGGCCCATTACTTTTCCCTCGTCACCGTACTGTTTGTAGCCGATGAATTCGCAGACCATGGTGTAGAAACTGCCCAGAGAATCGGGCAGGAAAACGCGATCGAGCACTTCGATGTGATTACCCTGACAGTGGGCCATCATGGTGGAAACAAAGTCACCGGAACCGTCATAACTGAAGCCAGCAGCCTGGTCCCACGGGGAGCAGTAATAAGCGCTGGCGATGTGCGCGATGTGATGTTCGACGTGATGCTCGGCAAAGCCCAGACTTGTCTGAGAGACGTCGAGTTCATTTGCCAGTAGCGAACGCACATCCCGTAACGGCTGTTTGCGCTGGCGCAGGCGGATAAGGTTCAGAAGTTTGGCGGGATTGGCGATGGCGTATTGGACTTTCTTCGCCAGATTCGCATCGCTGTCCTGGCCGATGGCTACGTGGTCAATGTCGGTGATCTTGACGCCGGCGAAGTCGAGGCAGGCCTGGATTGCGAGGGTCGGGAAACCTGCGTAGTGCTTGACGCGATTGAGGCGCTCCTCAGCAATGGCGAACAGGACCTCGCCATCCTGTATCAGTGCGGCCGATGCGTCGGCGTGAAACATGTTCAGACCCAGGGTCAGCATCGGCGTGAATTATTTCCTGAGGTCATTGTGCGCGCAGCCCTCATCGCTTGACCGTTCCAGTTCGTAGAGCTTGGCCTTGATGTGAAATAGCTGGATGCTTTGGAAACAGCAATAGATCAGCCCAGGAGCTCCGTCCAGGAATCCAAGCCGAAGAACGTACTTGTAGAAAAAGAAGAGCATGGGAGAACCCGGCAGTGGCAGAAATTTGCGTTTCAGCCAGCGGCGGCGCTGGGCCTGGGTTCCAAACAGTGACGGAGGCAAGTCGCGAGAACTGTCTTCACCTTCCATCCAAACCCGCACCTCCCAGTTGGAGTATTCATCGTGTTTCAGGATGTAACGGGAGAGCGAATTCATGTTGTGATGGACGAGTGGGTGTCGCAGTTTGGCCGTTGGCCCGTTCACCACGACGTGATCATGTACTTCCATGTCACACATCGAAGTGTCCTGATGCTGGAGACGGCGTTCAAACCGGGCTTTACCGCGTCGAAAAAGAGAGAGTTTGTAGAAGCTGGTATTGCCGCGAAGCAGGGTTCGCCCCAGGAAATGCATGCGCAGAGCGATGTAGTAACCGTCGCGACCAGGGTCTTGAATGGCTTGCCGAATTTCTTCCGCCAAATCAGGAGTAAGAACTTCGTCGGCATCGAGCAACAAGATCCAGTCATAGGCGAGTGGAAGAGTATCCATGGCCCACTGACGCTTCTTGGGCCAACCGCCGTGGTAATGAAACTGTGCAACCTTGGCGCCGAAGGAGCGAGCGATCTCAGGGGTTTCGTCGGTGCTGCCAGAATCGATGACGTAAACTTCACCAGCTCCGTGGAGCGCTTCCAGGCAACGGGCCAGGTTGCGCTCCTCATTGCGCACGGGAATAATCACGCTGACCGGCAGGCAGGCCTGGCGAGTACTAGCACGCAGGTCAACGGGTTTTTCAATCGTTTGCATCGCTGGCATCGACTCTGGAACATAGTAGCGCCGAAACCGGCCTAGCCCATATGACAGAAAAGATGCCAGTCTTCGAAGATCATGCTCGCCGGCCACGGTGCTTTTCCGAATAAGTCTGTGGGAGAGGGCGCTAGGCCGCACGATCGCGCTCAGCTTCGCCGTGCTTAAGGTTGTGGGCAAGAGCTAAGACTTCATCTACGTGGGTTCGCCAGGAAAAGTCCTGCGAGCGTTTCAGTCCAGAGTCGGCAATTTGCTTTCTCAGGACAAGAGACTCCTCCAGCTTCAGGACAGAGTCAGCCAACCTTTCCGAAGAGAAGCGCGGGAAGTAGAGAGCGGCATTTCCACAAATTTCTCGGTGTACCGGTAGGTCGGAGGCGACCACGGGCAGTCCGCATGCCATGGCTTCGACCAGAGGATGGGCGAAGGTCTCGGTGTAAGCGGGAGAAACGTAAATATCGCACGCGCGGATGAGCCGATGCAGCGAGCGATATGGAACCGCGCCGAGTTCGACGATCTGGCTGGAAATGCCAAGCCGCCGAACCAGCGCCGCGGCGGACTCGGTGCGAAACGGGCCGGAGTACTCGTCGGGGGATAGTTTGCAAGTGAGAAATATGCGAACGTCTTTCCCCAACCTTTCGCGGATTCGGGGTACGGCTCGCAGGAGGGTCTCGAAATTCCGGTAGTAGTTGTAGTGGCTGACGAAGACGATGCGAAGGGTGTTCTGAGCAGCATCGAGTTTCTGCTGGATTGCGGCCGGCAAGGGCGCGGAATCGCGGAAGAAAATCTCGCGGTCGAAGCCGTGATAGACGCTGACTACTTTTTCGCCAGTCCATCTGCGCAGGGTAGCGGCGAAAGCCTGGCTGGGGGCGACGGTGCAATCAGCCCACTCGACGGAGCGACGAGCGAAGAAGCCACGAATCCGTGTGTCCAGCCACATGCGATAGGCGTGACGATCGTGCAGGTCGCTGACGAAATCGGGTGAAGTGTAGAGCGAGTTGCCGGATAGGAGGATCTGGGGCACGGGCGATTTTTTCAGGGCAAAATTGCCGGCCGAAATCAGCACATCGGAACCGGCAGCCCGCACCAAGCGCGGCAGTAGAGCCTGTTCGACAGCGAAACGCGCCGCTGCCCCGGCTGGGATCTCCTTCACGATGAAGGAAATGTTCGCCGGATTGCCCAGTTCTTTCCTAAGCTCTGGGCCAAGGCAAATCGTAGTGCGGAGTGCGGCGCGGGTGGCGAGATGAGGAACGACGTTGCGCACATATGTCAGCCCGCTCCCCGCACTCGCCGCGATGCAGTTGAGGAAGAGGCGCATCATTGGGTGACCGGGGCTCCGTCGAAGTTACGGGCCCAGACGGGTTGCGCGATTTGAGGAGACCGAGAAGCCGAGGGCGTGGCCGCTGGAACCACGTCCACCATAATGAACGCCAGGGCCCAGAAAAAAACGCAAAGATAGTAGCCTGGCGCGAACAGCCAATCTTCAAAGCCGGCATGCACCAGGCCCGCCACCATGATGCCCGCCAGTGGAACTCCGTGAGAGAAGACGTTGCCGGTTTGGCGCATCTGCATTACGGCCCGCGCAACATTTGCCGCAATCAGGATGAGCAAAGCAAGAAACGGAAGGTCTCCCAGAAGTCCGACCCACTCGGTAAGGGCGAGGTAGCTGTTGCCATGTTCTCGAGTTGCCTGGCGGCGCGATTCGAAGCCTCCGGGTTGCTCAACGACCTCGCTGCTGGTCTGGCTGGTTCCGAATCCGCTGCCGAACCAGGGATGCTCCTGAATGGACGAAACGGTTTCATCCCAGGCCGTACGGCGGGACGCCAACAATCCATCCTCCTGTCGTCCTTTGTAAACGAAGACGGTCGTGAGCGAGCCCGAAGGCTGCTCATGGAGAGGGAGCGTGGTCATCACAAAAACCGCCAGCAACACGGCTACGATTGCCCCCCGTAACAACAGGCCATACTGGCGCAACGCTAGACACAGCAGGACGCAGGAAACCACAGCGGCAGCGATACCCGCCCGTGCATAGCTGCTAAACAGCAAAAGCAGAGCGACCAACAAAGCCAAAGTGCGCCGGCGACGGACCCAGGTCCGGCCGCTAGACATCGTCCCCCACAACAAAAGCGGGACAGCGGCGACTCCCATCACCGCACCAAGAGAGTTGGGGTTTCCGAAGATTGGCAGCTTGAAGGCGAAGTAAGTAATTGCCGTGATGTAAACCAGAAGCTCACAACCCACCAGCAGTTGGGAGAAAAACTCCGCTTCGCGACCCAAGGCAGCCAAGCGCGCTCCTGTCGCCGCGTATAGAAACAAGAGCAGCAAACTTGAGGCTTTGAGGAGTGCCATGTTCGGGTAAGCGGAAGCCGCCGCCGACACCAGCGCGGCTACGACGCAAGAAAGACCTATCAGATGGAACGATCCGAAATGGCAACGTTGATCTGAGCCGTAGATAAACAGGCCGGCTAAGGCGCCTACGCACAAAACAAGCCATCGGCCGGAAGTCCATGCCACGTTCAGGGGAAGGGCCATTCCCGCCCACAGGAAAATAGTGAGCAGCAAGGGGAGAAACCCTGCCCGATAGTTCCAAATTGCCGCCAACAAGACTTGAAGAAAACATAATGCTGCCAGGGTTTGATAATTGTTGAAGTAGCCCGGGCGCGAAGCTGCCAGGTAAACCGAGAAGAGGCAGCAAGCAACGACAGCCGCAGGCAAGAGAAGCTTGGGAAATCGACGATTCATGCGGCACCTGCCGTGCAGCGCAGAGCGGCATCGGCCATCCCCGCTGCCCAGGCTTCGGGTGAAAATTGCTGGATGCGTTCCCGTCCGCGGAAGGCCATCAGGCTGCGGAGAGCGGGATTGCAGGCAAGTTCGGTCATGGCGAAGACCAGAGGTTGGATGTCTCCTGCGGCGACGACCCGCCCGTTCCAGCCGTCCTCAACCAAGTCCTCGGTGCAGCCGGCGGCAGCAGAAGAGATGACCGGCAAACCGCAAGCCAACGCCTCATTCACCACCAGACCCCAAGGGTCGGTATGGGTGGGGAAGACCAGAGCATCCGCCAGGGCGTAATAAGCCGCGAGCTGCTCGCGATGGGCGAAGCCGGTAAAGCAGATTGCGCCGGGCTGAATCCCAACCGCACGCCGACGCAGTTCAGAGAGAGCAGGACCGTCGCCTACGAATACAAGCCCGACTTCGTCCCGCAACCCGGCTGGCAGGGAAGCGTAGGCGCGGAGTAGATCGATAGTTCCTTTTTCCAGGACCAGCCGCCCGGCGAACAAGAAAAATCTAGCGGGTAAGCCAAGGGTGCGCCGGTAGTGGACGGCATTCTGGCGAACGGCTTCAGCTCGCCGGGCAAAGAACCGCGTGTCCACGGCATTGGGCGCGGTGAAAATCAGTTCTTCCGGTGCGCCGTAGCTGCGGAGATACTGGGCGGAGGATTGGCCGGGGACGACAAAGGCATCACAGCGGCGCAGAAACTTCATCTTCAAAGTCTCAATCCAGGCATGGCCACTGCGCAGGTCGCGCGCGGTACTTTCGGACCACAAGGCAAAAGGAACGCGGTTTCTGCGGGCCCACGACATGCATTGCCATGAAGCGATGTAGTTGTAACCGCCGCAAACAATGAAGTCCGGCGCCGCCCGCCGCAGGGCGACTTCGGCTCCCCAGTTCAGTAGTACGCATTGCCCGCCAATTCGCCGCCTCCAGGAAGGCAAGACATCATAGGAAAAGTAAATCTCATTCTTGTAAACCAGCCATTGACGCTGCGTAGGGTCGTTTTCTGCGAGGAAAATCACATGCAGATCAATGTCGCGATGCCGCGCCAACGCGTTGAACACAGGGATGCGATAAGGGGCAATGATCTCGGTGACGATGACCACCCGGCGGCTCATGCTGCGCACTCCTCATAGACGACTGAAAGCTGACTCCCCTGGTGCGCAGACGTCAAACGCTGGAGAACCGTGTTGCGGGCGGCTTCGCCGATCTGGCGTCTGAGTTGCAGATTTTGCAGAAGCGTGGACAGTGCATGCACCAGACCCTGGAGATCGTCAGGGTCCAGCAGCCAGCCGTTGTGTTTGTGCTGAATGATTTCGTCGATTCCCTGACCGCGGCAAGCGATCGCCACCTTGCCTGCAGACATGGCTTCCAAATAAACGCAACCCAGGCCCTCATAGCGGCTGGGCAAGACGAAAAGCGAGCTAAGGCGCATGGCTTCGGCAACCTGTTTTCGACTTTGACGACCCAAAAAACGTACTCTGCCGGCCAGGTCCAGTTCGGTGGTCAGCCGTGTCAAGCGGGGGCGTTCGGGGCCGTCGCCGATGATGTCGCACGAAAGTTGCGGATGCTGAGGAAGGACAACGGCCAACGCTCGGAGCAGTAATTCGTGTCCTTTGATGGGGATCAGATTGCCTACACTGAGAATGGTGTCCAGGGACAGATCCGCGGATGCTGGGGCAAACACCGCAGTGTCCACGCTGTTGTAAATGACCTTCGCCTTGATCGGAACGTTTGAGCCTTCGACCACGTTCCCGGCAACCCTGCCGCTGATGCAGATGACGCGCGTGGCCGACCGATAAACAAATTGGGCGACTCGCCTGCACCACTGGCCAGCGTGACCTCTTACCTGATTATCAAAATACGCATCCATTCCATGAACCGTAACCACGCAGGGAATATTCAGTTCCTGGCCGAGCAGAATTGCGGCGTGTCCACACGGGAGAGCAGCGTGAGCATGGATCACATCGATGGGCTGCGACCGGTTCAATTCGCGGACCTTCGCGATCAGGCTGGCGTAAAGAAATGCGCCGGCTGAAGCCAGGCCAATTCCCCCGGGAATACACGGATATGAGATCCAGCTTGCGCGAGGAGTTCCGACATTCGTTTCGGTACAGCGGCGATACACAGGGTGGACGCCAACCACACAAGAGCTGACCCCGAATTGTTCCAGCGCCAGCAAGGGTTCCGCAACAAAGCAACCTGCCGCATCGTCGGATGCGGTGGGATAGAACGGCGTGAGAGTGAGGACGCGCATGTAGGTTGACTTATCTTTACGACCGAACACACCAGTACACTTTCAAGGAACCACATTGCGAACCGCCGCGCAATTGCCAGCTAGGTTCTACCTGCGAGGACGCTCCGCTGCTAAACTTCCGGGAGATGCGGAACCGTTTGAAATCTCTTGCCAGGCAGATTCTTCCCCATGGAATCTGCGAATACTCGTTCCGGCGTCATGACTACGTGCGAATGGGGTTGCGGCCTTCCCAAGCGCTCTGGCGGTCGTTTTCTGCCCAGCAGTATGACTCGGTTTGTGACGCGCGCTTGAATCTGTTGCCAGTCGAAATTACCGGATCGCTGCGAACTTGTGTCGATGCTGGAGCCAACGTTGGCAACTGGACAGAAACGCTGGTGACGCTTTTCAGGCCGGAGCGGGTAATTGCCGTTGAGTGCGATCCACGGCTGGTAGGGAACCTCAAGGCCCGGCTCGGCCCCTTCGAGAACGTTCAGGTAGTTGACGCCGCACTTGCGGATGGTGAAGGAGAAGCTACATTTCATCAGTTGAGGCAGGCGGCAGGTTCCTCTTTGTTGAAACCGCAAAGGGAGATTGGGCGAGAGTTTGCGCCAAGTTCCTGGGATGTAGTGGGCGAAGTGAGGGTGAGAAAGATGAGCTATGATCGGCTAGTTGAGCAGGAAGAAGAAATTTCAATACTCAAGATGGACATTCAGGGCGCGGAGATGGCGGTGCTGAGAAATTCGAGAAAAGGGCTGGAACGAACTAAGTCTGTCATCGTGGAAGTTTTATTCACATCACACTATGAAAACGATTCCGGGTTCGCGGAGATTCACCAACTCATGGCGCAGAAAGGCTTCGGACTCTACCGCCTTACATCTCCGTATGATCGGGGCGGGAGAGCGCTGTTTGCGGACGCTATTTACGTTCGCGAAGACATCCTGAAGAAACTGGCACCGGCTGGCATATAGCTTAGTCTTTGCGAAACAAGCAGATAGAAACGTCATCGCGGGAATGCAAAACCTGTTGCCGGAACCCGAATGATTCGAGCAGGTTCACACAACTGGCCGTGTCACATTGTTCGTGATGAAACTCGAAAACAGCGTTGTTGACTCGGCGCAGCAGGTCTCCGTAGTTTTGGATGAACAGCAACTCTGCCCCTTCCACATCGCACTTTAGAAGGTCGATCGTCGGCCGGTTTTCCATGATGTGATAGAGGTCAACGAAGTTCACATTTGCCCCGCCCCGCTGCCCGGTGTCCATGATCGTATTCTTGACGTGAAGTGCGGATTCATGGATCACCCCATTTCCCTCGCGCTGCCCTACAAGCCCATGAATGGCGCGGAGGCTGGGGAGCGAAGCGGTCTGCAGCCGGAGACGACTCTGCAATTCTCGGTACGTCGTGGGACTTCCTTCCACCAGAGTCATGTCGGACTCAAGCGTGGCCGGCGAGTTTTGGTGCATGAGGTCCACCACGCGTAGCGTAAAGTAGCCCACGTTGGCCCCCAGATCGAGCACCGTGAATGGATGTTCGGGGGAGTGCGATTGCAAAGCAGTCTGTATCGGCAAGTCGTATTCACGATTTACAAAAATATCGTTATAGATCCACCATTCCCCTCTGCTGGCAACTTTGATGGTTACTCCAGATTGGAGGGTGTATTCCAAATTCAGCATCCCGTACAGATGCCGGTAAAGAAATTCACTTTTGACCCGCCAATAAGTCTCGCGAATTCTGCGCTGGGCCGATTGAGGGAGTACTGCTACAACGTCCGATAGAAGCTTCTTGACCATTTTCTGAGTTATTGTCCGAAGGGTAAGTCTATGCCGCGACCTTATCTTTTGCGATTTCTGCCAACAACGAAGCCCATTGACTAGAGATCACAGACCAGTCAAACAATGCTTTGCAGCGCTTGAGGGCGGCGCGGCCAAGTTGAGCGCGCTCGGCCGGGTGCGACAGCAGGCTCGACAGACTAGCGGCAAAGAGTTCAATATTCTCGGGATCAACCAGAGTGCCCGCAGTCCCCAAGACTTCAGGGATTCCGCCGCGATCGGCGCCCACCACGGGGGTCGCGCAAGCCATCGCTTCGGCATTTACTAAGCCGAATGGCTCCTGAAATAGCGATGGACTGGCGAAAATTGTTGCTCTCTGAAACCACGAAGGTAAATCACGGTCGTGATGAATATAACCGGCGAACTCAATTTTTCCCTTGCAGTTCTGAATTATGGAGTTCGCCGATTCGCGTAACTGACGAACGTACGAGGTTTCCTGGTGTGTCCCAAAGCCGGTTGTACCTCCAATGACAAGTTTGGCGTCAGGGTGGGTTTCGAGAACGCGAGCGTAGGCGTGAAGCAGTTGAAGCACGCCTTTTTCCGGGTCCAGCCTGCCAACAAAGAAGATCGTTTTGTCTTCGCGAATTTCTTCCCGGGGGAAGAACAATTGCTGGTTCACTCCGTTAAAGACAACTCGCATCTTGGCGTCAAGCGCGCAGGATTTGTGAGCAAAAGTTGCGCGAAGGAAATTGCTGCAAACGGCGATCGCATCGAGATCCTGCGCTAACGCGTCGAGCATTGCGGGAGTCCAGTGTCCCAGGTGATCATTCTGCAGGTGAAGCAGAATTGCTCCTTTGTATCCCATTCGGCGGAGAGTCCCGACCCACTGCGGTCGATTGTGAACGTGGACTGCATCGAAATGCAGAAGTCTTCCCAGCAGAGCCCGCAGCCACAGCTGTTCCTCATAGCGGCGTGCTACGGGGATTCGCCCGATGAACTCACAGGCGCGCGATACGCTGCTGGTTTCGTGGCTCAGGGGATAGAGGTCTTTGTGGCGCGTGGGAAAGCCGAATACAGTTGCGGGGACATTTTGTTCGAGTCGGCTGTAAACCTCATACGTCCAGCGGGCAAGGGCACCGCCGTAGTAGGCGCTGAATTGTTCTCGGCTGGAGAGTAAAACCGCAACCGATGGGGCTTGGTTCCCGATGAGCGCGGGAACTTGCCGCTGTACCAGTGGTTCTGTGCCAGCGGGTTCGGAGCGAATTGCGGTGCCTGGCATTGAAGACTTAGTTCTTTCTGGAGACCGAAATCAGGTACGGGCTGCCAAAACGGTTTCCGATGTTGTCCAGTCTGCAACCCTGCAATGTCTTTTCTACTACGCGAGACAGCAGACGCGCAGGCTCTGGTAAGTCGTAGGTGGGCCGAAAGGTCTTGTGATACTCGCAATGCAAGACCTGTAAACCGGCCTTCTGCAGGCTTCGGTGCATCACCTGCCTGCGCATCAACGGGAAGCGGTGGACCTGCAGGAGTTTCCGATCAAACATGCGGCACAGCAATCTATGGATGTGGGTGAGGTTCGGCACGATGATGACTACCAGACCACCGGGCTTCGCCCATTCGGCGTGCTTCTGTACTACTAATTCGTGGTTGTCGAAATGTTCGGCGAAGCCGCCCGACAGAACGAGGTCATATTGCCGGGGTGGAACAAACTTGAAAAAATCTGCGTTGAACAGTTCGGAGTCGTGGACGCCGTTGTGTTCCAGGTTGGCGCGGACGTAGTCCATGTGGTCGGCGTAATCGAGTCCGTCGATGCGGTAGCCGAATTCTTTGTGGATGTAAACCATGTAGCTGCCGCTTCCGCATCCGATTTCAATCGCGTCTCCGCCACCGGTGGCGGAGAGATATTTCGCCAGTACGGGGTGCTGCTCGTAAATGGGCCCTTCGTAGCTCTCGATGGGAGGCAGCTTTTGCCAAATCGAGTTCCAATAATTCCTGCCGGCAGCATCTCCGGCGGAAGGAGCGGTCTCTCGGGCTGTAGTTGCGTTATCTACGGTAAGCACAGTCCTCAAAAACTCTCTCCTTAAGAAAAACTTAGTTCCGCTGGCGGCTTCCGAAGCCGATTCCACAGGGCGAGACTCAGCAAGTAAACACCCAGATAGACGAGGCCGCCGAACGCGATCAGGGCGAGAACTTGAACGGAATAGAAGCGGTTCACCGCGAGCAGAGCTGCCGCCATCAAGCAGGTGGCCGGGAGCGACATCGCGATCGCGCTCAGCACAGGCGGGCGGTTCAGATCTTTTACAAAAAGATAATTCAGGAACGCCACCACTCCCTGGCTGAAGGCGGTCGTGAATGCGGCTGCAATCGCCCCGTACCTGGGGAGAAAGAAAATATTGAGCACGATATTGGTTAAAGCGCCTGCGATCACCGAGTAAACGTATTTTTTCTCGCGGCCACCGGGCAGTAGTTGTGCTCCGAAATAGCTTGCTGCGGGCCCGCTGATCATGGTCAGCATGAGCCAGCGAAACAGCACGCCCGATCCCGAATATTGGGTTCCGAACAGAAAGCGGGTGAGAGGTTCGGCCAGAATAAATCCGCCGGCCGCGATGGGAAGGGCCAGGCCGATGGTCGCGTTACCCATCCAGCGCAAGTATTTCTTTCCTGCCGCCAAGTCTCCGACTACTGTTTCGGAGAGCAAAGGCATGAATACCTGGCCGAGCACGGGAAGAAATGACATCGCCATGGTCATCAAGGCGTAGCTGGCCACGTAGGTCCCAAGTTCCGCGTCGGCACGAAAATACTTGAGCATCACAACGTCAATCTGGTCGTAGATCATGGACATGAGGCTGGCAAAACCCATGACCAGGCAGACGGGCAGGAAAGCGCTCCAGACTTTGGGGGAAATTTCAGGCGGCGGGATTTGATATTGACGGCGTGCCGGCAGCCAGATGAGCAACGACGTCAAGACCAGGGAAAACACGGTCGCTGAGGGAATGATCCACGCATCGCTTGAGTTGCGGACCCAAGCCAGAATCAAACCAGCATAAGCAAGTTGGGCCAGGGCACCGCGAACCGCGAGGGTGGACATTCGCGACCGCGCGGCGAAGACCCATTGTGTATCAAGACTGCCCGCGACGAATGCGAGGCCGGAAAGCAGCACCAGCAGGCGGGTCTGGCCGTCTGGAGGAGCGAAGAACAGAGTGAAAATCGCGAGCAGCGCGTACGCTCCTGCGGAAAATACAATCCGCGCGCCAAGGACGTGCCGTACAAGGAATGGGACTTGGTCACTGTTTTTCGCCGCTTCTCTCAATGCATAGGTAGAGAAACCCGGAGATGCCATCAGTCCAAAGAAGCCCGCGACTGCTGCAGCGAAGCCTAGTTTTCCGTAGGCGACGGGGCCAAGGGCTCGAACCACTCGCGGGAATACGACGAGCGGAATCGCCTTGTTCACAAGATCAAGCAAGACCAGGGCGACAGAGTTGTTGATGACCCGCCGCAGGCCCACCCTTGGAGAGGTGTAGGTTTCTCGCGTTAGCTGAACGGTTGCGCTCATGATGCTTTTGCCTGCAAACTCGTTTTACAGTGTTCGCGATACCAGGCCACAAATGTCTTCAGTCCTTCTTCCATGCGGGTTTGCGGCCGATACCCCAGCATGCGAGAAGCCTTTTCGATGTTGGCCCAGGTGCGCGGTACATCCCCGGGCTGGAGAGGCTTGAGGTCGCGAACTGCTTTGCGGCCCGTCACGGCCTCTAGGTGCTTAATCAATTCGTTCAACAGGACGGGATGAGAGTTCCCCAGGTTGAACGTGTCGAATGGCACACCCGTTGCGGAGAATCGGTACTCGAGTGCAGACAGAACACCGGCTACGATATCGTCCACGTAGGTATAGTCGCGGCCCATGGAGCCATCGCCAAACACTGGGATTGGCTTTCCCGCTTCGATCAGCGCGGTGAACTTGTGAATCGCCAGATCCGGCCGCTGGCGTGGGCCATAGACGGTGAAGAACCGGAGGCAAAGCGCTTCCATCCCATACAGGCTGGCGTAGGTGTAACACATTAACTCCCCGGCCAGTTTCGTGGCCGCATAGGGCGAGATGGGCCGCAGCACCGGATCGTCTTCGGAAAACGGAACGCGGTTGGTAGCGCCGTACACCGAACTCGACGAGCCAAAGATAACGCGCTCGACGCCAAGTTCGCGGGATGCCTCAAGCAGATTCACCGTGCCTGCAACGTTTACCCGTTCGTATAGGCTTGGCTGCTCGATGGAAGGGCGAACGCCAGCACGCGCCGCGAGATGAATAATGATGCTGGGCCGCGCTTGGCGAATCGCCTCACGAAGAGGGCCGGGCTCACAAATGTCCAGGGCAAAGAACTCGAATTCTCCCGCGCGGCGAATTTGCTGTAGATTGTCACGCTTGCGCTGTGGATCATAGAAGTTGTCGAGATTATCAATAATCGAAAGTTGATGTCCATGCCGGAGCAACGCCTCGGCGACATGCGAGCCAATGAAGCCGGCGCCTCCGGTAAGCAGAACCCGCTTTGAGGTCATAGTTGAACGCCCCCCGAGCGAGCCAGACTTCTGCTCAGAACCAGCCAGCGAAACAGTTCAGGGCTGCGATCAGTACCGGCCTGGTGCTCGCGATTTAGAGTGACGATGCGGTCCGGGACGACCACGTTCTGAAGTTTCGTCGAGATGTCAGCGATGGCCGCGTCTATCTGCGACCGCAGGCTGGTGCAGAACCAGGTTGCGAGTGGTGGTGTGAAACCTTGCTTGGCACGCCAGCGGATTTCCGGAGAGACCCAGTCGGGCAAGCAATCCCGAAGTAGCGCTTTACCCTGACCCCGAGCGAAGTGCCAGGCGAGCGGCAAGCTGGCGGCGAACCCGAAAAACTTGCGGTCTAGAAACGGAGCACGACATTCGACTCCGCTGAACATGCTGGCCCGGTCCACCTTCACTAAAATCTGCTCAGGCAAATATCCGCTGGCCGTGTATTCCATGGCTGATAGGGGATAGCGCAAATGCGCATGATCGAGCGCCGCAGTTTGCAGTTCCTGCAAGCCAGTTTGGGCGCGGTCACGGTGATCCGGCTGAAAACTCGACAAAGCAGAAGTAGGTTCTGCCTGCGGATAGAGCAGATCCCAATCATTCTTTTTCAGAAAATTCAGAAAACCAGTTCCACGCCATCCTGTGCGCCACCCGCGCAGAACAAAATCGCTAGTCTGATGTATTCCCGGAAATCGACGAAGCGAATTCCAACGAGAGTGGGTAAAGAAGCTCCGGTAACCCCCAAAGCATTCGTCGCCCCCGTCTCCGGACAACATGACCTTGCAGTGCTCGCGTGCGGCGCGGCAAACCGCGAATGTGGGGAACATGGAAGGATCAGCGAAGGGCTCGTCGTAATGGTCAATCAGATCATCAAACACTTCCAACAAGTCCGTCGAAGAGAAGTGGACTTCGTGATGATCGGACCCAATGTGTTCAGCCACCTGTTTCGCGTACGGCGCTTCGTTCAACTGCTCATCATCGAAGGACGCGCAAAATGTCGTGATGGGAGCGCTCGGCAAAAGGTCGCGGACGGTACTGGCAACCAGCGTGGAATCGATGCCTCCTGAGAGAAACGCTCCGACCGGTACATCACTTCGCAGGCGAATCCGGACGGATTCGCGAAAGTGGTGACGGAGGGACTCGACGGCTTCTTCGCGGCTGGAGGGTCGGTGCCCGTTCGAGGTGAATTCAGGCCGCCAGTAGGATGACGTAGTTTTCTGTGAATCCGGACCGAACACGATGGCTTCGCCGGCGCGCAATTTGGAAATCCTGGCGAGATGGGTGCGGGGCGCCGGAATGTAACCCAGTGCGAGGAACTGAGCCGTCGCAGCAACATCCAAACTACGGTCCACATCCGGCAGAGAGAGCAGAGCTTTCATTTCTGAGGCGAATACCAGTCCGGTTCCACCGTGAACGGTGGTGAAATACAGCGGCTTCTCCCCA
>Ga0206950_1110_pt1 | contig 19123 bp, 14 predicted proteins | sample Alteio_BWOrgHeat_41_FD_152954 | JGI IMG/M metagenome (GOLD analysis project Ga0206950, IMG submission 152954) | Enriched cells from forest soil in Barre Woods Harvard Forest LTER site, Petersham, Massachusetts, United States -... | ecosystem: Environmental > Terrestrial > Soil > Temperate forest >... | reverse complement strand
ACGGATAAAAATGATCGCCTGGCGCTCGTAGAAAAAATTAAAAAAGCATTTGCCGACGTTGCTTACCCCGGCGATGATCGGATTGTTCGGTCGTCGGAGGGATTGGATTACAAAGAATTACAGTCGGCATTTAAAGGTAAGCATTGGAGCGAACTATCGTTGGCCACGCTCTTAGCGCAACGCGATGGGCTTCCGCTATTGAGTCAAGAAGGATTTCATTTTTATCTGCCCGCCTATTTGTGCGTTGCCCTGCTACAGCCTTTAAGTGTGGTCGACGTTCTTCCGGAAAATGTGATTTTCCGTTTATCGCCCCCGGAAGAAGGTCCATCGCGGAAAAGATTTGAACAGATCCTGGCCGGCTTTTCGGCCGCGCAAAAACAATGCATTCGAGACTTTGTGCAGGATTATTATGCGGACCTCGCACCAAATGAACTGATCGATTCCGATCGGCGCGCAAAACAATTCTGGGCGGACCGGCCGGCTAATCAATAAAGTACGGGACCGCTTGAGTGGCACCGCGTATTTCGCTACGCGTTAAGCGGCGGCGGCGACGGGGTGCTCGTGAGTGAAGAACATCGGATTTCTCTTGCTAACGGGAGCGTTCGGCTTTTCATAGCGGCCTTGTTGGACGATTTCCCAGATACGATGCTCGAGCGGAGTGAGCGTCGGTTCATCGACGTGAATCCCTTTTTCCGCGGCGCGCAAAGTTTCTAAGAACGCGGCATGCTCGGCATCGTATTGCAATTCTTCGATGGCGCGGGCGGCGAAGGAGGCTCTGCGGTATTGTGCGGGCTCGGCGCGCACAAGATCCTCCACAATTTCCGGTAAAAGATTTTCTGGAAGCCGACGATCCCACTTTGCATTGGTATTAAATAGAGTTTCACGCACCTCATCCTGCCGGCGTTTCAAAGGAATCGTTCCAATTCGCTCGGCAATACCGAAATCGGCCACCGATCGTTCCGTCGCATCGACGCTAAATTTGCCGTTTTCGTTGTGAGAGTCGGTGTCGGTAATTTCATTGTTAACATTCACCTTTGTATTGACGTAACCGAGGTCATGCAACTGGATGGCCCAAACCGCCGTACCGGCCAAAATTCGTCGTTGCAGTTCTTCTACGGAGAGACCCGTTCGCCCACTGACATAATGCAGGTAGCCTTCCGTCACGTTACTGTTTCGTTTGCCGTCGGTGTATTCGAAAGCGGCCACGGCCACCATGTCGTCCGTATAAGGCTGGCCATACATAAAATAATGCCCACGCGGGCGCCAGAAAAATATCGGAGCGACGACCGTCGGGTGGGTTGGCCGCGCTTCCAACATTTTCTCGGCGACTTCGAAATGTTCTATTCCAAGAAGACGTTTATTTCTTTTCTCGCCCGGAACCTTAATTTCAATGGCGTACATGTCTTCGTCGGGTTTTCCGACGTACAAAATGTGCCGGCGGAATGATTCACTAATCGGCACGATTTTAAATTCGCCCAACTTAAATTCGATTCCGTGCTTATGCGCGTAAGCGATTGGAGGCAATGCATCGCTGTTCGCCGTATCGTACGGATATAGATGCCGCAGGACACCCAAGATCATTAAGAAGCGGGCCGCTTTTTCTGGATCATTCATAATTTCAATAAATGTGGGCATGTGTTGGTCTAGCACCTGAAGCCGAGGCTCGGAGGTCAACCTTTTATTGATTTCGCGGCGAATTCTGCCGAGCCAATTTATTTCGGGGCCGCCCAGAATATAACGGCTCATGAAACGTTCGAATTGGAGTCTTCCATCCGGGGCTTGATCGCATAATTTCCCGTAGGCAAAAAGAACGTACTCACGCCACGCGATGTCCGCAGGCTTATCGCTCGCGCTATGAAAAGCGTTCAGTAAAATGTCCCCCGCTTCTTTAATTTGATCGGCTGTTCCATGCTGAGCGATGGCGTTTACAAGCTCCAAAAGAATTTCCATTCCTGGACTAAATCCTTTGCCCGTGAGATCGGAGTCGCCGAGGTAAGGCAGTACTTTATCGATCATCGCGACAAGATAAGGCACGCTCGCCGAACTACCGTTTTTATTCAATTGTTGGAGAAACCAGTGAACGACCATCCGTGTATCATTCGATGAAAAATCAAAACGGTCTACCGAATGTTCCGCCAATAAGCGCGTCATGGCTTCCGAATTACCCGTCACACCCACGACAAACATCGCCTCACGCAATTGATGTTGATCTTGAATGGAGACTTGGCCGGCGGAACGGCTTTCACCGGCAAATTGGTTCGGGTCTAATTCATTCAGAATAACCGTCAGTTGCGGCAGGTCGCTCAATGAATGAACGCCCAGACGCTGACACAGGCCTTCTGGGGTAGCGGGGAATGTTTCCGTCCATGCTCCATGCGTTCCGTGTGCATAAGACATAAAGCTGGTCAACCATTTTTGTTTGTATACGGGGTCAAGGTGCCGTATTCGCGATGCTTGCTCAGCGGATGAGAACCACGTTGGATAGTGGCGAAGTATAAATGGAAACATCTCGGCCGGAGAAATGCCCAATTTTTCTATCTGCGAATTTAAATCCTTAAAAATAGCGCCCGGTTTTTCACCGGATCTAAATTTGACAAGGAGCGCAAGCGGCACATAAGCGGATAAAAATCCTTCCGCAGCGGCGCGGCGATCGGTGGTATCGCCATAAAGAGTTTTGACGGTGTCATGCAGCTCACGTAGAACACCGGACGCCGCGGAGTCGGGGTTTCGAATCCCCCGATCGAAGGCATCTTGAATTTCATTTTGCGCTTCCGTCTTTATTGCGTCCAAAATTTGCAGCCGCTGCTCAGGACTACGTGCGAGGGTGGCGAAAGATCGCAGGACAATCCATAAATATGGAGATTCACGTGAACCTGATAGTTGCGGAACGACTTTCGTCCTCATGATGTTTTCGGGGATGTGAGTATCCGGCATTCTCTCTGAAACTTTTTCAATCGCTCGTGCGATTCGAGTCAGGGCGAGGGGACTTTTTATCGTAGGGCCATCGAGAATTTTCTCAAGCGCCAAAAGGGCTTCCTCAGGATGGTGCGCGCCACGAATTTCCGCTTCCGCCACCAGTAACTGCATATAAAGTTCATCTTTAGCCTGTCCCTCGTCGGAATCCCTGGGTTCTACGGACGAAGGTTTATGATCGAGGAACCCCTCGATCACATGAGACGCCCGATCGACAGAGTCTGAATTTTTGGCCACGCTAAGGAGCGATACACAAAGCGCATCGACTAAATCGGCTTTCTTATAATTGTCGAGTATTGCGTCGATCGCGCGTATAGCCGGAAGAACGCTCCGCTCAATCGTCGCTAAGGCCGCCTGAGATCCACCATTTTTTTCCGAAACCGCTAATAATTGATTGAGGACGTTAATTAGAAAATCGGCTTTGGCGCGGACGCCGACGATTTCTTTCATGGCCTGCGGAATTACTTTTTGTGCTAACAAATTCAGTGTCGTCTCTGGGTTTTTGCTCTCCATCAAAGCATTGGTCATGGCATCGTAGGCATGCTGCATGGCAATTTCGCCATAAGAATTGTCGTTCATGGCGCGCAAAGGTATTATGACGCGGCGTTGGATAAGATTAATCGTCTCGTTCGGATTATTCCCGCGCAACTTGGTCGCGAGGGACATCAAGGCGTAAGTTTTTGTGGCCCGATCATCGCTGTTTTCGCCATTCCGCGCTGAGGCGATGACGGAATCAATCGCATTCACGGCCGCTTGATCTTTATAGGCTAGTTCAATTAATTCCAGCCGTGCGCGGGACCAGCTTCTGTCCTTGATATTTTTATGACTGGACAAGAACGCCACGGAAAATTTTTGATCAAATAGTTTTAACATCTTTTCATAAGGTGGATTTTTTTCACCCAGGAATTCGACCATTCTGCCGAGCGACTTGAAATAGGGCCGCACAGAACGGGTCGACATTCCTTCGGCATGGTAAATGGGATTGTCAATAAATTCTGTTAGTCGACGATGGTCTTCATTTTTGGGCACTCCTAACAAGGGAAACATGTCCAATGTTTTCCCCGCAAAATCATACGCATAGCCAATATCCGTATAGACCGATGGCAAAACGTCCTCGAAAATAAAATGGATGGCTTCGCTTCGCGAACCGGGATTACGGGCTACGGATTCGGCAACGGAAATCGCGACGTTTAAGCGCGCCCAACGGGCGTCATTGTCCTGCGGCGGGCCAAATCGCGGCCACACCGAATGACGTAAAAATGAAATGGAAACAATGGGATCCAAAGAGGCGAGTTCGGCCAAGGCGGACTCGCGATCCGCGATCGTTTCGATCGAATCGATCAAGGGCAAAAAATCATGTTGTACGACATTGAACGCATCCGCTTGGGTTACTACGCCTTGGCGCACGGACTGGTTCAGCGCCGCAGTCGCCACAGCGATTATTTCGCTTTTGTCTTTTGATTCAAGAGAGGGCCAACATTCGCGCAAGATAACGCCCACTGTGTCTGCGAGACGATCTTCCACGGGTGTCTTGAGAATCGTCGCGAGAAGTTGGCGATAAGAGTGCCGTTTCTCGTACGAGTCGGGTTCACTTTGAAGCAGAGGCGTTAGAACGCGGTTCAAAAACTCAACCGACTTTCTGCGGTCACCGCTGATGAGCGTGTAATGTTGAAATAGCAGCTGGAGATAATCAATTTGGCTTTGGTCATTCTTATCGATGAAGCGAACGCGTAGCCCGAGGTTTTTTTCCATGGCGACCAGTATTTTTTGCTTATCCATGCCGATCAACTGCAGCGCTTCATAGGCGGCGATGTGGGATGCGAATTCATCCAATCCGGTCAGATTTCTCGTTCCGTACCCTTCAAAAAACTGGGCCACCTGCTGATGAAGCGAATCCAAGGTCGGGTCTGCAACGGCCGGCATTGAGGGCTGCGTCGTTTCTTGAGCGTCCCCCAAGGACCGTTTAATTTGTGAGGATTGTTGGGGGTCTAAGGCGTGGGAAACTAACGTCAACGATTCCATTAATGCTTGTTGTTCAAAGTAAATCGGTGGCCTGGACATAGGCTGTTTCAGGCCAAATGCCACATCGTCTGTCATAGGCAAAAGAATCGCCCCAGACAATAAAACGGAGAGCCCAGTTTTCATACTTTATAAAGGATGCCAAATCATTGTTACGTGGATATTTCGTCGATGGGAAACACCGATCCCGTAGTCCCGTTACGTGTAGAAGATGTTCTTCCGAAAAATTGGCAGTTGTTACGCACTAGGACCCAGCGCTATTTGCCCACTCGATTCATGGAAGCAGGCCCAAAAACCTGAAATGATAAGAGAGCTATGCCGCGGCCACGCTTCAGCGCTGTTTACTTGCTTGCGATTTACGTTTGCCAGGCCATGCTCTCATGGCCGACATGCTTATCTGCTGAGATAAATCCGATCCGTGACGGAAACTCTCTCTTAACCGGACAAGCCCTTGCTCCTTGCGTCCGGTATTGCGGACCGTTGTTCATTCCATCGCACGCCATCTTCCGAATCACTCAACCGATCGGGGATGCAGGGACGGCGTCTCGCTTCGTCATCACGCATCGGCAAGCGCTCGGTATTACATCGTTCAAAAACCTTCTCCTGCAACGCTTCGATCCCAGTATGGGACTGCGCGTCATCAATCTGGATACCGCTTTTGGTCACGATCTTTTAGCATTGCGCGTGGCGCTTAAGCGGTTTGGGTTTACCGCGGATCTGATCGGTACGGAATCCAACCCGCGCTACATGCGACCGGATGCGGTGGATGTCCTCGAGGGAAATGTGCGTCGGGAACTCGACCGTGCCGCGATGGGTTTGAAGGAAAATTCTTTCGACCTGGTCACGATCCAGAACATCGGGGATGAACCGGACTTGCTTATGCGGGCGGCGGCACGCCTGTTGCGTCCGGGCGGCCTCATGACTATCACCTTTGAAACCGATGACATCCGCGGCAAAAACCGCTCGTATCTGCCGACGCGACTCGAGTTTCAACTTAAAAGCGAATGGGGAATGCAGGTCATGCGGACGGCAGTGCCGGCGGACTATCCCGACGCGGGACGTTTCACTTTCCAAGCTGAGCGCTCGGTCATGTTATTCGCCATCAAGCCGCTCAGCACGACGAAGCGCCAGGAGCAAACCTTGGAACGGCAAGCGGCATAGCCAGGACACAAGCGGCTCCCGTTTGGCATCGTTGAACGCCATACGAAGGGCGGGATTTTTTAGGATATTTTTTTATGACCCAATTTCTAATCCGCAGCGTCGCGGTGTTGCAAATTCTTTGTCTAGTTGCGCGTGAGGGCGTTGCGTTGATGTGCTCCACTGCGGCGTTTCCCCCTCCACCGAGCACCGTGACGGCTTTTATTTCCGTCCATGCGATTGTTCAGCCCGAAGAATTCGCCGAAAAGATTTTTGTCGCTACGCCGAAGGCTTACCGTATACGCAACCAAACGACACGCCTGGTAACACCTTCGCAAACTCAAATCGAGTTTCTACGGGATTTGCTTTTTCTAGAAGACAGCGTGCGGCATGCGCCCTCCATTATTCGGGACTTGACCGCCGACTTGCCAGATTTTGATTCCCCTTTACTCGAGCGCTTAAACGCCTTGGAAAAAATTTCTAATCGCTTTTATTCTTTAAACGAAACCGCTCCGGCCTTGTTACGGATACAAAAAAGGCTTGATGCACACGGATATATATTTAGGGACACGTTACCGCATAAGCTTCTATTGACGATCTATCCGTTTCTGCTTCGTAAAAAAGAAAATGGGGATGAGGGGTTTCAACATCTTAATGCAAGCCCTAAAAGCGTAGTGCGCGCCGTATTCCAAGTTTGTCTTCTTGAATTACTAGCGATGGTCGCTATACGCATGCAAGATGCCGGACTCCGTTATGAAGATGAAAATTTAGCGCGCATCGAAACGCTCTTTAATGCCCTGCAATCCGAACCTTTCGACTATCGTTGGGCCGGCCAATGCGCCAGTCTTTTTGGATTGGTCATCTCCGAAATTAGCACCAATGATAAGACCCGTTTAGCGCAACAGCGCCAAAGGTTGCGTCTCTTTGAGAAACGCAGGGAACCCAATACTTATCTCATTGCCGCTTTAAACGATCTTGCGCGCCACTTACATGGCGTGTTTATGGGCTTACCCATGGAAGAGTTCGTCCAGGAAACAGAACGCGTTTGGAATGTTCGTTTAATAAATAGTATGGACTATGCCGCTCTTTTTTCAATGCACGGCGCGTTAACCGTCGAGCGTCAAAAACACGGGCGGTGGAATCCCGTTGTGGCCGCGCTGGCCAACGTTGTAGCTGCGGATCCACGAGGAATTTTATATCCGGACTCTTTGACGCGACTGACCCATGAAGCGGTGGAAGGCCTGATTACACAAAATGAACATTTGAAATATCAACGCGTCTATACCTTTCATGCCGACCAGCAATTCCCTGCAGACTTCCCGTCGGACATGGCTGCGTTTAAAAAGGAACTCCAGCATTGGCAACCGCAGATCGCTCGTTATCTTCGTCCACTCTCATCGGAGCTTTATGATCCCGTCGCCCGTTGTGATGTTTTCCCAAATTGGGTCATGGCGGGAGTCATAGTGGCTAGTCTGCTGGATCCGCAAGCGTCCCAAGGGTTTACGTATGAAGACCTCAACTCTTCGGAGAGTAGTCCGGCCAAATGGAAATGGCTCGCCGTTTTAGACCGCCTTGTGCCGATTATTGATTCCCAGCGGGCCTATCAGTACTTTGATACTTACAATCCGGAGCGAGGCCGCCTGTTGCGACAGGTCGCGCGGTCGGTTCTACGGAGCGCGTAAACAGCAATGTCCGAAAACCGCTAGCCATTCTTCTGACGTCGCGGTTGCGTTGGGAGCGCCGTAAATTCTAGGATCGCTAAGCACGTTATTTGTTCTTTATTTGGGATCGGCGGAGGAACTCCGGTGTGAAACCGGGACTGCCCCGCAACGGTAAGATGATGATCATCGTCATTTAAGTCCGGTCTATCGCCGATCCTTATCGCTGTTCGCCTTCGACGGAAAGGCAAGATCGGTCGCGTTCCCTCTTCGGGTGACGCCTGTTCTGTTTTTCCGGACAGGCGTTTTTTTTCGGCGAAAAAATCCGAGGGGAATGAACTTATGAATCGATTGATCGTATGGATAATGTCCGTCGTGGTGGCGGCGTCTCCACTTCCAAACGGACCGGCGCACAGAACCAATCCGGCATCGCCGCTCAGCGCTCCCTTTATAAATCAATCCTCATTGACGTTGCCGCTGGGGTCCACATGGTCCGCGTTTTCGCACGCGCGTTTGAAATGGACGGCATCCATGCGTCCTATTCTTCAATTTCTTCGTCACGGCGATCCCGCGCTGGCCGAATCGCCGGCCGCGCCATCCGCATTACTTTGGGTAGGCGCCGGGCTTTTGCTGGATTCGGCATTCGCTTTGTTCGGGCCGCTGCTTGGGCAACGCTTATTTGATGCCGCCGCCGGCGGTGCAGCGCGTACGCCGCCCCCGCATTTTACGGCCTATAGCCTGCTTTATGCGCTGACGCTTTTGGTGGGTCCGTGCCAGTGGATATTGAAAGGCCGGTTTAAGCGCGCGGCGAACGATTGGCGTTTGGCGATGGCGCCGCTTTTCGAACGCTTGATGAACGTCGGAGATGTCGAAGCGATCGGTCAGGGTTTGTTCCAACGCGCGCGTAAAGCGGTGCTCCATTACGCCACACGCAATACGGAATTGCGTTTCAACATGCTGCACGTAATTTTTCATTTAGTCGTCGGCGAAATCCTGCTCTTTGCATTGGATGCGCGCATTGCGTGGACGACCGCGGCCTTAACGATTGCAATGGGCGTATGGCTGGAACGGCGCGCGCGGGCCATCGACCCGCTCACGCGCGCGCTTCAAGCCGCCGAAGAACGTTTGGACCTGCGACTGCAAGAACTTTCACGGCCGCAGCAATTGCGTCAGATGCGCGTGCATGCCTTAGAGGCGACAACCTTTGCATGGCTCAAACCCTATTTCATCGACGAGCACGCCCGCGCGGAAGCGCAGAGAATGGCGGTTCAGCGTTTTGGAATTTTTCACGATTTGTTTTCCGGCGCGCTATTGATGGCGGCGATCAATTTATTTTGCGTTACGTCGCTCTATCTTTCGGGCGCACCGTCACTCGGGAAACTCTGGGCCTTGTTGTCGCTCAGCGCGCACATTCAATTTAAATTGACGACGCTGGGACACCTCGTGCGCGATTTGCGACTCACCGATGGATCCGCGGAAGTATTGCGCCTGGCCCTTGGACGCGCGACGGCGCCGTGGCCCACGGCGATTTCGATTCGCACAGCGGCGGTTCACTGCGCGCACGTTTGCTGCACGCTCAACGGCACGAACATCTTACGTAACGTCGATCTCGCCGTGGCACCCGGCGAACTGGTTGTGATCGACGGTAAAAACGGCGTTGGCAAAACCACCCTCCTGCGTCTATTAGCCGGACTTGAAACACCCACGCAAGGCCTTGTTGAGATTAGCGGTTATTCTCCGCGGCACGTTCGCGGCGCCATCGCCTTGGTGGATCAAGAATATTCCCTGTTAAATTCTTTGAGTCTCGCCGAAAATCTCGCGCGTTTTGCGCCGCACGCTACGCCCGAGCTCCTGCGTTCCACGTTAATGGAAGCCGGCCTGCGACGATCGCTGCTGAACGACTTGGAGGTTAGCGTTCGTCATTTTTCCGGCGGTCAACGCCAAACGGTCGCTTTAGCTTGCGCGCTGCTGCGTAAACCCAAACTTTTATTACTGGACGAACCCGCCGCCGCGCTCGACGCGGAAGCGCGCGCGCGCTTGGAAATGACATTAGAAAAACAACTCGTTGAGGGCGTCGCGATTGTGGTCGTTAGTCATGTGCCGCTCAACGTGCGCGGCCGTCGCCTAAAACTCGAAGCCGGTGTGTTGCGCTCCGCCGCCTAGAGGCTACGCAGAAAAGTGACGAGATTCACCGTGGAGGCGCCCAATCCCAATTTACGCCGGATGGAGTTACGCTGATTTTCGATGGTCGCGGGGGATGTGTTGAGTAACGAGGCGATGTCTTTGGTTTGGAGTCCGCGGCGAACATGATGGCAGACTTCGATTTCGCGCGAACTGAGATGAAATTGCGGGCGGGCGATCGACAAGCCAAAATCCGAGGCCAGCTCGCCCAAATTATCTTTGAGGGCATTGGTATATTGCCCGACTTCGACGCTGGTGTATTGCTCCAAGCGGCGCAGCAACGGCATCATCGCCTGTTCAATATTGGCCACGACTTGACGCTTAAGAACGTCGCGTTCCGATTCAACGTCTTTTAACATTTCCCGCAAAGCCGCGTTTTTTTGATTCAGACGGCGCTCGCGCATTTTTTGGCCCTCGCCCATTTGCTGGCTGACGTCGGATAACAGCCCAATGTAATGAGTTACTTTTCCGGTCGCATCGGGCATCGGCGCGACGAACAACTCATTCCAAAACATCAATCCGTTTTTACGGTAATTACGGAAAATGGCGCGCGTAGGAATTTTGTTTTGAAAGAACTCGTGAAGAATATGGCGTCCGGGTTGCCGACGGTCGGCGCGCTGCAAGAAACGACAATTTTTCCCTTCGCAGTCTTTCAGAGAATAACCGGTAAGTTTTTGAAAAGCGCGATTACTATAGCGAATCGGATGGTCGCGCTTTAAGGCATCGACAATAATAATGGCCGATGGCGCGGAATCGAGCGCACGCAAGAATTGCCAGGGCTTTTTTAATCCGGAAAACACTTTTCATGCCATTGAACGATTTTTATGCGGACGGATCAAGGAAACAGACCGTTAATCTTTGCCCGCGAAGCCCCGTCCCCGACAACGGGGACGGGGATCAATCGAGCGAGCAACGCTTATTGCGCCGGATGCGCTTCGTCGTGGATGAGTTTACTATTGGCGTTTTCTTCTTGGTTTAACTGTTTTTGCTGATCTTTGGTGATGTAGCCGCCGTTGGCTTTCACGTCCGCATGTTCTTGAGCTTTGATCGCGGCGTCATTGGCTTTGAGCTGCTTGGCCTGGGCCGGCGTAATCTTGCCGCTGGCGACGTCTTTATTAATGCGCCGACGCTGATTCTTGACGCGTTTATTGACTTCATTCCGGCGCGGATGTTGCTGAGCGAAAGTTCCTCCGGTGGGATTGCCCGGATTATCCGCGGCGCGCACTACGACCGGAACAAGCAGGCTGCCCGACAATGCGGCGAGGGTTAATATCTTCACGTATGCGTTCATGGTAAGACCTCCTTGTCCTACGAGCTGGCGATTTTTCATACTCCCGGTTAGACGGTGGCGACGACCTTAATGTTTCATAAAAAATCGATGCGCCCATAAACAACGATTTCACTTGTATTTCAGGACGGCTAGAGCTAGTGTAATAAGGAAGGGATGTGGCCGTTTGCTGGAAGACGTGAACGCACGCAAAGGAGCGAGCGATTATGCATTATGAAATCAGAGACCGCTATGACGGTTATTCGATCTTTTCCGTCGAAGCTGAAACGTTCAAACTAGCCGTAGAATCCGCGCTAAAAAAGCAAATTAGTCTGGAGCGCGCCGATTTATCCCGCGTCGATTTATCCGGGATGAATCTTTCCCACGCCCACTTATTCAAAGCCGATCTGTCCGATGCGAATCTTTCGAAGGCGAATTTGTACGGCGCGGATTTATCGCGCACGAATCTTTCCAACGCGAATCTTTCGGGATCGAACCTTTATGCGTCGAGCATGCTGGGAGCGAATCTCTCGAACGCGGACTTATCGCATGCGGATCTTTCGGGATCGGATCTGGCGGGCGCCGACCTGACGGGGACGCTCTTCGATCATTCGGATCTGACCGGCGTGCGGATGCCGGTCTTTAAAGCCGCTTAAAAGAAACGCTTGATGCGATGGCGCCGGCCGCGAAACCGGCGATGACCGCCGCGGCAAACCAGACATTGGTAAACATGACCCGTATCATGCCGCGCGCAACGGCCAGCACAAGCGCTTCCGCCAGCGCGCCGCCGATTGCGCCGATGGAAAATGTCCGCCCAAAATCGTAGGGCTTAATAAAAAAATCCCACCGGCCGCGCAGCGCCCACAGAAGCAGCGCCAGTAATAATCCCGCGCTTAAACTGGGAATCACACTGAGCCGATACACCAACCCCAACAATGCGACCCAGTGCGCCATGGCATAAGGAGGCAATCCTTTTAAAATTAATAAGCCGTAAAGGAATAAAGGCTGGATCAGCGTAAACAATAGACTGACTTGAAGGGTCCATAGCCAACCGGACGGAGGGTTCGTTTTCAAGGCCAAGCGACGGTGCTGGGGGTCGTTTCCTTCCATGATTCGCGTAATAAAATAACATTTAAAGCCGGCACGCTGAGCGTGTCGTCGAAAAAGACGCCGCAAAAATTATCCGTGTTGGCCGAAGTCGCCGTCACGTTGCCGTTCACCCAGACCGCGCCGTTGAAGTCCATGTACTGCAAGATGGTTAAATTTCCGCCGACGTAGGTAAATCCTTTCACGCCGACGGTCGTTTTCCAGCCCGATCCCGACAAAGGCTGCGTCCACGTGTCGGTGCCGAAATTAAAAATCGACGCGCTGGAATGATACCCCGTGTCCGCCGGATATTCCCCGGCCGCGGCCGTGTCGTTCGTTGATTGCGTCAGTTTTTGCTCGTCGAGCCAAGCGTTTGCCGGGACGTGGCCGGAATAGATCAGGTCGCCCGGTGTATCAATCGTTAAGTTGCCGCGCACGACCACCGTGCCGCGCATGCCCGTACTGTGACCCGGCGAACACGGACTGCTGCCGCAAAATTCTCCGGATAGCGTTAAGTCGCCGTCCCAATACCACACATAATCATTTGTCGCGCTCAAGCCGTGAGTCGTAATGTAGTTGGTGGAATCGCCAAAGTGCGTGTTGTGCGGCGCCGTCGATGTGCATGAGGATCGCAAGTCCCACGCCGCTCCGGTACTTTTGCAGCCGTACACATTAAGCGTTCCCGATGCCGCGGCCGAAGAGCGGAGCGTTGAGAAATCTAACACCGGAACATTCGGCACGCCGGCATATTGCGTCCACCATTCCACGTTGTCGGTGTTGGGCGGCAACAAACCATTGGTGTCGCGCGGATGCGCCGCCGTTCCAATGACGATGCCTTTGGCAAATTTTCGCGGAAAATACCACGCCGCCACATAGTCGTCTTGGAGCGTAAGATTTCCTTGCGACATAATCGGGCCCCAGAATACGCCCAAACCCTTCGCCCAGGAAATATTACCGCCCGCCATTAACGGACTGTAGATGGCCTGATTTTTAAAGACGGCCGTCACCGCACGCACTTCTTTCGTCGAATTATCGCGACCTTCGGCGGTCACGGTCACTTCTGCATTGGATGGTCCCGCGGCAAAATTGATGCGGTAGGTTCCCCCCGGAATGTCGGTGTAGGTCGTATCGAAATGGTAGCCCGTGATCGGAGCCCCAATAGACGCCGAGTTCCAAGTGACGGTGGTGCTTTGTAATTTCCAGGTTCCGCGATCGAGACCGGCTTCGGCAAAATTAATGGCCGACGTTGTTTTTTGCGTTTTAACCGCGAGCCTCGTATCCGTTTGCACCCAATTGACCAACGCATAGACGACCAGCGTCAAGACCATCAAAGTAATGATGACGATTGGAAGCACTTGTCCCCGGACGCGCCGATTTATTTTCATCAGTTCATCACCCGCACTCGTTCCGACGCCATGTGCAGCGCTTTGGTGGCGCCGCCATAAATGGATTTTTGCAGCGTGAGCGATACCGAGACGATCGTCATATCGTCGGAACGCGGAAATGTAAACGCCATGTAGCCGAGATTTTTCGACAACGTCGTATTGGTGTTGCCCTCCGTCAAAAGAATCGAAGAGCCGCTTTGCGCCACGGTAATGTTATTTCCCGCTTCATTGGTAAAGCGTATACGCGAATAATACGGTTGCGTGCCCGTCGAATCGATCACGATGGTATTTGATTGCGCCTGTCGTAGTTCGCGCGTAATGACATAAATCGCCGCGCGCGCTTCGCGTTGTAATTCAAGTTTAGTGCTGCCGAGCAAAAAAAAGCGCGTGGTCTGCGTTAAGATCGAGGGACCCACCATGGCTAAAACGCCGACGATCGCCACCACGATCATCAACTCAACAAGAGTCCAGCCTTTATTGTTTTTCACCATGAAAAATTGATCCCCGACGTTGTCCCGCCGCCGGTCACGGTGATCCCGCTCACGGTCCGCGAACTAATCACCGGCGTTTGATTATTAAGGTACATATAGAAGGCCGTCGCCACATAGGTCGTACTGGTGCTGCTGCGAACGTCCACGGAATAGGTGCCATCTTCCTTGCTCGAATTCGCGTAATAGGCGGACGTGGCCAGTGTGGCGCTACTTAAAGATGGAAGCGGTAGATTTAACGCGCCCGTACTGACGACCACAAGAACTCCGCTGCTAATCGGTTTCCCGCTCGCGGTGACCGATCCCGCCACCGAACCCATGGCGCCGGTAATCGTAAAGGATCCCGACCATACCGTGACGCCGGCGGTGACCGTCGCGGAAATACTCGTCGGCGTGGCAATCTCTTTGGGATCGAGCACCGGTTGCACGCTATAGGTTCCCGTCGTCAGATTGATCAATAAAAAGTCTCCGTTGGCGCCGGTAATTTCGGTATCCCGCGCAATTCCGTTGACGTCAAGCGCGACGACGGTGACGCTCGGGAGCGGATTCAGTCCATCGCGACTCAGCCAGCCCGAAATACGGCCGCCCATCGATAATGCAAAATTCACATTGGTCGTCACGTCGGCCAAATTGACCGTTTGACCGGGGTCCGTTTGTTCGGCATACGTTCCGTTCATATTATTCGGGTTCGCGACGACGTCATAAATGCCCGTCGATAAGCGCATGTAATAAGTGCCGGCCGCACTGGTGAGAACGCTTAAGCTTCCGACCGTGACGGTTATTCCGCTTAACGGCGTACCGAGCGCGTCGGTCACTTTTCCGTTAATCATTCCCGTCACGCCGTTCGTCGATAAAATGATGCCGCTTTCGCCGGCCGTCAGCCAGGCCGGAGTCGTCGCCGCGTTAATGATGGTCGTGGTAGCCTGTGCGACGACGGTTGCGCTATCGATTTCCGCCGAGCTCGTGCCGCTGTCGACAAATACCGTCCAGGTTCCCGTCGCGACACCGGGAATAAAAAATCCGGCATAGGGAACTATTCCCTGAAGCGTCGCCGAGGACGGCGTCGAAAGGCCATCGATGGAAGAAACGATAGCGCCGGGAACGGGACTGCCCGTTACAGGACGACGAATGGTGGCGATGGTGCGCGGCGCAAACGGCGGACCGCCGCTCGCCGGCGGATGATCGATAAAGTCGATGCTGTTATTGTTCGAATCGTAGGCATTGCCGAAAGACGTCGTCCAGGATGTCCCGGTATCCAGGCGCCGCACAAAATCCTCCCCATAATCCATTCCCGTCGCCAGAGAGGGAACGGCCGGCGTATATTCATAGGTATGCGGCGTCGCGCCGGCGCCCGTCCATGCCAAACAATCGTAGAAGTAGAGCGATGCAATGCCCGACCATGACGCGCTGCCGTTGCTGCCGACGCAGAACCCGCTGGCGTTTTGCGCAATGCCGCAGCCTCCGCCGCCGCCCGGCAAATTACTGCAGCCCAAAAGGTGATTCGGATAACCCGCCGTACGCCAACAGGCATCGGGATTTACGCTGACGCCGTTCACCGTCACCGGCAGACAGCTAGGCGTGCCCGCGCCGTCACCGGTGTTGGTGATCAAATAAAATCCGTTGGGCGGAACATAGGTGCTGATGTAGACGAGCGTCGGCGTCGGTTGCGCCCCACCCGACGCATCCGCCGTTACGACCCATACGTTGGGCGTCGTGTAAGTCGCATTGCTGCCCATATTGATCGTGGCGGTTGACGGATTATAAAGTTCGATGTATTCGTACGCGTTCGCCGGCCCCGTGCTCGCCACGACCTGCGAAATCACCAAATGATTATTCATCCATACGCTGCCTTGCACGGCGCCGGTGCTGATGGGATTTAAATAAAAATTTTGCGATACGGTGCTGTTCGCGCCGATCGTCAGCGGAATGATTTTCGAGTAATACCCGGGCGCGCTGGCGCGGAAATTAAAAAATCCCGGGGAAAGATTAATGGAATAGTTTCCGTGCGAATCCGTGGAATCTTGCCAGCCGATATTTTCGGCGGCATTGACGAGCGCGTATTGAATTGTGGCCAACGTATTGGAATCGCGCACGACGCCATTCAAAACCGAATTCGACATGACGGTATTCGGATTGTTCAGCACGTTTTGCACCGAGAGAAACTTATCGCCGTCCGCCGTCTTCCAAATCACCGTTTCGGTGATGAGCCGCATTCCCGTGTCGGAAGTACTTGGCGGCAACGTCACAATGAGGCCGCTATTTTCCTGCGCCACTTGAATATAGGTGTAGCGCGTAAACGTCATGCCGCCTTCGGTCACCGTTTCGGGCGGGAAATAGCCGGGATCGTAAACGATGGTCGAGGAGCCTTCCACGACATACGCGGGATAGGTCGTCACCAGCACCTCGTAATAGCTTTTTTGCATGAGCACTTGAACTTTTTCCTGGGCGATATTACTGGCGAGCATGTGACCTTTGGAAGCTTGGATGGCTTTATGGATACTATTGAACGAACCGATCGCCGCCATAATTCCCAAGCCGATCAAGGCCACGGCGATCATCAATTCCACGAGCGTAAGACCCCGTCGATTGGGCATGGCTAACATTTACATCTCTTAGCATCGCGCTGCAAGGGAATTCGGCCGCGCATTACAATTCTTTACATCGCTTTTTCATCGATATTTATAGCGAGTTTCTGACTTCAGCAAATCCCCGACCGCCGGCGCCCACTAAATCAACAGAAGATCCGTCTGTTTTAACCGGTCCATGGCCGCCGTCAGGGAGACTTTGTTCATCGGCAATACTTTTTGGCGTAACCGCTCTAATACGTCTAGTCGCGCCCCGCGTTTGCGAAAATGCTCCATCATGAGCAACATCAAGGGGTCGGCTTCTTGAATATGCGCCGTATTTTTGGCGTCGCGGTAAAACACTAACACCTCCGGCTTTTTTACGGGCGGCGCATCGAGAGGCGCGTGCGCTTCCACCCAATAAAAAATTTGATGCTGGTAGACGCGCGCCAAGGCCGTGGGGTTGGTGACACCGGATCCTTTACGCACGGCGGCGCGATCGATGAAAATTTTCAGATCATGCCATTCGAAATCGGCCAATTCTTTCACATGGGGCTTCACGCGTTGCGTCGCCAGAAACGGAGCGAACGACGACATCGCCGTATTGAGCTCCCAATGCCGGGGCGGATGTTTAATGAAATAGCGTTTTTGCAGGTCACGCCACGCCGCGTCGGTAAATTGCCGGCGCGTTAAAGGGAAATCATGATCCAACGTGTCCGTCCAATTCGTGCGCGTATTGTTGCGATACACCGACAAACGCGCGGGAATTTCGTTTTTCCATAAAATCGATCGCGTCGGTTCCGCGGCGCGAAAAAACAAAAGTTTTTTAAGTTCGTCTTGATAGGCGCGCAGCATGACCATGACTAAACGCCCGCGGCTTCGCGGCGTTCGGCGAGTGGCGAACGGATCGGCGCGGTCACCGCGGCCGCTAAAACCTTATTCATCGGCGAAACGTGCGGCGTCGACGGCGGCGCGGCTAAGCCGAGACGCGCCATAATCGCTTGCGCATGCAGCGCTTCATCCACGACTTTTTTGAGCGATGGGACATGCGTATCCCACTCGATTAAGGTGCTGACGGAACGCCCGATGACGCCCATCGTGAAGCGATACAACTCCCACACGGGATCGATGATCGGCCCTTCATGCGTATCGATGATGACGTCGCCGCAATCTTTATGTCCCGCCATATGGATTTGCGCCACACGATGCAGAGGAAGCTGAAGAATAAATTCGCGCGCGTCAAAACCATGATTACGACTATTGACGTAAACATTGTTCACATCGAGCAGCATGCCGCAATCCGCCTGGTCTAAAACCTTGTTGAAAAATTCGGCCTCGCTCATTTGCGCGCCCGGCACTTGCACGTAATAAGAAGGATTTTCGAGTAAGAACGGCCGATGAATCCGCTTCTTCAATTGCTTCACGCGCGTGACGACATGCTCAACCGCTTCATGCGTAAACGGCAACGGCAATAGATCGTGGAAGTATTCACCGCCGACGCTGGTGAAACATAAATGATCGCTGTACCAGGCGGCGCGCGTGCGATCGAGAATTGTTTTAAGCCGATCGAGATATTCTTCGTTCAACGGATCGAGACTGCCGATCGATAAATTGACGCCATGGGAAATGATCGGCCAGCGACTGGCGCAAAGATCGAGCAACGCTTCGGGATAGCCGCCGAAATTCATGAAGTTTTCGGGCACGATTTCGAGCCACTGCACGGGAAGTTCCGTCGTCTTGAGCGCCTGAAAATGTTCTTTGCGCAAACCGATGCCGGCGCCGAGCGCGGGTAAAGATTGAAAATCAGAGGTTGGGGTTTTCATTACAAGGACACCCGCACGACGAGGACGTCGGCTGGACCGACGTCCTCATCATCGGTGTCAGTGGGAAATTACTTCTTGCTTCCGTCCGTCGCGCAACCGCCCTTGCCTTTGCAAGAATTTTTGCCGGCGCATCCGCCGTCGCCGGTCTTGCAGCCGCCTTGGCCTTTACAAGCATTCTGTCCGGCGCAGGCATTTTTGGTCATGTTTTTCTTGTGATGCTTCATGTGCTTTTCGGTCGTGGTGGTCGTGGACGATGTGGTCGTCGTCGCCGAATCATCGGCCCGCGCGACTCCGGAAAGTAGCGTCGCGGAAAATACGCCGCTCGCGATTAAGGATTGCAATTGCTTTACAGTCATGATGACTCCTTTAGTTGTCGTCAGATGAATTTCCTAACTACACCTCTCTTCAGCTTTTCTGCGTGCCCATCTTCTTGGCCCAAAGAAAATCGACGGACAGAGCGCCGGCGCCCTTCACGATCAGCCATACCAACAACACAATGAATAAATACTCCGACAGACTTAAAAAATCGCCCAGGTCTGCCA
>Ga0206950_1109_pt1 | contig 19183 bp, 18 predicted proteins | sample Alteio_BWOrgHeat_41_FD_152954 | JGI IMG/M metagenome (GOLD analysis project Ga0206950, IMG submission 152954) | Enriched cells from forest soil in Barre Woods Harvard Forest LTER site, Petersham, Massachusetts, United States -... | ecosystem: Environmental > Terrestrial > Soil > Temperate forest >... | reverse complement strand
TGATCGCGAGCGCCGAGCTGTTGTTGCCGGCCAGTGGCGGCTATCCGAATATCGCGTATCACCTGGCGATCCTTGCCCTGGAAGAGGTCGGGAAGGCAGGGATGCTGGCGGCGCGTGTAGTGACGAAGGGGGACCTGGACACCGAATGGATGGACAAGCGCCTCGACAATCACGTCTGGAAGCTGATGTGGGGCGTCTGGTCACCGACACTGTCGGGAAAAATTGATCCCAAGGACTTCGAGGAGGCTCGCCGATTCGCCGAAAGTACTCACGCGCGCCGAATGGCCGGTTTGTATGTGGATTATGGTGCGGATGCCATTTTAGCCCCGCCACGCGCGGCGGTGCGCCCGGAACATGCAACCTCCCTCCTCAATCTTGCCAATGCTTGCCTCGAACTGGAAATGGCAAAGGGCGCGCCGGCCCCTGACGAAAGCCGTGAAGAGCTGGACTGGTTTCTGGCGACCGCCAACAACCCGGTTGGGCATCAGCGGCTGTTCAGCCAATCGTTCATTGAAAAGTACCAGGAGTTCGGCGGAGACACGCGAGCGTGGGTGCGGTGGGCGCGTGACGAGTTCAAGAGGGTTGCGGACGATGAGAAAGCGCATCTTCAGCGCGAACTCTCGCGTCAGGCGAACTCGTCCGGTCAGTGGAAGCCGAAATGGCTCATGAAAATTCGTGTGCAGACGCCCTCTCATTCGATTCGCCAGAAGACGCTTAATTTCTGGAACGACCGCATCGACGCGGTCAAGCTGCGCTCTGTCGGTAACAAGAGCAACGACCTCATTTTCGAGATAACCATTGGCGACAACATCAAGGTCGAGCAGCTTTTCGATTTCGGGCTGAGCTTCAGCAGGATACATCTCGTTATGCTGAATATCGGAACCGGGGGATTCTTTTGGTATGAACTCTCCGGCCAGGCCGAATCCTACTACGACAGCATTCAGGATCTCGATGCGCCCCACATGAGCGTTGCGATCGGTCGAATGAGTGGTCTGGCGCGCGAATGGATGCAAACAGGGCCAAATGGACAGAGGCGCGAACGTGTGGCGCTTGAGGAGGCGCATCTCAATAACGCAATCAACGCCATGGCGGCGTTCGGGCTCCTACCGGACGCCGAGGCGGAGCCGATCTTCGGGCAGTACCTCCAAGGTCTCGCGCTTTTGGCAAAGATGGATTTGCATTTGACCGTTGGAAACCAGGCACGCGACGCCTTCCTGCTTGCGCTGCGCCGGGCGCTGGTCCGGTATGGCGACATGAAAAGCGAGAACGAGGAATTCTTGCCTGTTCTCCATCGTGCCATCGAACCGATCATTCCGACCGTAGAGCACAGAGATCAGATATTGGTGGGTTTGGAATCTGCAGGGCAAGGTTTGATTGGTGAGGTGATCGCGGCCAAACGGGTTACCGATCTCTACCTGTCGATTGTTGCGCGCCGGCTCTGGCCCGAATTCGTCAAACGGGCGGTCGAATCCGAGAACCGAAGGCCGCCCGACGCATAATTTGCGGCGAGTATCTTCCTCCCGCGCTCCGAATCCACATTTGATAGGAGCTTCATCTCGGAACTCATACGAAAGCAGTATAATGAAGACGTAACCAGGGATGGATGCGCGCCGTTCGGAATGGCGTATTCGCAGCAAATTAAAGGAGGGCGACCTTGGACGTATTCCTGACGGTTTCACCTAGACCTCTAGGTATTCCCTACTACCGCGATCCCCAAGACTCGACGAGCAACAGCTACATCGATTTGAAGAGCGAGCCGCATCGAATTCAAGAGATCCCCGAGGCAAAATCGTGGCCGGCGCTTCACCGCTTACTCGTGCAGTTGAACGCGCCGAAAAGCGAACTCATGAGTTTTGGCTGTGGCGTGTTTATCTATGATCCGAAACTCACCGGAGAGGCGCAGTGGAGCGCCTACTCATACGTCGGCTACGGTTTCGCCGATATCGCGCGCGCCAGCGATGCCAGTATTTACTTTCCGCAGTTCTTTCACTTCAGCCGCCACTTCGCCGCCCGCAATAATACCGGAGCGCGCGTATTTTTTGAATTGCGACAGGCTGCATTCATCGAGAGGGACGCCGGAGCATTTGTAGTGGACTACGGCGTCCGTTCCTCTGGGGAATCGCCGGAGCAGTTGCAACTCCTAGTGACGGATCACTTCAATGCGTTGTCTGACTTTCTGCCACTCATGGGGCTAACGCCGTTGGGGGAGGGATGACCCGCCGTGATCACGGACCAAGAGATAGGGCGGAAAGCGGCTGAATTCTCAATCTTCCCGACCGACGTGGAAAAGGACTACGTCTACGGCTGGCTGCTGAAAGCGATCTATGCGCGGCCGCAGCTCGCCTCACGCCTGGTGCTCAAAGGCGGCCAAGCGATCCGCAAGGCCTATCTTGGGGAAACTCGGTTCTCAAAGGACTTGGACTTTTCCGCAACCGAAACGTTTGATCATGCGTTCATGCAAGATGAGCTCCGAGGAGTCTGCGCCGAGGTGACTGCAGCCACGGGCGTGCGCTTTCTCGACCAGATGCTGATCAAGGACAAGAATCTTCCCATGGACGACGTGGAGGCGTTCGAGGCACGGTTGTACTTCAAGGGCTTCTACGGCGAGCGGGACATCAACCTGAAGGCCAAGCTCGACATCACGCAGTTCGAGAGAATGGATTTGCCGGTCCAGTCCCGCGCGCTGCTGCACCCATATTCCGATGCGGCCGCCTGCGCATGCGTGATAAAAACGCACAAGCTCGAGGAAATCCTAGCCTCCAAATTGACCGCCATGCTGCATCGTCGAAGGCCTGTCGATCTTTTTGACTTGCTCTATTCGGTCCTGATTGCAAGGGACTATCCGGTGTCGCGTCTGGAAGTCGTGACGACCTTTCTAAAGAAATCTATTTGGGGCCCGCAGCCCAATCTTGCAAAAGAACAGCTACTGGCGATCCCAATGGGGGACTTCCAGGCCGATTGGCCCTCGTTGCTGGTCCCGGCCGGTGCGTTAATGGCGTTTTCGTTCGTGACGGCCAATTTCCACTCGCTGATCGACTCGCTATTCGCACTCCTGGTTCCGGCAGCTCCAGTGCCCTCGATTGCCCGTGTGGGCGGAATTGCCATCGGCCTGCGGGCCGTCCCGCGGGGAATTGCGGTCCCGGGGATACTGAGCGGTTTCAGAGGCGTCAATCCTTTGCGTGCCGATACACGCCAAGTCTTGATATCGGCCGCTCGCAATCGACACATGGTGGAGATGACGTACCACGGCCATCGGCGCCTAGTTGAACCCTACAAACTCGAGTACTACGTGCGCAAGAGCGACGGCCATGGGTCCGAGTACTTCTGGGGCTTCGATACGAGCGGCGGTAGGAGCGGGGATGTATGCATGAAGCGGTTTTTCTGTGACAAGATCGTATCGGCGAGCGAGAGTGCGAGGACGTTTGTCCCGCAATACCCCATAGCAGTGTAGGCGCCATGAGTTCGTCGCGCACTTCGACCTCATCGAAGCACCAAGCCTACAATCGCGAATACTATGACCGATAAAAATCAATATCAGGCCCTTTTACGATCAAGAATCAGCTCCGCGATTGCGCAGGCGAAAGCAGCGTCTGTAATGACGCACCAAGGCGTCAAGGGAACAATCCTGGAGATACTGATAGGGAACATATTTCGTCCCTTGCTCCCTGCAGATATTGGCGTTGGGACGGGTCAGATATTGGATTCCTACGGCTCGCCGATGTCCGGCCAAATCGACATCGTGCTTTTTGACCAGGCAATTCTTCCGCCAATCCTAATCGATGGGAAAACTGGGCTATTTCCGGTGGAATGCGTTTTGTACGCGATAGAAGTGAAGACCACTTTGGATAAGACGGGGTTATCCGCGGCCCACGATTCAGCGGAGAGACTCTCGAAGTTCGGCTATTTGCCGGGCCTGAAAGATGAGCACGGAAAAGAAAAGAATCATCCAGTTGAAAAGCTCCGGTACGTTGTTTTCGCCTTGAACTCAGATTTGACCGGAACCAACCTAACTGAAGCGCACAGATATAAGCAGATCTACGGTGACGGTCTTGCGCACGTGAGGTCGATATGTGTAGCCGAGAAGTCGTATTGGTATGACAACGGTGACTTTTGGATCGGCCTTGAGCCGATCGATGCGTACGATGAGATTTTAGCTTTCATCGGCGGCGTGACAAATACCTACAAAAGCGTCAGCGCCAGCAGAAATGCGCCCCTCCTTGGCAACTATGTGGTACCTGAAGCGAATGATCTTGGGGCTGTTACGTCAAGACGAATTGAAACGTTAGAAGTAAAATGTGAAAAGTGCGGCAAGCAAGCGTTCTTCAAACCGGACGTCGGCAAACTAAACATCACCATCAATGGAGCAGTATCGAGCAAAGCCCCGTGCACAGAGTGCGGCGGGACACTCCGCTCGGAGCCCGGAAAGTATCGTTTTGTCGGTGGCGAACTGGTGGAAGGGGTGCCGCTCGTCAAGTCCGCGCCAGAAGCGAGTAAGTAAGCGACGGAAGAGGGTGACTTTTTATGGATAGCCGAGAGCTGCCCCTCTGGAAAGCCCGGACTCAGGCGCTAACATTTCTGGGTCGAGAGCGATCCGCTCAATTCGAAGTGATTGGGAAACTCTTCATGCTCGCCGACGATTGCATCGACGCTTATGAGTTGCAGGAGGATGATCTGTATTCCGTAATGTGCGGTCTCACGACGCTGAAGGCCAAAAACCTGGCGCACGTCCTACTCAAGGTGATGAACACGCACTATGGACCGCCGGATGAGCTGCCCTTTGATCTCCGACACCGACGCTGGCCCGTGAAATACAGGATCTGCTGCGCTTGATAATCCTGCCTCGATGCCTTTATTGCCGGTGGATTGTTGCCGGCGACAAAGAATGGAAAAGCGGTCGATTCGACAACGGAATTGCCAATAGTGTGGCGCTTGGGCGATTTGCGATCTAGCAACTCGGCAGATAAACAATAGATTCCCGCATAGGGGACACCCGCGTCAGGCCGGACTGGGTCGATTGCAGAATTGTGAAATCGATTCGACGATGTGGCGGAAGAGGATACGATCAAGCGATGCCAAGGCGTCGATGGATCACCCGCCTGCAAGGGTCTTCTCTGATTTGCGATAGTGCACGATGTGCACTATAATAGCCTGTGCCCACATTGAAACGCTTCAACCGTTGCCGTATCGAGATGTATTTCGATGACCATCCGCCGCCACATTTTCACGTGATCACCCGCAAGAACGACCGCGTCTCTGTATTAATCGACACACTGGCCATTCAGGCGGGTGAAGCTGATTCGCGTGATACCGCCGAAGCGTTTGCCTGGGCGCGTGAGAACGCCGTGGAGTTGCGCTCGCGCTGGCAAGAGTATTCCGAGGAAGAACCTGTGAAGGCGATGCCACTGACGCGCAAAGGTTCGAAGGAAAAACCATGAACGAAACCAAGGCTGTCCGCATCGCGCACGTGAGATACGCGGACGAATACACATTACGTCTACGCTGGGTGAATGGGAAGACGATGTCCGTGAATCTCCGTGAACCAGTGCATCGATTGAAGGGTATGCGCCCGCTAAGGGATCAGGTGATTTTCGCTCTTGCCACGAAGGGAGAAGGCGGGCACAGCGTCGTATGGCCCGGTGATATTGACATGGGGGCGGATCGACTGTGGGAGATGACACTCGAACAGAATGGGCATTTGGACGCCTTGGAATTCATCCGATGGCGGTGGCGCCATGGACTGAGTCTCAGCGATGCAGCCGAGGCACTCGGCCTGTCGAGGCGCCAAGTGGCCTATTACGCGAGTGGTGAGCGACCCGTTCCACGCACCGTGCTTTTGGCATGCAAGGGTTGGGAAGCGGAGAGTGCCGCAGCCTAGATAGGCCTCCTCTCGCCACTGTGCCCAGATTGTGTCCAGGTCAGATTGGGTGTGCCCAAATTGTGCCTTAGATAGGCGGGATAATGGGGTGGCAAGCGCTGTAAGTGACTGATTCTACAGGCCCCCATTATCCCGCCGTGCGCCTCATAACCCGAAGGTCGTAGGTTCAAATCCTACCCCCGCTACCAATCTCTAGAAAACTATAATAAAAACAAGCGCTTAACGTAGATCGTAAGCGTCCGCTCAGGGCCGTGTTGATTTGCCTTTCCCAGATGGTTTGAACCCGCCGGGCGGATTGATCTCATCGACCGTGATGCTGCTTTCGGCGGCGTGTGCGATGGCGCGGTCTAGCCGACCCATGAGATCGATCAAGCTCTCGCGCTCACGTCGAGCGAGCATGGCGTAACAGAGGTGAGGGTCCGCAGCAGCGGCGACGCAGCCCACATCGGCACTGACCTCGCCAATGGTGATGCTGCCGTGGTTGGCGATTACCCACTCGATGTTCGCGAACGTCGGGTGGATTATGCCGCCAGACTGGTGGCCGCCGGGGCGGCGAGGATGACGTTCCAAGGAAGCAACTCCTCAATGCGGTTGATCGGATGATCGGCGATCCGGCCGAGTACGTACCGCAAGTACGCTTGCGGGTCGAGGCCATTGAGCTTTGCAGTGCCGATGAGCGTATACATCGCCGCAGCTCGCTCGCCACCATCATCGGATCCGGCAAAGAGCCAGTTCTTGCGTCCCAGCGCAACTGCCCTCAGCGCCCGTTCTGCTGCGTTATTATCCATCTCGATGCGTCCGTCGTCGCAAAAGCGGCTGAGCGCGGTCCAGTTCGAGAGCGCATAGCGGATTGCCTTGGCGAGTTCGCTCTTTTTGGACACCGTGGTCGCCGTCTTGTGCAGCCACTCATGCAGGAGCTTGAGCTCAGGTCCAGCGCGCGCCTGGCGCACTGCTTCTCGCTCATCAGCCGGGCGGCCGCGGATCTCCTCTTCGATCTTGTAGAGCCGCCCAATCCGCTCGAGCGCTTCAAGTGCGATCGGCGAGGCGAGCGAGACGTGGATGTCGTAGAACTTGCGGCTCACGTGCGCCCAGCAGGCCGCCTCCCTGATCTTCTCACCGTACAGGCGGTCGAACCCGGCATAGGCATCGGCCTGCAGCACGCCGGTGAAGTTCGCCAGATGTGCTCGAGGACGTTCACCCTTGCGATCCGGGCTGTAGCGGAAGAACACCGCCGGGGTATCTTGGCTTCCTGCGGGCCGATCGTCCCGCACATAGGTCCACAGTCGCCCCTGCTTGCTGGTGCCACGGCCAGGGCAGAGCACCGGTACCGGGGTATCATCGCCGTGGATCTTGTAAGTGGCGAGCACATAGCGGCCAATCGCGTTCACCAGAGGCTCAAGCAACGCACTCGCTCCGCCCACCCAGTCGGCTAGGGTCGAGCGGTCAAGCTCGATGCCCTCACGGGCGAAGATCTGGCTCTGCCGATACAGCGGCATGTGATCGCAATACTTGGATACGAGAACGTGCGCGAGGAGTCCGGGACCTGCCAGGCCACGCTCGATCGGCCGGCTGGGAGCGGCAGGCTGCACGATCTTCTGGCAAGCGCTACAAGAGAGCTTGGGCCGCACATGGCGGATCACCTTGAAGCGACTCGGCACGTACTCGAGAATCTCCGACACATCCTCGCCCAGGTGGCGCAGTTCTCCACCACAGGCGGGGCAGCTGCACGGGTTCTGGTGCAGAATCTCCTCTCGGGGAAGCTGTGCAGGCAATGGCCGGCGGACCGACTTCTGCGGTGGCTGCTTCGGTGCGGGTCGCACTTCAAGGGGCTTGGCGGCGAGGCTCGCCTCCAGATCCTCGATCGACAGCTGCATCTGCACGAGCTCCCGATCGAGCTGCTCGGAGGAGCGACCGTACTTCATGCGCTTCAAGTACGCGATCTCAAAGCGTAGCTTCTCAAGCTCGAGTTTTTGAGAAATCACCAGGGCTTCAGCAACTTCGAGCTTGGCGCCGCGCTCGAGAATCATGCCCTTGAGGGCTTCAACATCGTTCGGCAGATTTGCCGCTTCAGGCATGCGCCATTATAGCAATCCCGGCACGACGTAGCGAGAGAAAACACTGGAAAATAAGCTCTTTTTACGCTGCCAGGTGCGGCTCGTAGGTGCGCTCGACGCGTCTCCAGTCGATCCCCTCTAACAACATCGATAGCTGCGCGGCGCTCAAGCTCACCGTCCCATGCGTCGCCTGCGGCCATACGAAGCGCCCGCGTTCAAGACGCTTGGCAAACAGGCACAATCCATCGCCACTCCACCACAGGATCTTCACCCGATCGCCCGCTCTGCCGCGAAACACGAACAGCTGCCCAGAGAAAGGATCCTCCGCGAGCTGCGTCTGCACGAGAGCCGCGAGTCCATCGAAGCCGTTGCGCAGGTCGGTCGCACCCGCGGCCAGCCACACCTTCACTCCCGCTGGCAACGCAATCATCGCTGCACCAAAAGATCGATGACACCCGAGAGCGCTTCGGCGTCCACACGCCCATGCAGCACAATGCTGTGACCGTTACTGAGCCGGATCTCAATGAGCCGCGAAGCTTGCTTGGACTCCGAAGAACTCTGGCTCGGCACTGTGCGCGGTGCTCGCTCGGTCGGCAGCACCGTCGGCGTGCTCACCTTCACCGGCAACATCTTCGCATCGCCCTTCGCGGCTTGCGGGTGCAATAATCCTCGCCGGTACAGCTGCCTCCAAGCGAACACCTGGTTGGGGTTAACGTTATGACGGCGGGCCACCGTCGCCACCGAGGCTCCGCGCGCACGCGTCTCCTCAACGATGCGAAGCTTCTCTTCGACCGTGTGCCGCGTCCGCGGCCCAGTCCGCCGGCCCAGCGCATCCGTCGTGACAATCTGTTCTGCGAGAATGCCCACCTAACCCCTACGTGGACACCTACGATGTGCCCACTTAGCACCATGATCGGTTACGGGGAGCTCGGGCGGCTATGCGGCCAAAACCGGACGCTTAGTACGCCGGGATAAACCGGCGAGAAGGAGAGAATGAAAGAGTCTTACATCGAAGGAGTAGCGATCCACGATGACCCCGAGTCATGCGCGGGCAGCCGTAAGGCTGGACGTGAAGTGTTGACAGGGGCACACACAGGTTCGGTATTGAGCCGCGAAATCAGGTTATCCAGGGCGCCGACGCTGTTAAGCGAAGCGGAAGGCAACACACGTCAGAGGCGTCATCGCAAGTCTCTGTCTGGCCCTGCGCGGTCGCAGACCCGATACATGTGTGGAACCTTCTCGCGCGAGAACCGGGAGATCCCATAGATGTCTGTTGCAGATGGTGCTTTAGGCCGCCCTGGAAAGGCTAACCGCCGTACGCCAGGGATGCACGTCGATGGGAAGTCGGACGGGTCCGTAATACCTACGAAACAGCCGAACAATGCCGATGGACTGGCGGCGGAGGCTGTGGAGGGAAGGGATCCGATCAAGGGGAACACGGACAAGCAAAACGCGTCCCGGACGCAGAGCCGGACCGATGCGCACAGTGCGCTTGAACGTGTACGCAAAGCTGCAAAGGCAGACAAGAAGAGACGGTTCACGGCGCTGCTGCACCATGTGGACGTGGATCGACTGCGCGAGGCGTACTTTACTTCGAAGAAGCACGCCGCAGCGGGAGTCGATGGCGTCACGTGGCAGCACTATGGCGAGCAACTGGAGGACAACCTTCGGGAGCTCCATGCCAGAGTGCACCGCGGTGCGTATCGGGCGAAACCCTCGCGGAGAGTGTACATCCCCAAACCGGATGGCCGGCAGCGGCCGCTGGGTATCGCCGCGTTGGAGGATAAGATCCTTCAGAGCGCTGTGGTATCGGTGATGAATGCAATCTACGAGAGTGACTTCCTCGGCTTCTCATACGGTTTCCGGCCAGGACGTGGAGCGCATGACGCGCTTGACGCGTTGGCGGTCGGAATTACGGGCAAGAAGGTGAACTGGGTGCTTGATGCGGACATCCGTGGGTTCTTCGATACCATCGACCACGGCTGGCTGATCAAGTTTATCGAGCATCGCATTGCGGATCAGAGGGTCCTGCGGCTCATCCAGAAATGGTTGAAAGCGGGGGTCATGGAACAGGGCAAACGCATGTCCACGGATGTGGGCTCTCCACAAGGGGCGACGGTATCGCCGTTGCTGGCCAACATCTGTCTGCATTATGCGCTTGATCTTTGGGTGCAGCAGTGGAGACGGCGGCGTGCGCTCGGTGACATCATCATTGTGCGATACGCCGACGACTTCGTGCTCGGCTTCCAACGTGCCTACGATGCAAAGCGGCTCCTTGGGCACCTTCGCGAAAGACTCGCGAAGTTCCGTCTGGAGCTGCATCCGGACAAAACCCGGCTTCTTCGGTTCGGGCGGTTTGCCGCCGCTCAGCGGAAGGAAAAGGGCGAATCCGGTGCACCGCAGACCTTCAACTTCCTCGGGCTGACGCATTGTTGCGGCCGCTCGAAAAGTGGGTTGTTCCTGTTGCTACGTCATACGATACGTTCGCGGTTGACGGCGAAGGTTCATGAGATCACTCTCGAACTGCGTCGTCGTCTGCATGAACCGATCGTCTCGCAAGGTAAATGGCTGGGTGCTGTGCTGCGCGGTCATTACGCGTATTACGGCGTGCCGACCAACATCGAGGCACTCGACGTGTTCCGGTGGGAGGTTACGCATCGCTGGTTTAAGTCGCTTCGGCGACGAAGCCAGCGCCGCCGCCTCAACTGGGCGCGAATGGATCGACTCGCGCAACAATGGCTTCCTCGTGCCCGCATTGTTCATCCTTGGCCGCAACAGCGCTTTGCTGTCAGAACCCAAGATAAGAGCCCAGTGCGGTAGCTCCGCCCGCTGGGATCTGTGCGGGGGGCGGTTGGCACGGTCACGTGTCAATCGTCCCTACCGCGACCTACCAATCAAATCAATAACTTAACGTAAAAAGCTCCAAACTGGGTTCGCTAGACTGTGACCAAATTGTGTCTTAAGCCAGAAAAGAAGAAACAAGGAAGTATCGCAGGCGCACGCGGCTCAACCGCTGGCGACGTCTATCACGAGCTTTGGGCACTGCGAGCCGCACTCGGCTTGCTGATGCCAAAGACAGAGATCGCGATCAAACGAATCGGTGCCGCAGCCGTGACATAGGCAGCGCGCTCGACCCTTGCACGTCGCCACTCGGTGTGTTACATACAGAACCATATGGTTCAGTATAGCCAAGCGAGCTTCGATGCCTCGTTCGCCGCGCTCTCGGATGCCACACGACGAGGCGTTCTAGAGCAGCTCGGGCGCGCAGACGCTTCAATCACGGACCTTGCCGTGAAGTTCCGCATGAGCCTCACGGGAATGAAGAAGCATGTTGTCGTCTTGGAGCAGGCGGGGCTCGTCACCACAAAGAAGGTCGGGCGCGTGCGGTCCTGCAAGCTCGGCCTGCGCCGGTTGGAGGAAGAGGCGGCATGGATCGAGAGGTACCGCCAGCTCTGGGAAGCACGCTTTGACGAATTGGACAAAGTTGTCGAGGAATTGAAACGGAGGGAGGTCGATGGACGCAAGAAGAGGGAGTGAGGCTGCCCCCACGAAGAACCGTGTGACGGTGGAGCGGAAGTCCGAGCGTGAACTCGTCGTCACGCGAACCTTCAACGGCCCGGCGCGCCTCGTGTTCGAGGCGTGGACCAAGGCCGAGCTATTCCGGCAGTGGTGGGTGCCGAAGTCGATAGGAATGTCCCTTCTTTCCTGCGAAATGGATGTTCGTGTCGGGGGCAGGTACCGTTTGGAGTTCGCACACGGGGACTCGCAGGCGGCCTTCTTCGGCACGTACAAAGAGGTAACACCGCACTCGCGCCTCGTCTGGACCAATGAGGAAAGTGACCAGGGGCAGGTCACGACGGTGACCTTCGCGGAAAAAGACGGCAAGACGTTGCTGGTCATGCACGAGCTCTATCCCTCGAAGGAAGCTCTCGACGCCGCTGGCACTGGGGCGGCGGATGCGATGGGAGAGACGTTCGAGCAACTGGACGAGCTTCTCATCACCCTGGGCGCGAGCGTGGGACGGTCATGAAGTCGTCGATCGCTCATCTACTGCCTGGATCTTCACTACGCGGACGCGAATCCCGACGAGGTCGTCGTATCAAAATGAGATGGCCGTACGCTTCCAATAGAACTGTAACTAAGGCGGCAGCAATACTGCTGATCGCAATGATGTTTGCCGCATTTCCATCAAACGGACAACAAATAAAACCTTCTAACAGTGGTTACGCGCCCGTCAATGGAATTAAAGTTTATTACGAAGTATATGGTGAGGGCAGACCCATTGTTTTATTGCATGGTGCTTTTTATACAATTGATATGAACTGGAGCCAATTAATCCCCGGGCTGTCAAAAACCAGGAAAGTAATTGCGATTGAAATGCAGGGACATGGGCATACACCCTTTTCAGATAGAAAATTATCCATTGCGGCTTTGGCAAGTGATGTCGAGGGAGTAATGGATTACCTGAAAATTGACACTGCTGATGTAGCAGGATTCAGCATGGGTGGCTCTGTGGCTTACCAGTTTGCCGTACAAAGTCCTAAACGGTTGAGAAAACTAGTAATCATTTCCTCCACTTATAAAACCAGTGGTTGGCTACCCGTAGTAAACAGCGGGTTTAAAAATTTTAAGCCTGAATTTTTTGATAACACACCAATCAAAGCCGCATACGATGCCGTGGCGCCTGATAAAACCAAATGGAGAAAGTTTTTAGAGCAGATGTTTGCTTTCGCCGGGGAACCGTTCAACGTGGGTGATTCCAATATTTCCAAAATTGCTGCACCTGTACTGATCATATCCGGGGACAATGATGGGCTGGATAAAATTGAGTTGATGAAAACATATCAATTATTGGGTGGTGGTGTTAGTGCTGACCTGCAGCCAATGCCAGCATCGCAATTGGCCATCGTTCCTTCACAAGGGCATGTGAGCCTAATGATGCAGACAGCAACGATTTTGAATTACCTGGACAGTTTTTTGAAGTGACCAGGTGGATCGTCTTTGTATCCAGCATCGCGCTCGGGTTTGCTCAGCCTGTGATACTGGATCTTTGGTAAGCCCCTAACAGCTGAAAGCCCGGGATTGAGCTGGCGGATCTGCGAGACTTCGGGATGACAATCCAATACAAACGCCATCATCTTGGTGGCGTCCCGACTCGTGTAGAAATCGACCATCCACGAATTAAATTCTGCGGCCCGGATGGCCGGAATGCTGACGGCGTCGATTCCCTCCGTCATTAAAATGCCATTCATCATGAAACGCGAGGCGCGCTTGTTGCCGTCAAAGAAGAACTTTTGAAGCGACCCAAATAGAAAAAACGCCGTCGCTCGCTCGAACGGATTTGATACGTTCTCCTCCAACGAGCGTACTCCGTTTGCGAACACGTCGTTGAGCCGAGCCGCGCCCGGCTCCGTGGCGAATGGTGTAAATCGCCCACGCTGACCCAATGCGACGTCGGGGGTAAATTGGGTTTCGAGGCCCTCGCCGCGAAAGTGTCCCCATTCAAGTGCCTCGTTGCGAGCTACAAGGGCATGGAGGGACGAGAAGGTCGTCTTGTCCAGTTTGAATTCTCGATTTCTTACGAGATCCATGAGGTGCTTTGAGCTCTCCGCCAGATTGAGTATTTGTTCCTGATCCGACAACTTGCGGCCACCTACAGTCACGCCGTCGAGGAGGGTCTTAACTTCGGGGAACGTGAATGGATTCCCCTCCAGGACACCGGCGTCCCATACAAACTCTGGGAGCATCCGATGGAAGCGGAAGACCACACGCTCAAGAGAGGCGCGAGGAATTTCCCGAGGAACTGAATCTCGGTCCCACTGAAAGCCCAATGTCTCAAACAGCGCCATGAAGCATTGTATCGCGCACGGTCGCGACCGCGAAAACCAACCTTGGACAACTGCTTCTCGCGTCCGCATTCATCCGATTTGGCCTTCGTCTACTGCCCTAGACTGAATCCGGATGTGAAGCTTGCTCCCGCAGCGGCATAATGCTCGATGTCTTCGAGTTAGATACCAGGATCACGCTGCGGCACGCCAGCGAGTTGCGTATTCCGTGCATCGTGAACACGGATTCCACGCCATCGTGAACGCAGTGTGAGTGTCGGCTGCCGAGGCCGCCGACGTCGGGTCAAGTGTTCACGATGAGATCGATAACAGGCGGATTCCGGCGATGACGTGATCGGATTCACTGCCGCCAACGCCGACTGTCATTTCCTCGGCTTCGTTTCCGGCGGAGTCTCGGACGGACGTGGCTGATTCGGCAACCCCAGTGACTTGCGCAACGAGTCTCCCCCGGTTTTGAGTTCGATGCGGTGGCTGTGGTGAACGAGGCGGTCCAAGATCGCATCGGCAAGCGTCGGCTCGCCGAGATAGGCGTGCCATTTGTCCACGGGCAGCTGGCTACAGAGCACGGTCGAGCGCACGTTTAGGCCGGTCGTCGAGGATTTCAAGCAGGTCTGCGCGATCTTGCGTGCTGAGAGCGATCAGACCCCAGTCATCCAGGATCAAAACGGGAGCTTTCGCGAGGCGTTTGAGGAGTTTCAAGTAGCTGCCATCGCCGTGGGCGGTCCGGATTTCTTCGAACAGCCGCGGCACACGCCAGTACCTGCCCTGCAAGCCCTGCCGGCATGCTTGATGGGCGAGCGCGCACGAGATCCATGTCTTCCCCGACCCGGTCGGCCCCGTGACCAGTAAGTTCTGGCCGCGCTGGATCCAGGCGCCGTCGGCGAGTGCTGCGATCTGCGACTTCTCGAGGCCGCGACCGGGCTTGTAGCTGATGTCCTCGACGCAGGCCTGGGCGACTTTCAGCCGCGCCTCGCGCAGCAGCCCACGGTACCGGCCATTCTGCCGGTAAAGGCGCTCCCGATCGACGAGTAAGCCGAAGCGTTCCTCGAAGGCGAGCGCGTGAGTGTCGGGCGTCTCGCGCTGGTGCTCGAGGGCTTGCGCCATGCCGTGCAGTTTCATTGATCGCAGTGTTTCCAAGGTATTTTCAGTCAACATGATGGCTCCGTGTGTGTGGATCTATTTCAGTGGTAGTAGGTTGGGCCGCGCACGTTCGGGTGCGCGGGCAGGTCGAGTTCAAGCTCTGCGGTGGGCACCGCCGGGTGCTGGTCGCGACCGGTCTTTAAGATCGACAGCACGCTCTTGCGGCTCGGGCTTTGTAACTTCACGGCCAAGGCGCTCGCCGCCTCGAGCCGGCCATTCCCGTACTGGCGCGCCAGGGCGAGCAACCCCAGACAGGCCCGGTACCCTTGCTCCGGATGGGCCTTGCTCTTGAGGAGATGCTCGACCACCGCGCCGGTATTCGTGCCGATCGAGGCACCCCAGTGGATGAGCCGGGTCGGCGTCCACTGCGCATGCTCGCGGTGAGATTTCGGCATGTGCTGAGGTTCCGTCGTGTGCACGCCGCGCTGATAGGAACGGACGTGACTCCCGACCCGCTGGCCGCAGTGGAACACCTCGACGGTGGCGGCGGTAATGCGGGCCCAGAGCTCCTGCCCGACGAGCGCGTGCGGGATACTGTAGTAGTGGCGGTCGATCTCGACGTGGTAGTCGAAGGCGGCACGCACGCGTTTCCATTCGGCATACACGTACCGGCTCGTCGGCAACGCGTGCATCGCCGGGCGGTCGAGGGACTCGAACATCGAGCGGCGCGACCCGGGCAGCTTCTGGAACGGCCGATCGTTCAGTCGATCGAGCAGCGGACGGATCGCGGCATTGAGCTCGTCCAGGCTGAAGAAGCGTTGATGCCGCAGCCGCGCGAGTATCCAGCGGCACACCAGTAATACCGTCAGTTCGACCTTCGGCTTATCCTTCGGTCGATACGGTCGAGCGGGGATCACCGCGATCCCAAAATGACCGGCCATTTCCTCATACGAGCGCTGCAGCTCAGGCTCATAGCGATCCGCCTTGGTCACCCCGACTCGCGGGTTGTCAGGCACCAGGATCGTCGGGCTCGCCCCATAAAACTCGAGCATCCGCACGTGGCTGCCGAGCCAGTCCGGTAACGTCGCCGTACGGGTCGCCTCCGCGTATGCGTAGCCGCTCGCGCCCAGTGCGCCGACGAAGAGCGAGACCCGGAAAGCCTCCTCGCAGGAGGCGCCGTAGATCGGCACCGTGCGTCCCGCGTAATCGACGAACAGCTTCTCGCCGGCGAAGTGGCGCTGGCGCATCGAGCGCTGCAATCGCCTGGCCCATTGCCGGTACCGCTCGCAAAACGCGCTGTAACGCAGCGCCGCTCCGCCGTGGTTCGCGTGATACTCTTCCCACAACAGCTGCAGCGTCACGTGCTTGTGGCGCTTCATCTCGGTGTGGATCCACGCACAGTCCGGCGTCGTGGTGGTCGGCGCCGGGCGCAGCCGGCGCTCGGCGAACACCCGCCGCTCCAACTCCGTCTCCTCCAGGTCCAGCGCCGCCTCCCAGGTGCCGCAGGCCGCCAGCACCGCACGGCCGTACTTCGACACCGCGCCCTGTGATAACGACAGTGCGCGGCCGATCGAGCGCGTCGTCATCTGGTTCGCGCGCAGCTGGATCAGCTGCTTCAACTGGCTGACGGAGATCCTCGGGTTTGACATCGGCGGCGCATCCTTCGTGGGGGTGATCGCCGGCGATTCTTCACCTTCGTGCCGCGCCCTTACATCGAATCTTGTAACGGAGGTCGCGCTAATGAGCCGCTTTTCTCCCGCGGATCAGGGATTTGGCCCGGTCTCGTCTCTTGTAACGCTAAGGAGCCGTATTTCTCATTAAGATCATCAGCTTGCGCCAATATCATCTCTTGTAACGGTTCGCCGATTAAGGCCGGTTTTCGCCAATATCCGGGGTTTTTCGCGCGCCACGCCTGCACGCGATCCACGTGCTGGCCGCCGCGGAAGTAGTCGTGGTTGTCGGCCTTGCGCAGCCAACGCCGCTGGCTCGATTGCTTGCTCGCTGCCCGGCACTCCGGTTCGGCACAGTATTTCTGCCGGTGGCGCAGGCGCGGATCGCGGCTGAACAGTTTCTGGCAGCACAGGCATCGACGTCGTCGGGGTTTGGTCACGGGATCACGGGGCTTCAGGTCCAATGGAGGACCAGAATCATGCCGAGAACTGAGCCGTCGGCCGACGCCGCGTGAGTCTACTTGGTGATTCCCATCGCCGTTTTCACACGCATTGATGCCGGAACGGCATCGTCATCAGCATTCCAGCAAACGCTGAAAAACGCTCACGATGACGCTGGAATCGTTGCTCACGTTCCTCTGGAATCCGCGTTCACGATGCGCTGGAAACCGCGTTCGCCATCGACCGGAATATGCACGAGTTGTCCGATGCGGTGTTGCTGGCGTTCGCCGAGTGGAAAGGCTGACATTTCGAGCTTCAAAAAAGCAGCTTCGCTTACGTCGGTTATCCTTTAGTTTGCATAGGATCGTGTACATCCGGTTTATCGGCGCAGACGAGCAGTACACGGCATTGACGCGCAAACGATTTGAGGGTCCGTCGTGAATATCAAGTCGATCAGTTCGCGTCTGGAAAAAATAATTTGACTTTGCGAAAGTCCGCAATTAGAGTCCCGCGCATGTTCAAACAGACGCATTGTCATTTTATTTATTGCCCGACTTTAGTCGGGGCCGCGATCGTGCGCCCCGATAATAGTCTCGAGCAAGAATCAGGTATGACAATCGATTGACGATGCGTGGCCCCCGGTGCCATGCCGGGGTCCAGAAAAGAGGGGAAAATCCCTCTAGATTCCCACTCCGAAACCCAATCACCGGTTGTTCTTTAACAACTTGGGAAAGTATTGAGCGGGCTTGGCCGAGAGGCTAGGCTTGCGGCTTCCAACCGCACTACGCGAGTTCGATTCTCGCAGCCCGCTCCACTTTATTTCAATTCCGAGGTGGCAGAGCGGTAATGTTCCCGGCTGTTAACCGGAGGATCGCCTAAGCGACGTAGGTTCAATCCCTACCCTCGGAGCCAATCTGAGACCTACTAAGCATCTGGTGAGGCTGGCGAGCTGTCTACTCGCTGAGATGGATTCGATTTCCATGTAGGTCGCCAATCTGCCCCTCTAGCTCAGACGCGAAGAGCACCCGGCTTACATCCGGGCAGTCGAAGACACTCAATCTTCAGGGGGCACCAAAAATGCGTCGTTAGACGGGGACGGACCTCGGTCGGGCCGTACCCAGCGGCTGTAAGGTCTTCGCCGATCCCCAGGGCCGAAGGCTTCAACGTCTTTGGGGATGTGTGTTGGGACACCGGCCGCTCCTGCAAAGCAGCCGTGAGGATTCGATTTCCTACATCTCCACCAATTTCATGCCGGCGTGGCGGAATGCATACGCACTGCGCTTAGAACGCAGCGCCTTCGGGATTGCGAGTTCAAGTCTCGCCGCCGGTACCAATTTGAAGTGTGCTTTGGAGTGGCTGTAGCCAAGTGGTAAAGGCCGAACGCTGTGACCGTTCTATACACGGGTTCGAATCCCGTCAGTCACCCCACAGCACGTTTCGGCGTCATGGCAGAGCATCTATGCAGGGGTCTGCAAAACCTCGCACCCCGGTGAGACTCCGGGTGACGCCTCCAAATTCAGGTTCGATTCCACTCGAAGCAACCAAACGCTACACACCACGCGCTAGTAGCCCAACTCGGCAGAGGCATTACTCTCAAAAAGCAATCAGTCTTGGTTCGAATCCAAGTTAGCGCACCACTTCAACAAAGGAGCCAGTCATGACGTAGTTACCATCACAAGAGGTCTACGTATATGGATAGAGGAACACGACGGCATCGCACCGCTCGCATACGGATCCGCAAGAATCGTCGTCTCTGGGAAGAGTATGGCCGTCGGCTATGGGAGCCTGGTGCGCGATCCAAACTTTGGTGGCCGATGCATAAACTGACGATGAGTTTATCCGAAGTGGTGGGATGTCGAGTATCACACGCGTCCGGCGCGGATTCGCAGCAATCGCTTGCTGCATCTGATTGAGCGCGGCATCGATAGTGACCTGCTGCATTTCCCCAATTATCGAAAACCGCATATCTATTATTGGTGAGTGTCTGCCTCGATAGCTGAGACAGAGTAGCGCCACGTTGAAGCCGTGGAGACGAAGATGCGAGCACTTCTCGGGGCACCATTTCATTGCGGGCGATCAAGCGATCGGGCAGGTCTCATAAGCCAGCCTAGACGAGAGCGTTACTCGTGCCCGCTACCAATTCACTCCACACGCCGTTCGTGCCGGTGAGAAGTGGGTTCGACTCCTACGTGTAGCGCCAATTTTGGGATCGTAGCT
>Ga0206950_1108_pt1 | contig 19275 bp, 17 predicted proteins | sample Alteio_BWOrgHeat_41_FD_152954 | JGI IMG/M metagenome (GOLD analysis project Ga0206950, IMG submission 152954) | Enriched cells from forest soil in Barre Woods Harvard Forest LTER site, Petersham, Massachusetts, United States -... | ecosystem: Environmental > Terrestrial > Soil > Temperate forest >... | reverse complement strand
CTATCCCCAGTGACACGGTAGGCCTGCAAACAGGCAGAAACCGCACCCGCGGCCTCAAGCGGCTGTTGATCGAAGCGTGCCTTTTCACCACCCTGGCGATAAAATCCCTGGGACCCGATGGGTACGAAGTGGCCGTTGGCCTCACAATGCTGCACGTTTAACAGCCAATCCAGTGCTTCGAGACCGGCGGAAACCATGCCCGCATCCGAAGCAGCGGAACCCACCAGCAGCAGGGCCTGCGGTAATCTAGCGTTTCCGTAGGCTAGAACGTCCTCGAACCACTTCCAATCCGGGCGTCGGATTGACTCATACATTTCGAGCAATCGCGTACTGAGGACGGACCTTATTTTTTGGGCGTCCCGGTCTCCTGGATAGGAATCGAGATACTCCTGAATTCCGAGCAAGGTGTAGGCCCAGGCACGAGGGCTGCTGAATTCCATCACGGCGGGAAGGGAGAACTCAAACAAACGTCCAGCAGCTCCCCTCAATCCCAAATTCCTGGACCGGCCAAGAACGGTCCCAAGTCCCCACAGGGCGCGCCCATGACAGTCTTCTGAGCCCTGAGTTTCGATCCACTGGCGATCATAGCCGAGAAAGTTTCTGAATCGACCGGTCACCGGATTGAACGCATGTTCCAGGAATGCCAAGTACCGGAAGGATGAATCTGGGGCAAGCGACGTAGGCTCGCCGCGTTGGCCTTCCCCTAGTTGCTCGAGCTGCACCGTGAAAGCCAGTGCGCGAGCGTTGTCGTCTGTGGTATAGCCTTCGCTGTACTTAGGAATGGCAAAGATCGAGTGCTGCAGCATTCCTGTGTCATCCGTCAGCCGGTTTAGGTGATTCAGCTTCAATGGAGGCAGCTGATCGTTTTCCCATGATTTGACGGTAGCGCGGGCGGAGAACTGAACTTGCGGACTTTCCATGCGGTCGCTGCGCACTCGTGCAAAACTCTGCATGTAACCCTGCGCGACTCGCTTCCAGACCATCTCGCGCGCGAACAAGTAAGCGCGTTTACGCATGGCGTGGCGAATGGCAGGGGTGTCCAGGAGCTCGATGGTTTTTTGTGCAATCGCGTCGGGATTTTGGAATGGCACCAACGCGCCACGACGGTCGTCCAGTAACTCGATGGCATGCCAGTACGGAGTCGAGATGATTGCTTTGCCCGCACCGAGTGCGTAAGCAAGCGTCCCGGAGACTACCTGCGCCTCATGGCGATAAGGAGTAATGTAAATATCCGCAGCACCAATGAATTCAACCATTTCCTCCGGGCTGACGAACCGGTTGTGGAAGATTACGTTCGACTCCACTCCTACTTCCTTCGCCAGGGCTTGCAAGCTGGCACGATACTTGTCGCCTTCGCGACGGAGAATGTGCGGGTGGGTTGCACCGGCAACCATATAGACAACATTTTTGTGCTTGGCCAAAATCTGTGGCAGTGCTTGGATCACGTTTTCGATCCCTTTGTTTGGCGAGAGCAGACCGAATGTGAGCAGCACCGCTTTTCCTTCCACACCGAAGCGGTCCTTGTAAAAATTGGGATCGAGGAAGGGCAGGTCGGGAACGCCGTGAGGGACCATATCAATCTTGTTCCCGGGCACTTTGAAGATTTCCTGCAAGAACTGGGAGGAGAGCTGGCTCATGACAATGAGGCGGTCGGAAAGCTCAACGATCTCTTCCATGACCATCCGCTGATCAGGGTTGGGCTCACGAAGAACCGTGTGCAGCGTGGTCACTACGGGCATCTTCAGGCTACGCAACAGATGCAGGATATGGCCCCCGGCGGTGCCACCGAAGATCCCATATTCATGCTGCAAGCACACCATGTCGATATTGTTGAAGTTCAGAAACTCAGCGGCTTCCCGATACGAATTCAGGTCGTCCTGGGCGAGCGACCATCGCACGCGTGCGGGATAGTCATATCCTTGTTCGGTGTCGTTTACGGGTAGGGCGAGCAATCGAGCGGCGCCGTACTCGGCAGACACGGCCGCGCAAAGGTCCGTAGTGAAGGTAGCAATTCCGCACTGGCGCGGCAGATAGTTCCCGATGACCGCGATTCGGCTGGGCAGCGAAGGCTTAGATTGCGGGCGCGGACGCGCTACTGCGGTCTCCTCTTGCACCGAGGGACGCTGGCTAACGATTTCTAATATTTTGCCGTGGCTTGCTGAGCTTGATGATGACATTAGGTCTCAAGTTGCTGAGAGAGCAGTGGCTTGATGTAGTCAGACGGTACATGGCAGACACCAGCAAGGAGGTTAGGCCAATTTGGCTCGTAGAGCCAGTTGGTCGGGGCTCGCGCGGCCCGTCAAGAACGCGCGTTGAAATCAGCTGTCGTGGCTCCCTGGATCCGCTAACCGGAGATACCAAAAGTATGACAGACGCCGGTGTTCCAGACTGAGCAAGATTGCTCACTACTCAGAAGATCTCGTCCGCATGCTCAAGGCTGTCGTAAGGGTGGGTGCTTTACCGACCATGGTTCGGTTCGCGTCCACAATGACGGCGCAGACACAGGGATTCGGCGAAGTGAGGCCGACGCCCTGGCGGGCCAGATCGAGGGCGCGGCGGAGAAAAAGCTCGTCAGTGCTGGGGTTGTGCATTGCGAATCAGTAATAAGGAGGGATAACACGGACAGCGGCGGGGGGCAAATTCGGCAGCATAAGCGAAGGTGTGGGAGTATAGAATGTTGACGTTCAACCGGGCCTTCCTGAGCTAGCGAATGCTTTTCTGACGGTAGCGCCCCAGTGGAGGGATTCTTGACACGAAATAAAGCCTTGCGGATACTGACCTGGTCTTTGCAAGTTGTTGTCGTATTGCTGGCCTTGGTCTTGGGTGTGTGGGCGTCAGATAAATACAAAACCCTGCATTCATTCACCCGCAGCGATGGCACACCACAAGGCAGCCTGATCCTCGATGGAGCTGGAAATCTCTACGGCACAACGTGGAATGGTGGCCCGGATGCGGAAGGAACCGTCTTTGAACTGACACCAAACGGAGACGGAACCTGGACACAGAACGTGCTGCATAGCTTCGTGGGCACGGACGGCGCATATCCCAACGATGCCCTAGTCTTCGACAAGACAGGAAATCTCTACGGCACAGCATCTCAGGCCACCACCAAACATGCGGGTGCAGTCTTCAAACTGACACCGAACGGTGATGGGACCTGGAACTACAGCGTGCTTTACACCTTCTGCTCCCTTAGCAACTGCAAGGACGGAGGCATGCCCTATGCTGGCTTGGTCTTTGATCAGATGGGGAATCTGTATGGCACTACTTCTGGAGGCGTGGGTGGGGGCGTCGTCTACAGGCTGGCTCCGAAAACTGACGGAACCTGGATCGAGAGCGTGTTGCATACCTTCTGCGCGTACTGCAGAGACGGAGACGGGTCCTTCGCAGGACTGATCTTCGACAAGGAGGGAAATCTCTATGGCACGACGTTTTATGGTGGTGCCACTTCGAGTGGTGTCGTCTTCAAGCTGACGCCGAACGCAGACGGAACTTGGAAAGAAAAGGTGCTCCACAGTTTTTCTGGCACCACGGACGGGGCGGGTCCCAGAGCTGGTCTGATACTCGACCCTGCAGGAAGTCTCTACGGGACTACGTCCTACAGTGCCGATTCTAGCAACGCTGGGACGGCCTTTAGCCTCACACCGAACACGGCCGGTGGCTGGAAGGAAAAAGTGCTCCACCAGTTCACAGGCGACAATGATGGCGGGCACCCTTTTGGCGACCTGACGTTCGATGCAGCAGGCAATCTTTATGGGACGTGTTCATCCGGCGGCGACCTCAGTGTTGGTGTTGTTTTCAAGTTGACGAAGAATCCCAAGGGCATATGGCACGAAACGGTGGTACACAATTTCACCGGCCGGCCGGGGGGACCATCCCCTCACGGGACTGACGTTCGACCCAGCGGGAGAAATTTATGGGACCTCAGGATCCGGCGTAGCGTGGTCCTTCGGTTCCGTATTTGAGATCACGCCGTAAATCCGCGTGAAATTCGCAGCGCAAAACTTGGGTCCATTCATGGGCCGAACCGCGTAAAAACACCTTGGCTTGAGACGCAGAACCAAGCCAAGTGAATCTCCGATGTTGTTTATTGCTTGTCTTCCACATGGTCATCCAGTTAATTACCTCACATCGTGATAGCGGTTTGTGTTTTTGTATATTACAATCGCGTTCAAATCCAGCCGGGGTACGCAGAGCCTCTGAGACGAGAGTTGTTTGGGGTGTTTGTGAAACCAGAATCCGGAGCCTGACCGCAATGAAGAACGTGTATGAAGTGCTGCGGGAAAAAGAAAGAAGCTTAATTCGTTTGCGTACCGAGGTGGAGGCGCTGCGGCTGGCCGCTCCACTACTCATCGACCCGGAGACGGATCGCGGCGCGCAGCAACCTGACCTCACCCTGGCTCCGGCGTTGCAGCGAAATAAGTGGCCGCTGACGGTGGGGAGTCCCGGGGCAACGTACCTGGACTCATAGCAAACGTTGGTTGGATCGCAGTTACCTGCTGGGAATCTGCAATGGTTTTCACTTCGGTGTTTTTGCGGGTCGAGTTGCTCATCCATAAGTACATGTATTATCAATCAGATAGAGATTATTTCGACTGGCCATTGGATTGCGTTTTCCAAGGTGGGCGACGCTGCTTGGTTTTCGTCAGCCCAGCCGGTGAAACATGCAAGGCAGCGCGTTCAGGTTGCATTTCGTTGTCGCTCTGATTGGTAGTAGTTGCCTTGCGTCGAGCGCGATGCAGCTTCCGGTAAACCGGCCAGTATCATCTTTACTCTTGTCACTCGCTGCCCGCGAACGTCAGGTGTGGGCATCGACTTTGCATGATCCGGATCTGACGAGCGCGCTTCATACTCGAGCGCAGGTAAATTGTGAGGCCTCGGCGCCTGCCGAGCCGCTGGCGACACCCAATCCAGTGCTGGACATTGTTGATCCCAACGCTCGCGTGAAGGTGAGCTTCATCATCGGCACAGATGGTCATGTGTACTCGCCATTGATCCTGGAGAGCGCGGGCCCGGTTGAGGACCGCACGATTCTCGACGCGGTGCGGGCGTGGCGCTATCGTCCGGCAACGTGTAATGGTTCCGCTACTGAGACCGAAGCCAAGGTTGAGTTTTCCAGCCGCTAGTCGATCTTTTCGTCTAGAATGAGCGCTGATTCGCCTTAAGTTATGAACCCTGACAAGAGGACAGGACTGCCGGGCACTCCGCCTGCGGCGAGAGGTGAAGGCGAGCTGGCTCAGAATGCCGCGGTGGATGATTTCTTCCAGCGTTTGAAACAAGACTTGCATCACCCCAAGCCGGGGACGGAAGCGATCGCGGCGGCGCTTCAGGCGGTGCAGCGGTTAGCATCTCAGGTGGATGCAGATGGATCTCTGAGCAGCATGGCGGAAGGTGTTGAATCTCGAACCTGCGCTGCGTGCGGCAGCCCGAACCCTGCCGGGAACCGTTTCTGCGCCATCTGCGGTGTTCCGCAGGAGGCTGCATCACGGGAGCGCGAATCTGCCAGCGTGGCCAGTCCGAGTCGCGGGCCTCAAGGTGGCGGACAGCATCACTATCATCATCATTACCATCACCATTATTTTTCCTCCCAAGAGGGAGGCGCTATGGGTGCGGAGCCGCGTGCGGTAGCGTCGGCTCCGGTTGCCCGGGATGCCCGTGCCCGCACGCAGATGGGCGGAGGTTCGCTTACGAGGGCGGAATCGGCGGTGCGAAAGCTGACCCAGGATTGGGCGCTGGCCTGCAATACCAAGCAGCTCGACGACCTGGTCAGTCTCTATGGGGCGGATGCGGTTGTGTTGCGTCCGAACGTGCCCCTGGTCCGGGGCACAGCTCCGATTCGAGAGTTTTTCTTTGGCTTGTTGGACGCGGGATTGGGAGACGTCGAGATGGAGCCGCAGCGCGTCGAGATTTTCGGCGAGATCGCTTACGAAGCGGGGCGCTGCAAAATGTTGGTCCCATTTATGGGCAAGCGCCGCGAGGAACGCGGCAAGTATCTGCTGACACTGGCGCGACAGGGTGGCGATTGGAAGATTCTTGCCGACTGCTGGTCGAGCGATTTGAGTCTCGGCGCTGGCGGTGATTCGGATTCCAAGTCAGCATCGTCTGGACGCCGCAGTCCGCTCTGACCGTAAGTACCGATTGTCATTCTTCACGGAGCAATTCCGAGTTTTGCGAACTCACCCCGCAATTGCTCTGCGTTTTCCATCTGGATGACGTGCATTCCCAGGCGCGCTGCGCTTTCGAGATTCAAGGTACGGTCGTCCACGAAGCAGCATTCTTCAGGGGGATGCTGCGTGACTTCGAGCGCCAGGCGGTAGATGCCTTCTTCTGGCTTGCGCAAGCCGACGAAGCAGGAACTCACGAACAAGTCAAAGATTGCCTGCAAGCCGAACTTCTGGATGCGGAACAGGTTCAGTTCTCTGGATTCGTTGTTGATGGTGGACATCCGGTACTTGCCGGAATGCGCCAGCTGTTTCGCCAGGTCCAGAGTCCCTGCAACCGGCTGCGATTGCGAGAACATGTAGTCCTTGAAAACTTCCATGGTGAATGGCCGCGGGCGATAGAAGATTGTGCGCTCGAGATATTGTTGCAGAGTGATCTTGCCGCGTTCGAAGGACGAGATCAGCATTTCGTGGCGATCGTCGAACTCGGTTTCATCGAGGCTGAAGTGCTCGAGTGCCAGCCGGCGCTGCTCGCGGTCCCATGCGTTGCTGAGGAGCACGCCGCCCACATCCCAGAAAATCGCGCTGATTTTTGCCAAGCCTTGCCTCCGAAAACACCAACAGCGACGGCAACATGATACATGGCGAGGCGGCCCTCAAACGTGAAAAGCCCCGGGCCTGCTTGGCAGGACCGGGGCGGGTTGAAGTGCGGTTATGGTTAGTAGCAGCCGGTGTGCGGTGTGAAGCTTTGCCGGTAGCTCAAGTTGTCAATATCGCGGAACAGTGGTGTTCCGGGCGGCAAGTTCTGCGGTTGCGTGAACAGCGGATCGAAAATGTAGTTACGAGTTGGAGGTTGATACACGGAGTATGTGCAGCATTTGAACGTGCCCGTGTTGTAGGTCGAGTAGTAGAGACTGACGATCGAGCCCTCGTAGTTGAGGATCTGACCGGTGCTCTGCCAGTCTTCCAGGAAACGCAGGAAGTTATGCACGCCGCCATCGGTGCCGAAGCCATAGTCGGCGCCGTTCTCCCACGCCGGGAACGGGAAGTTGACGCTCTTGCCCGCAGCGATGGCAACGCGGTAGTAGGTGGTGACGGCGGTACGGTTGCCCGCAGCCTGGGTCGGCTGACGCAACAAACTGTTCCAGTCGTTCCAGCCGTTGGAAAGCATGGTGACCGCGTCGGATATTACGCCGGCCGCGGAGTGGGGCTGGTTGGCGCCCGGAGGCACCTGCCAGATTGGATCGGCAGCGTTGCTATTGTAGTCGCCGACAATGTATACCGGGTTTTCTGAGCCGACACTGAAACCACCCTGGTTGTTGTCGGGCCGGACCGGCAAGTTGCCGAGGGTTCCGTCCACCAGTTTTAAGACATGCCGAGCGCCGCTGATCCAGTTCTTCTGGCCAATCTGGCAACTAGGAATGCGGTTGGCAGTGAGGTACGGATCGGGCGACGCAGCGTTGATCACCTGACGGTTCACACTATTGTTGATGGCGTAAGGAGCAAGCGCGCCATAACCGAGCCCCAGGCCGAGGTTTCCGGCGCCGAAATTGTCCAGCCGGTTATTGAGGTTGGTATCCTCCGGAGAGAATTGCTTTCCAACCGGGATGGGATCAAGCCCACCGTCCGGATTGCCCAGAGCAACGTTACGGTTGATGGAGTCTTCCAAGCCGGAGTCTCCGGTTTTGGTTCCCGCAGTGCCGCCGAGTTGCGTTCCGTTCGGGCTGGGCAGCATGCCGCGCCGATCGGAGAAGTAGAGGATGTAGCCGTTCTGAGACTGGAAGTCCACCTGGGGACCGGTGACGCCGGTTTGTCCAAGCAGCCAGCGCCTCAGATTGCCTACGTCGAGTTCGACGGCATTCATCACGCCGTTAGGAGTGCAGCTGGTTCCCGCTTGAAATGTGTCACGGGCTTCGCCTTCGCGGGCGTCATAGAAGTTGATGGGGTACCAGTTGTTCTGGCTGACGCTTTGCACAGCAATCGTGCTGTCCCCGTACCAGGGGCTGGCAGTATTGGCATCCACAACAACCTCGGGTGGTCTGGCGCTGGTGCATGTCCACACGCCGCCAACCTTGACGCAGCTGGCCGGTGCACCGACCTGGTCGGGCGCGCCGCCGTTGCCGGTGCGGTCCGCTGGTTCCTGAAAGAGCAGGATTGCGTTGGGGTTGACCGTATTTCCGCCAGCCACCGCGGGTGGCAAGGGGCCTCTGGCGAATCCAAGGCCCAACCATTCGTTAGTGACCGGGCGATAAATGCCATTTATGTCGCGATATTCCACGCGCAGGTAGCCATCCAGCAAGTTCCATGTGCTGGTGTTGGCGGGAATCGGAACAGGAGTGGTGAAATAGGGATAGGTGGTCGGCGGCTTGTAGTAAGGCACGGGCACTACAGGGCATGTCGGGGGATTGCCCGGAGCACACTGCACGAGAGGAAGGGGCGCCGGGGCTCCCGTTAAGCCGTTGTTCGCCGCTCCAAGTGTGAGCAATGGTGCTGCTGGCGGACCTGGATCGTTCGTAAGAGTGACATCACCAGGAATCGGAGCGACGGGCGTATACGGCCAATCCGGGGGCAGAGAAACCTTGTTCGCGGCCCAGGTTGTCGGATCAGGATACGCGGTGGTTCCGGTGGCGAAGTAAGTATTATAGGTGCCGCCGGTGGCCAGCACTGGCAGCGCCGGTGTTGATGCAGGCACACCCTTTGCATAGACGCCTACGTTGGCCAAGCGAACGTTTTGAGGATCGCCTGCGCCACCCGGCAACTCAGCCGGCGTGTCCGAGAGCAACACGCGAATTTCTGCTTCGTTGTAAAGACGTGACGCACCGAGAGCTGACGTTGGCGCCTCTCCCGCTGGAGGGCGGCGGACGATTTCAAAAGGTTGCGGTCCGTTGCCAGGTCCTACGGTGCCGTTGACGAAAGGCAGAGTGAGGTTGGTGGCTCCAGTGCCGAGACCGCCGTTTCCCCAGGCTCCGTCTTTAATGAAACCATTGTAGGCAGTGATCGAAATGTTTGGGCCCCATCCGACAGTAGGTGCTGAGGCGGGCGGGTTGCCTCCAGCGCCGACCACGCTGCCCTCATTGGCAGCGATAGCGCGGCAGGCGGGTAGCGCATTGTCGCAACCCTGGCCGGCTTGCGGTATGAGCACGACGCCGCTGTCATTGAATGCGTTTGCAGCCAGGCCGTTGGGGAGGTTGGCCCGGATTACGTTGCCCCAAGCGGTCATCTTGTCGTGGAAAGTCAGAGTGCAGCAATTAGCAACACCCAGGTAAAGGTCTCCGTTGGTGTGAACGCGGCCGGCAAAGTTCAGGTTGGGGCTGCTGAAGAAGCCCAGGTCGCTGTCGGAGAACACACCGAACTGAAACACCGGGATCAGCGCCACTTCAACGCTGCGGGACATGTTAACTTCATCTCCAACCGCTCCGAATCCAGCGAGTGAGGTGCTGGCCGTCACCTGAAGGCTGATGGGGAGAATCTGGGCGTACAGACCCTGATAGGTCCCGCTCGATATCTGCCCGTATCCCGGGGGGCCGGCGGCCGGTGTGAGAGTGTACACGGGATAGCTCATGTAGGCCGAATTGGCCGGCGCCAGCGCGCTCAACGCCTGGATTTGCGATGTCGAAGGCGCCTGGATGTTCTGAAACATGTTGGCCAGGTCGGAAGTCATGTGTTCGATGGCACCTTCGGCGGCGTGAAATGCCAGAGTGTTTTGCGTGTCCTGGCCGCCCACTTTGCCTTCGGTGTTGACCATCATCAACAGACCAATCGCAACCCCCGACATGATCAATAGCAACATCAAGGCGGCGATTAACGTGAACCCTTGCGAACTATGTTTCCGGTTATGCATCATGTAGCTCCTCATTCCAATAGCCCGATCTTGTTTTTTCTTGCTGTGTCGCATTCCGTTGTGTTTATCATTACGGACCAATGTTGTAACGGTTCTGGTAGCTCAGATTTCGTGCACTAATCGAAGTCTGCACGTCGAAACCCTGATAACCGCGGGTAATCCCGAGGCCGGTGCGCGCCCCAGCGAGTTGGCTGCGCGTAGTTAAATGGAGGATGTTGACCTTACGAATCAAGTTATAGGAGACGCCGAGCGCGTAACCGCCGTCGCCGGTGGCATTGAGCAAATTGCCGACGGCATCGTAGGTGTCGTAGGTGAACTGGAGGTTAACAACGCCCTCCATCAATGGCGTGGGGGGGTGAGCGCTGACCTGACGCATGAGAGTCGGGGTTCCGGGGCCAACACCGAGCGGGTCTGGCAACATCCACAAGTAGTAGCTGGTCACTAAAATGCGGGTTGCGGTGGTGGTCGGCGCGGGCAGAGCAGGGGGAATCACTGCCAATTGCGCCAAGTCGCCGGAAGCAGCCGCAGGCTGATTCACTAGCAGGGGATCGCCTCCCGCAAAAGTAACGGTGAAATTACCGCCTCCATTGTTCGTGACTAGAGTGACCTCGCCAACGGCGGTAGCGGCGTTGCCGCCGACGGTGCCTTGAACTAGAACCAGGTCTCCAGGAGTCAATCCCACAATCGCATTATCAACGGCCTGGGGAGTCACCAGACCGGGTGGCAGCACACAAGTTCCCGGTAGGGGAGCAGGCAACTGCAGTGTTATGGATGTGGGAGTGATCGCAGTTACTGTGTAGCAAGGCAGTGCGAATGCTGTGTCGGTGTAGGTGATGGTGATCACGTCAGACGGATTGGGCGCGCCTGGCGTTGTGATGCCGCGACGAAAGCCGGGAACGATTCCGTACAGAGTGGGTACACAGGGGCCGACGATCGCGGAGCACGGATAGGCGATCCCGCCTCCCGGAACACAATTTGGTTTGGCAGCACAACTGGGTGCGAAGCCATAGATGGGTCGCACGCCAGTTCCAGTGGGCAGCGCGATTCCGGTTCCGGCAGGAAGTCCCGCTCCTGCCAAGCTGATGTCCTTGTTCAACAGATCGGTGGTGGCGCGCAGATCCTGTTGCATCTCCGCCCGCTGGGAAACTACGAAGGTCGCATTCACGCCCTGGCTGAACAGCTGTACCGCAGCACCCACAACCAGGATGCCCAGTGCGAGCGAGACCATGAGTTCGATCAAGGTGAAGCCGCGGCTCGAATTTGCAGAAGTGCGAACCATAGTTTCCTCGTTTATCGGTACGGCGAAATGAACGTGTTCAGAACGTATTGTTTTGGCGCCCTGAACTGGGGAGTGGAGTACTGAATGGTGATGGTGACGGAACGCAAGTTCGAGACGGTATTGCCAAACGCGTCCAGCACTGGCGTAATCAGAATCTGGCGCTGAAAATTGGTCAGCGGCAAGCAGGTATCTGCGCCGGCTGCGGGGCAGTTCCCGGCGAACGTCCCGTTCGGTCCGGGTATTTCCAGAACCTGAAGTCCCGAGGCTGCATCGTCGGCAGTACCGATGATTCCGTCAACTCCAGGGTTATAGATGGGATTGAAGCCGGGCAGGAAGATTCCGCCCGAGCCGGTGTTCTGAATCTGCGCCCAAGTGACGTTGGCGGTTTCGCGTGCCGTCAAAATTCCTTCGATCGATTCATTGGCCAACTGTTTCGCGGTATTGTTTTCCTGCGATGTTTGGGTACTGGCCATGGCCAGTCCGAACACGCCAAGCAGGCTGACCAGGCCGACGACCAGAATGACCATCGAAATCATCACCTCGACCAGACTGAACCCTTTCTGGTCGGGGTTGATTCGAGAGCGGAAAGCGCGATTGCGTGCAGCTTTCACTGTTGCCTCCAGTAATAATTTCCTGCGTTGGTGTAGGCCCGCCATCCTCGCAAGCGGCCAGTGTTGCCCCACACGGTGATGGCCCGCGAGGTATCGATGAATCCGCGACGGGCGACATAGACTACGCCGTTGTTGATGTTGCCGTTGATATCCTTGGCCGATCCGTCGGGGTAGAAATAGATCATGTTCTTTACGCCGCCAGCCACGCCTTGATCGAGGTCAATCGCCAGTCCGCCGTTGCCAAAGCCATCGGGAGTCGTGGGAGGCGCCACTGGAGAATTGGGTAGGCCCGGTTCCACATCGAACGTGACATCGGGAGGCAGGGTGTAGGTCTGGGTCACGGTTCCCGTGGAGCCTTGTGTGATGGTGATGGTGTTGGGCACGACCGCGTTATTGAGTGTCACGAAATAAATCTGGCGCTGCGCCACCGAGACGTCTCGCGCCTGACGCATGGTCATCAGAGTGCCGTTATAAGCCTGGGCCACGCGACCGTCCTTCAACGCCGGCTGGATAGCCATTCCGGAGAAGGCCGCGACCACCAGAATCAAGGCGATCACCACCAGCATCTCGATCAGCGAAAAACCGCGCATCCTGCGTGAATCCATAGCCCTAATCTTTCTCCGGGGAGTCCGTGCGGATGAGCTCTAAAATTCTGGCTTCTTCCGCAATAGCCTTATTCTCATGGGGTAAGCCCGGCGCTTTTACGTCGCGTATGACGCCGGAAGGAAGGCGTTCCGCCACGGGAAAGGCCGCTGGCATCACCCGCATGCAAGCTAATCGTATGGAGGGTGGGGAAGAGCGTCAAAGTACCAAAGGACAGGAGAGGAGCGTTGGACTTACGTAACGTAATTTGAGCAGGTAACTTCGGTAAGTTTGGCAGTCCGGCATGCTGGCGGTGCGAAGTTAACAGCGCCTAAGTTACGCGCCAGCACGGGCTTTCGCGGTCAAAGTCCTTCCGCCCCGCGAGGTTACGACGCGGGTGGTCGGTATGTAGGAGCAGGAGCGAGGATCGTAGTGCTGCGCCAGACAAGCGCCACAAAGATGGAGTTGGTGAACTTTGCATTGCACCATCGGAACTTCACTGCCGCAAAGGTCACATCCGCCGCGTACCCGCTGGTGAGTGGGAGCGGATTCCTTCTTATTCTCTCCGGAAGCGTTCGCCGCCTGCACCAGACGCGCTTTGGCGTAGATGCCGGTGGCCATCACCAGAGAACCCAGGGAAAACTGGCAGGTTGCGAGATTGCGCATGTCAGTGTCGGGATGCGCGCCAAAAGCGGCGGGCAGCATGCAGAGTCCAATGAACATCAATAGAGCGCCTGCGGCAATGATCCAGGTGGCTGTCTTTGGCGACATGTGTTTGTCCTTAGCTTTAAGGAGGAGCCAAGAGGCAAAGGCTGCAGGTGCGAGGGGACACCGGCGACGCAGTCCTCTAAAGCGCACCATAGCGGGTTACCGAGCGGAACTCCAGATGACTAAAGTCATGACCGCATCTGAGCCGTGACTCAGGTAACTTGTGAGTGGTTTCGGCGGAACACTACGATGGCTGTGACTATGTCGCTCACATCCTTGCTAGTGTGTGCGGATGCTCCGGCAGTTCAAGTGCTCACCCGGATTCTGGAAGAACTAGACATCGCGGTGGAAACTTGCGGGGATCTGCGGATGGCCCAGGCTCGGCTCGAAGACCGGCGTTTCGACGCGATTTTGCTCGAGTGCAAGAACGAGACCGCGGCTGTGGAGTTGATTCTCCACGTCCGGAACCAGACGACCAATCAGACTACGGTCGTGATCGCAATTGTGAGCGGCAGCAATGATGTGCGTCAGATTTTCTCCAAGGGAGCGAATTTCGCACTTTACAAGCCGCTTTCCCGGGAACGTGCGGCCCACAGCATGCGTGCGGCTCGAAGCTTGATGCAGAGCGAGCGGCGACTGCGGCCGCGTATTGCAGTTGAGGCCAAAGCTTCCATCGCATACTCTGGCAAGGAGGACGTGCCAGCTGCGTTGGTGGACCTCAGTGAGGAGGGGATGGCGTTGCGAACGGGCAGCAAACTGCCACCTGCCTGCAAAGTCTATTTTCAGTTTTCTCTGCCAGGGAATGCGTCCTTAGTTCGCCTGTCCGGAGAAGTGATGTGGCAGGATTCTGCTGGCCGGGCTGGTATCCGGTTTGCCGATGTTCCGCAGGTGTCGCGGCGCGTCCTGAACAACTGGCTGCAGGCCAATGTGACGTCGCTGCCTGAGCCCGAGATGCCAGGATCACCCGAGGTACCCGTAATCGACGACGCCACTGAGCGACTCTCTGCGGGATTAGGGTTGTTATCAGTGTCAGCGGGTGATCGACGGGACCTCTCGCGACGACGTTGCTGTCTGGGCGTGGAAGTGTACCGGCCCAACATCAGCGCTCCAACCCGCTGCACTTTGATCGACGTCAGCTCGGGCGGGTGTTACGTCGAGAGCAGCGAGACTTTTCCCACGGAAACACCTTTGGAGTTGGTGGTGCGGACTGAGAATCTAAAACTGCGAATCCTCGGGAAAGTGCAAAGCATGCATCCCGGGTACGGTATGGGGATAAAATTTACCCTGCGAAGTGACGAACATCGGCAAAAGGTGCAGCAACTGATTGAGTGCGCGCACTCTGAGTCAAGGCTATCCATCTAGGGTGGCCGCGGTGTTCAGCTCTGGAGGACCTTCTCTTCGAACGCCGCCTTACGAAAATATTCCAGTGACAGTTGCAGACCGGTCTCAAGGTTGATTTTCGGCTCCCAGCAGAGGAGAGTCTTTGCTTTGGTGATGTCGGGGCAGCGCTGCTTAGGATCATCGGGCGGCAGGGGTTCGGACCGGATCTTGCTTTTTGACGCGGTCACCGACAAAACTTTCTTGGCACATTCCAGAATCGTGAACTCGGTGGGATTCCCTATGTTCACCGGCAAATGCTCGGAAGACTTGGCCAGACGCAGAAAACCGTCAATCTCATCGCTGACGTAACAGAAACTGCGGGTCTGGCTGCCATCGCCGTACACGGTCAAATCCTCGCCACGAAGCGCCTGCTTCATGAAGTTCGGGACCACCCGACCGTCGTTGAGTTGCATGCGGGGCCCATAGGTGTTGAAGATCCGTACGATGCGGGTATCTACGTTGTGGTAGCGGTGATAGCCCATGGTGACCGCTTCGGTAAAGCGCTTGGCCTCGTCGTAAACCGACCGCGGTCCGATGGGGTTGACATGTCCCCAGTAGGTTTCTTTCTGAGGATGTTCCAGGGGATCGCCGTAGCACTCTGAGGTGGACGAGACGAGATACTTGGCTCCATATCTTCGCGCCACGTCGAGGGCATGAAAAGTGCCCAGGGAACCGACCTTCAGAGTCTCAATCCCGTATTTCGTGTAATCCACCGGGCTGGCCGGGCAGGCGAAGTGAAAAACGTAATCAACCTTGCCGCAATCGAAAGGTTGATTGATATCAATCTCGCGAAATTCAAAGCGAGGTTCGCGGCTCAGGTGGTCGAGATTGGACAATCTTCCGGTCAAGAGATTGTCGGCAGCGACTACCGAGTAGCCTTCGCCCAACAGGGCGTCACATAGGTGGGAGCCAAGAAACCCGGCTCCTCCGGTGACCAGGGCACGAGGCTTGCTCATGAGTTGGAAGCCTTCTTCGATGAAATGCCCGCTTCGAGCGGAAGACCGTCTGGGGTAACTGCCGGTCGTCCCACGCTGTAGTAAGTGAATCCCCGTGCGGACATAGTGTCGGGATCAAAAAGGTTGCGGCCGTCAATGACGATAGGATATTTCAATTCTTTTTGCAGACGATCCAGGTCCAAGGTGGCGAACTCCTCCCATTCCGTGAGGATGAGGAGTGCGTCAGCATTGCGGGCGGCAGCATAAGCGTCGCTGGCGAATTCGACGCTAGAATTCAAGATCTCGCGTGCTCGCGCATTGGCCGCCGGGTCATAGGCCGTGATCTGACATCCTTCCTGCAGCAAAGTCTTGACCAGTGAGATCGCGGGCGACTCCCGAACATCATCGGTCCCGCCCTTGAAGGCGAGCCCCAGTACACCGAGACGCTTGCCGCGCAGCGTCCATAGCGCGTTGTGAACCTTCCGCAGGAAACGGTGGCGCTGGTCTTCATTGATACGCATGACTTCATCCAGCAACCGGAATTCGTAACCGCATTCCCGGGCGACGGCGCGAAACGCCATCAGGTCCTTGGGAAAACAAGATCCACCGTACCCAATACCTGGATTCATGAATCGTGGCCCGATACGACTGTCGGTCCCAATGCCCTGGCAAACTTCTTGGACGTTGGCACCCACGGATTCACAAACCGAGGCAACCGCGTTAATAAAGGAGATCTTCATGGCCAAGAAGGCGTTGCATGCGTGTTTGATCAACTCCGCGCTCTTGGTGCTGGTGATGATCAGTGGAGGTGGAATGTGAGCTTTGTCCGGTTGGGGAATTGCGTCGGAGCGTTTGTAATAGCTACCATTCGTCAGCGGAGCGTAAATGTCGCGCAATACTGAGGCGCAACGTTCGCTGTCGGCTCCGACTAAGATGCGGTCGGGATAGAGGAAATCTGTGACGGCGGTCCCTTCGCGAAGAAATTCGGGATTGGATGCGACATCGAAAGAGTCAGGAGCGGCGGCGTTGCGGCGGAGGATTTTCTGGATCCATTCGCTGGTGTAAACCGGGACTGTACTCTTTTCCACAATTACTTTGTAGCTATTGATCGCAGCCGGAATGCTTCGGGCCACCGATTCCACATAAGAAAGATCGGCCTGCCCTTGTTCGGTGGGCGGAGTTCCGACAGCGATGAAGACGGCAGAACTGGCTTCCACCGCAGATTGCAGATCTGACGAAAAGCTGAGGCGGTGGCCGCGATGACGCTGCAGCAGTTCCGGCAGGAACTTCTCGTGAATGGGGACAACTCCAGCGTTCAGCGCTGCAAGTTTCTGCTCGTCGTTGTCCACCAGGAAGACCTGATGGCCCATGTCGGCGAAGCATGCCCCGGCAACCAGTCCAACGTATCCCGAGCCCACTACAGTGATGTGCATGCCGTTTCTCTTCGGTCAAGCCGACTGAAGCTAGGCTTGACTTCTCAACGTTACTTTATCAGTTTTTCTTTGAGAGCCAGCGGATTGGCAGGCTTATTTTGCTTGGGCAGTCGCAAAATGGAACGGCGGCTGGTCACACATTTCGGGACGCGTCAGTCTGGCCTGTCTCGGCTGCCGGATCGAGATTCGGCGGTGTGATCTCCGCCGACTATCGGCGTAATCTTTCCCAGTCTAGCTTACGGCGGCAGCCGCTTCGGGCTGACGGGAACGGTTGTAACGCAAGGCGATGTTTAAGAACACATTTCCGCTGGCGGTTTCGAAACAAAGAACCACGGCTTCGGTGTCTTCGGTACTCTTGGGTCCGTGCTCGGACGTATGCAGCACCGGGGGATGCACGCGAAAATTGAACCCCTGATCATTCAGCGACGTGACGGCGTTTCCGATGACGAGGTTGGCAAGCTCACACACAGTTTCGCGCACCAGATCGTCGGACTCCGGCAGTTCGGCACCCGCAAACCGGCTGGCCACGCGCACTGCGGTTTCGGGATCGAGATCAATGACAATACGGCCTTCGACCTCCCCGGTCACCCAGATCAGCGCCGCGACCCCTTTTCGCCGATAGGCGTCTTCTTCCATGGTCAAGTTGGCGATGGACGTGGAGCTCTGCAGGCCTTGGGCCAGCACGGCGTCCGCCGCGTTGATGAAGGGCTGGATCAACTCCATTTTCATGTTAGGCTCCCGAACCCGCAGCCTGGGCCGCGGTACCATCCTCACCCATAACGTATTTGATGACTTCGTACAACACTTCCGGCTTCACCGGCTTTTGTACGAAATGGCGCGCGCCCCGTTGCAACGCAGCCACTATGTTTTCCTGATAACCCACGGAAGACACCATGACCACGCGCGCCTCCGGATGCTGCTGCACGATCTTCTCGGCAGCCTCGATCCCCTCCATCTGAGGCATAGTGATATCCATGAGCACGATGTCGGGTTTTGTGCGATCGTATTCGGTGATGGCGCTGACCCCATCGCCGGCTTCGCCAGCCACCTGGCCGCCGAACGATTCGATCATCCGCGCCAGGTTCTTGCGCGCGAAAACCGAGTCATCCACGATCAGATAGCGGACGGGCTGTCCGTCCTTGCTGCGTTTGACTGCTGCAAACTGCTCCATACAACCCTCCCCTACGAATTTTTCAACTTCCAACAGCTCAACTTGCTCTGCCGAGTGAGAATCATTCCTTGCCAGCTCGAGCTGCCTTACCGCCTTCTTCCGGTTCAGTCTCGTTTCCCAACTTCCGATCTTGTGTGCACTGTGCCATCAGAGTGTTGGCTAGCGCGTCCAGGGCCACAACCCGTAATGCATGGCCGCGCTCAATGGCTGCCTTGGGCATACCAAAGACCACACAGGATTCTTCGCTCTGGGCGATAGTCATTCCGCCCACAGCCTTGATCATGCCCATTCCCTGGGCCCCGTCCTCGCCCATGCCGGTCATGAGTACGCCGATGGTCTTGTTACCGAATTCTTCCGCTGCGCTCTTGAAGAGTATGTCCACAGAAGGGCGGTGACCGTTCACGCGCGGCTCATCGCTGAGAACGGCCACGTCTCCGAGTGCGAGCCGTTTCACTTTCAAATGACGGTTACCCGGACAAATAAGGGCCCGGCCCGCCAGCAACAGATCACCCGATTGGACCTCTTTCACTGTGATCGCGCACATTTCCTCCAGCCGCCGCGAAAACATTTCAGTGAATCCTTCCGGCATATGCTGGACAATGACGAGCGTCCCGGGAAAATTCTTGGGCAACTGCGGCAGCATGTATTGCAATGCCTGCGGTCCGCCCGTAGATATACCAATGGCGACGACTCGCGTGGCCCGAGCTTTGGTGTCGAGGGCGGCCTTCGCAGACGGTCTGGGCAGGCCAGACGGATTGATCCCAACTCGCCGGCTTTGAGCCGCTGCTTTGATCTTGGCAATCAACTCCCGTGCAATCTCCGGCATATTGGCGGAGACGTCGCTCGGTTTGGCAACAAAGTCGAACGCCCCCATGGACAATGCTTGTAGCGTGACCGCTGCTCCCTGCGTGCTGTGCGAGCTCACGACGATGACGGGCAGCGCATGCCTCTGCATGATTTCTTTCAGCATGTCCAGGCCGCCCATACCGGGCATTTCGAGGTCGAGTGTTACGACTTGCGGCTTCAGTTCTTGAATTTTCTTGAGCCCGAAATTTCCGTCCATGGCTGTGCCTACAACTTGGATTGAGCTGTCGGCGGCCAGGATCTGAGGGATCAGCTTGCGCATGAGCGCGGAATCGTCAACCACTAAGACTCTTACGGGCGTCATGGCCGA
>Ga0206950_1101_pt2 | contig 19362 bp, 24 predicted proteins | sample Alteio_BWOrgHeat_41_FD_152954 | JGI IMG/M metagenome (GOLD analysis project Ga0206950, IMG submission 152954) | Enriched cells from forest soil in Barre Woods Harvard Forest LTER site, Petersham, Massachusetts, United States -... | ecosystem: Environmental > Terrestrial > Soil > Temperate forest >... | reverse complement strand
GGGGAGAGGTTAGGAGAGGGGGTGGTTCCGCCAGAGACCAGCCCGAGTTTATAACGCAAATCATCCGCAAAATAATCGCGATGTCGCAAAATATAATCATTGCCGTAACGGATAACGCGGTAACCTTTGGCCTCCAAAAACGCCGTCCGCGCGGCATCCATTTCTTCATGATGATGACCACCGTCGATTTCGATAATCACTTTGCGTTCTTCACAGCAAAAATCGGCGACGTAGGGGCCGATGATTACCTGGCGCCGGAATTTTAATCCTTCAAAACGGTGAGCGCGCAAAATTTGCCAGACCATTGCTTCGGGTTTGGTTTGATCATGGCGGAGTTGTTTGGCGCGGTCGGTTGGGACATAGCGTTTGCGGGGTTTTCGTTCGTTGGCATGGTGCATGCGGCAGCTCCCCCTCTCCTAACCTCTCCTCCGCAAGTGGGGGAGAGGGACTGTTCTTTTATGCCGCATCCAACCCATAAGCCGTATGCAACGCGCGCAGCGCCAGTTCGGTATAAGCATCCTTAATCAACACCGATGTTTTAATTTCGGATGTGGAAATCACCTCAATATTAATCCCTTTTTCCGCCAGGATTTGGAACATCTTCAACGCCACGCCTGATTGTGATTTCATGCCCACGCCGATGGCGGAGATTTTCACGATGTCGCTGTCGGTGTGGATGGCTTTGAAATTCAAACGGCCCGCCGCGCGTTCCTCTTCAAACAGCCGCACCGCCTGCGCCAGATCGCGTTTGCCGACCGTAAACGTCATATTCGTAATCGCGTCCTTGCCCAGCGCGATATCTTGCACGATCATGTCCACGATGATGCCCGCGTTCGATAGCGGCGCGAAAATACTGGCCGCCAGGCCGGGTGCGTTATGCACGCCTTCCAACGTGATTTTCGCGTCGTCGCGTGAGAACGCCAAACCGCTGACCAATTCTTTTTCCATGATTTCATCCTCGTCCACAATTAAAGTTCCCGGCAGGTCAGAGCCTATTTCCGGCGCGAAAGTTGACAGCACCTGTACCCGCACGCGGTGGCGCATCGCCATGGCGACGGATCGCACCTGTAAAACCTTGGCGCCGACGGATGCCATTTCCAGCATTTCTTCAAACGATACGCGCGGGATTTTGCGCGCACGCGTGACGATGCGCGGATCGGTCGTGTAAACGCCGTCGACATCGGTATAAATATCACAGCGCTCCGCATTCAACGCCGCCGCCAGCGCGACCGCCGAAGTATCGCTGCCGCCGCGGCCCAATGTTGAAATCCGCCCGCCGTCCGACAAGCCTTGAAAGCCCGCCACGACCGGGATTTCACCGGCGGCGAGGCAGGCGCGCAGATCTTCGGTTTGAATATCCACAATACGCGCGCGGCCGTGCTGGGTGTCCGTCACAATCGGCACTTGCCAGCCGAGCCAGGAGCGCGCCTTAAGGCCGTATTTTTGCAGCGCGAGCGCGAATAGTCCTGCTGTAACCTGTTCGCCAGACGCGACGATGCTGTCATATTCCCGCGTATCGTGATCATCGGTAATCGCGTCGCAATAGGCGACGAGCTGATTGGTCACGCCCGACATGGCGGATACCACGACCGCCAGTTGATTGCCGCGATCAAATTCCGCGCGCGTTTTCTCCGCCGCTTTCATAATGCGGTCGATGTCGCCGACCGACGTGCCGCCGAATTTTTGGACGATTAAAGACATGACAGTTTTCGTAAATCAGCAAAATCATAAAGACAAGATGGTTTTGATCAGATCAGGCAATCGACTCTGCTTGCGCGGATCCGAAGTCATCAACGGCAGGGGATTGAAACCGTATAATTTTAGCCTGATGAGCGTAAGACGGACGCGCGGTGAGCAGCACAATTTCCGCCAGGACTCTCAGCACAGACGTTGCCAATCCAAAGCCGTTTGTGAACATAAAGATGCTTGTGATCAGCATTGGCGTTTCACGCACCAGACCAATGATCCCGCTCTTTTTCAATGGGGCCTTCGTCATTTGCAGCGCCAGGCGGGTCATAAAATTATTAGATCGCAGGCTGTAAATTTTGCTTCGAATCCATGGGCCGTTAAAGCCTTCATAAATTTTCCCAAAGAATAAAATCCCCGTCAGGGCTTCGCCATAATCTCCCCGTGCAAACCCGTCCATGGCCAGTGGAATGCCGGAAAGCGCCCTAAATACAGCCGAAAGTTCGACAACGCCCTTTTTCTGAGGAAAAAACACCAGCATCAGCAATGCTGCAACCAAGGGCACCACGCTTGTGCAAGCGCCTGTCCAATGATGATATTCTATCAGGTCGCGCGCGACCAGGCACAGCGCCCCTACAACCCTGAAAGCCGCCGCGATGGATTGCCCTTGTTCTAATGAAAAGCGGATAGCAAATTGGCCTTTAGAATATGACATTTTTATTATCCTTTCAAAATTAAGCTAATTTTTAAATTAATATGACTAAATTTGTACACGATTTAAACTGATATGTCAAGATTTTTTTGCTTTTAGATTTATTTCCACGGCGTGAAACGAAAACTTTATGCTGGTGTTATATATTCTTTGAGTTAAAAGTCCTTAATGGCAAGAACATCCCGGATTTTATCTGAAGTCGAACAATTTAACGCCATCGGCGGCGAATGGTGGGATGAACACGGGCCGTTCCGGCCTTTACATATGCTTAATCCGCTGCGGATGGAATATTTGGTCGCGCAAATCGGGCAGATGAAAGGGCGGCGGATTCTGGATATCGCCTGCGGTGGCGGATTGGTGTGCGAACCCTTGGCGCGGCTGGGCGCGCAGGTGACCGGGATTGATACCAGCGCGAATGCTATCGCCGCCGCACGCGCCCATGCGGCGGCGCAGGGGCTGGAAATTGATTACCGCATGGCGGCGCTGGAGGAATTAGAGGCGAGAGGCGAGAGGCGAGAAGCGAGAAATAAAAATCTCGATTCTTATGACGTTATTACCGCACTCGAAATTCTCGAACACGTCGCCGACCCTGCCGCTTTTGTCGCGAATGCGGCGCGATTGCTGCGGCCCGGTGGATTAATTATTTTTTCCACCATCAACCGCACGGCGAAATCCCTGCTGCTCGCCAAAATCGCGGCGGAGGAAATTTTGCGCCTCGTCCCGCGCGGCACGCATGAATGGCGGCAATTTGTTCAGCCCGCCGAACTCGCGGCCGCGTGCGAAGCCGCCGGATTGACCGTGCGCGATATTACGGGCTTGCAAATCAATCCGCTGCGCGCCGGCGCGGCGATGTTCGCGCTGTCGCGTGATACCGGCGTAAATTATTTTTTGACTGCGGTGCGCGAAAAGAATTGATTGGGTTTCGCAACGCCTTTGCAAAGGGGTTTTGCGCGTTTAATCAAATCTTCATCGAAGGTGGCAAAGCCCAAAGCACGATGCGCGGTTGCCAGATGCAGTGCATCGTCCAGGTCAATTTTCCTATCCGTGTAAGATAAAGCCAGCGCCACCAGTTCAAAATTTTCCGTCTGCACATTTGGCATAGCGATCAATTTCCGGAATTGCGCCAGGATATCCGGCACCGGAATGCGATAGACCTTGCGCAGCACCCAGAAACTTTCCAGCCAAACCGTGATGCCGATAAATATGGACGCTGTATGAAATAATTCTTCCGCAATCCGGTTTTGCGCCGCATCATCTTTCACCAGCAAGCGAATAAGTACATTGGTATCAACGGCGATCATATTTTTCCCGCATGGCTTCCGCGATGCCTTCGTTCATATCGGCGATGGTTTTTGCGGGGCCGTCATATTTTAGGCTGCCCGAAACAGACTGGATTTCTTCCCAACTGGCGCCTTGGGGGCGGGAGATGAAAAGACCGTCTTCTTTTTCGTCAGCGATTAAATCCTTGCCGGCCAGCCAGCCAAAGCGCTCACGCGCATGGAGCGGGATGACGATCTGGCCCTTGGTGGAGAGGCGAATTTTGTGTTTCATGCATTTATCTTACCATAGTCTTACCGGTAAGTCAAACGGTAAGACTAGATATTATCCGCCACATCATCCAATCCCATCGCGCGCAGTTTGCGTTTGCGTTCGCGGAGTTTTCGCGCGGCGATTGCATCTTCGGTCGCGCGGCCGCCGAGCATCGCGCCGCCTTCCATCCGCAGGGCTCTTTCCAGATCCTTGATTAAAATTTCCTCGCGTTCGATGTCGCGGCGGTCCAGCGGTTTTTCCGTGCGGATTTCGCGCACCAAACGGTCCACCAAAACTGTTTGCGACATCGGCAGCGCGCCCGACGCCAAAGCCGTGCGGAGCGACGTTAATTGCGGGCTGTCGGCTGATTTTGTCAATTTCTTGTTGCCCAGCGCAACCTCAATCACGCGCAACAGAAATTCATAAAAATTAAACTGTTGGCCGAGCAGGCCGTCGATAATCTCCGGAAAGCACAAATAATCCGCGATCCATTCGTCCAGCCAGGCGCGGAGTTCTTTTTCTTTCGCTTCGTTAAACCAGGTGACGATAACGCTCAGCTTCTGTTCGCGCGCCACATACATGCCGGTTTGAAATTCGAACGTCACCAGATGGTTGAAATTCACCTGCGCCGCCGCCGCGTTATCGCGCAGCACAGCCGCGTGCGTCGTATTGATGTCGTCCGCCAGCAATCCCGGCAGACTTTTACGCATATCCATAAAGCGTTTCGCGCGCGCGTGAATTTGTTTATAAAAATCCATCAGTGCGGCAATGCGTTCGTTCGTCGTGATGCCCAATTGTTTGGCCTGCGCCGTGCCGACCTGATGAAATCCGGCGGCGATCAGCGTCGTCGCCTCATCAAACTTTTTCAAAAAACTTTGACTGTGTAACAGCTCCATCGGCCCGATTTGAAATTTATCCAGAAACATTTTCAACAGCCGCGCCATCGCCATGCGCGCGGGCAGGGCGAAACAGGTATCGGCATCCTTGCACACCGGCGCGGTTTCCGGATTGCCCGTTAACGTCAGCGGTGCATCCTTGGCGTCGCGCGCCTGCTGGAAAATTTCGCCGCTGCGGGTATTGCCCGTCATCGACGTGGTCTGCTTCATAATGCGCCCGGCCGTGCAATCGTCGCGGCTGCGCAGCAATTTGGCCAGCATCACGCGCGCATCTTCCTCCTGCTCATAGGTGGCCTCGGCCATCCAGCGGCCGTCGCGCTGTAATTCGATCTCAAAGCTAACTTTACTGAACATCCCTGGGCGTCCTATAGTGGCGGGGAAAAATAGCAAACCTACGGATTCGCCGCCAGCCATGACTTTTGTCGTCCTCGATGCCTGTATCAAGTGCAAATATACCGACTGTGTGGAGGTCTGCCCGGTCGATTGTTTCTATGAAGGCGAAAACATGCTCGTCATCAACCCCGACGAATGCATCGACTGCGGGGTGTGTGAGCCGGAATGCCCCATCAACGCCATCGTCCCCGACACCGACGGCCGCGCGGCGAAGTTTCTGGAATTGAACCGGGAGTTTTCAACGGGGCCGTGGCCGAATATCACCCGCAAAAAACCCGGCATGGCGGAGGCGGAAGAATTTAAAGACGTGCCGGATAAATATCCGGATCATTTCAGTGATTTGCCGGGGAGCGGGGATTAAATTTTTCCTTTACTTAAGACGCATTATTTTGCTAAATCACAGTTAACTTATTAACTAACAAAGGGAGCCAATATGCCTGCATTTGAATTTGACGAAATTAAAGCAATCCCGAATGGCAATAATAAAGGGGTGTTGCTGGCAGTATTTAATGCCTCCAAGGAAATTGCGCAGGGTTTCAATTGGGCCCCGACATTCACCCGTCCCATAGATGAAAATAATCTTGCGATGGCGTTTGCAGGCGAGGCATTGGGCGAATTGGTTAAAAAACTGGCTTCAGAAGGCAATCGGAGCAAGCTGGCTTCGTTGTTAAATGAAGATCCTGTGCATGTCAGAAATGCGGTGCAAGTGGCCACTATTGAGATGCTGCAAAAGCAGAGTAAAATTCTGAATGAAGAAATAACGTTTAATAGCATTTCTCCATACGTCATGAGACCGGCGGGCCGCGCGGCCTTGACTCCTTGATTTAGGCGCGTTTCTTCTCCAACAACAACCACACTGGCGTCGCTACATAGATCGACGAATAAGTCCCGATCACAATCCCGAAGATCAGCGCGGTGGTGAAGTTACGGATGACTTCGCCGCCGAAAACGAACAGCGATACCAGCACAAGCAATGTCGTGCCCGACGTCATCATCGTCCGGAACAAGGTTTCGTTCAGCGACAAATGCGCGATTTCCAAGAACGGTTTGGAACGGTATTTGCGCATATTCTCCCGCACGCGGTCGAACACCACAACGGTATCATTCAACGAATAACCCGAAATCAACAGCACCGCCGCGACGGTGGAGAGATCAAAATCCAGATGCAAAATCGCGAAAAATCCCAGCGTTAAAATCACGTCGTGCAGCAAACACACCACCGCCGCGATGGAAAAGCCGCGGTCGAAACGAAACCATAAATAGGAGAGCGTTCCGCCGATCGACAGCAGCACGGCGTATATAGATGTCTTAATCAATTCCCCGCCCACCTGCGGGCCGACGGCTTCGATGCGGCGGTATTCCGCGACGCGGTCGCCAAAATGCCCGCGCACGGCGGCGATGGCGGTTTGGTTGCCCGCGTCGCCGCCGGTTTGCTGCGGAATGCGGAACATAACATCGGACGCATCCGCGCCGACTTGTTGCAAAGTGATTTGGCCGAGGTTCAGGCCGTTTAATTCCGTGCGCAGCGCAGTGACATCCGGCGCGTCTTTAAACTTCGCTTCAATCACCAGGCCGCCTTTGAAATCGATGCCGAAATTCAGACCGACTGTGAAACACAGCGCCAGCGACGCGATAATCAAAAACGCCGACAGGCACAGCGCGGGCATGCGCAGTTTTAAAAACGGAATGTTAGGATTATCGGGGATCAGACGAATGGGTTTGAACATGATTAACTCGATTCTATGTTTTTTGGGCAAAAGGCAATTCTTTGGGGCGCGTCCAGCCATACCACGTCATCAAAATCAAACGCGTCAACCAGACGGCAGAGAATAGGGACGTCACAACGCCAATAATCAACGTCACCGCAAAGCCGCGCACCGGCCCGACGCCGAAGGACATCAGGGCCAGCGCGGAAATAAAGGCGGTCAGGTTGGTATCCACCACCGCCGACATCGCGCGCGCGTAACCGGCGTCAATCGCGGCCAATGGTGTGCGGCCGCCCAGGTATTCCTCGCGGATGCGTTCGAAAATCAACACGTTCGCGTCAACGGCCATACCAATCGTCAAAACCATCCCGGCGATGCCGGGCAGGGTTAACGTCGCCTGGAACAACGACATCACCGCGAAAATGAAAATCATATTCGCGAATAACGCGCCGACGGCGAACAGTCCCCATAGCGCATAAGACACAATCACCAGCACGCTCACCAACCCCATACCGATCAGCGACGCATTGCGCCCCGCGACAATCGAATCCGCGCCCAGCGTCGGGCCGACCGTGCGTTCTTCGATAATTGTTAACGGCGCGGGCAGAGCGCCGGCGCGCAGCAGCAGCGACAAATCATTCGCGCCCTGCGTATCGAAATGCCCGGAAATTTGGCCCGCGCCGCCGGTGATAGGTTCACGGATCACGGGCGCGGAAATGATTTTATCGTCCAGCACAATCGCAAAAGGCTTGCCGACGTTTTGCGTCGTCACATCCGCGAACCGCCGCGCGCCGACGCCATCAAATTCAAAACTCACCACGGGCTGGCCGTTTTGGTCAAAGCTCGTGCTCGCGTTACGCAGCATATCGCCGGTAATCAGCGACGATTGCTTTACCATCAAAAATTTCGTCGCATCTTCCTGCATCGGCAGGCGCAAATCGCCCATCGGCGCAACCAATGCATCGGGCGAGGCATCAATGTCCACCATGTGGAATGACAGTTTTGCCGTCTTGCCCAAAATCTGTTTAATGCGTTCCGGGTTATCCACGCCGGGCAGCTGCAAAATAATCCGGTCTACGCCCTGGCGCGCGATGACGGGTTCCTTGGTGCCGGTTTCATCAATCCGGCGGCGCACGATTTCGATGGATTGCTCCATCGCCTGATCGCGGCGCTGTTTCAGGCCGACATCGGACAGGCGCACTTTCAATTGCGTGTCATTTTGCGTCACCGTCAAATTCGGATCGAGTTTATGCAATTTCGCCTTGGCGTCATCCATGTGCGCCGCGTCGCGCACCGTGAGCGATAAACCATCCCCCGTCGCGGCCAGATCACGATAACCGATATTCGCCTCACGGAATTCACGGCGCACGCTGTCGGTCAGGCCTTCGTAATAATCGCCCAGCGCCTTATCGACTTCAACCTTCATCAGCAACTGCGCGCCGCCTTGCAGATCGAGGCCAAGGCTCACCGTCTGATGCGGCCACCACGACGGCAATGCGCCGACAATATTATTCGGCAACAAATTCGGCGCAGCGTAAACCGCGCCGAGCAGGGTGATGGCGACGATTAAATATATTTTCCATTTAGGCATGGAGTGCATGTCGGCCTCTAACTGTTTTCCTTCTCCCTGCAGGGAGAAGGTGGCCGAAGGCCGGATGAGGGGGAGGTGAGGTCGCTCGGAAATGTCAGGATAGGAACGCCTCCCGTCCCCCTCACCCAGCAAATGCTAAGTTCGTCGCTTACGCTCCTCACTAAGCATTTGCGTCCCTCTCCCTGCAGGGAGAGGGGAGCATTTGATGCGGATATCATGCGCTTTTTTTCGCCGCGCCGTCATCGTTCGCCGCTTCGGGCTTGATGACATGGGAAATGGTGGAGCGCAAAACGGAAACATGCGTGCCGTTATTCAAATCAACGGTAATCTCGGCCGTGTTTTCAGGCGCATGCACGATGGTGCCAATAATGCCGCCGCCGGTGACGATGCGGTCGCCCTGTTTCAAAGCGCTCATGGCGGTTTTGTGTTCTTTCATGCGCTGCTGCTGCGGGCGGATGATCAGGAAATACATGACAAAACCAATCGCGATGATCGGCAGGAATTGCATAAAGTCAGGCGAACCGCCCGCCGTCGTTGGCGCGCCCGCGGGCGCATCAGGCGCGGCGGTGGTTGCAGTGGTAGGGGGTGAAGGAGGAGTATCGGTCATATTGCTGTCCAAAGGTTGCGTGAGGCGGGCAATATAGCCAGAATTACGGCAACCGCAAGGCGTTTATGGCTGTATGGTAACCTGGGTTTGGGGAGTGCCGGTCGTCGGCTGCGCGCGCATCAGCTGTGCAAATCCCGGCAATAAATCCTTGTCCACCTGTTCAATATGGCCGCTGATTTGCGTCAATTTGCGGCCCGACCGGATTAAGGTCCGGGCCAGGCCCGCGGTTGATTGCCGGAGGTTTTCCGCCTGTTCGGATTCCGGCAGGAAATCATCGGAAAGTTCACGCAGATTGCCGATGATAATATTCATCGTCTTTGTAAATTCGTCATCGCCGGATTGCGGCACGGATAACTGCAAAACTTCACTTAGTTTCGGCATGCACAATTTGCTTCGCAATTTTACCATGACGGTTTTTAATTGTTCGCCGCCGCCGTCCAAATCGCTGGCATACAGACCTGCTTGCTGGCCGAGGGTGAGCGTCACATCATACGCCAAAGGTTTAAAAATATCCTGGATGTCATGCAATTGCGTTATGCGGTCTTCCAGCAGATGATAATCGGCGCAGTTTTTTGTATGTTCAATATACAGCGCATCGGTTTTCTCAATCGCGTCTCTAAATCCGGGGATGATTTCGTCGAGTTCGTCTATTTTCTTTCGAAATGACATTAAAGTAGCGCGTGAACCGTCGCTATGATTTGGAATCCGCATTTCCCCTTTATATTTGTTGCACTCGTATGCAAAATTCAATTCCGCTTCCATTAACGGCATATCGTTCTGGCTGATCTGGAGGGTGATTGAAAAATCCAGATACTCCCATCCATTTTGTACTTTACGCTGGAACTTTCTATCCATTTTTTGGGCCTGATAACCTAACAGGCCCAAAGCGTGCACAAATAATATTTCAGACGAAATGACCCCAGGCGTATAACATGCCACGCCGTCTTTGACGTATTCATGCTCTTGCGTGGTGAAATCGTTATGGCTTTGCAGCCAGGTCGCCAGGGCGTCGCGTTTGCTGACGGTCTCGCCAAGGGCTGCATCCACATCTTCCAAAGTCAGAAAATGGCCGGCCTCCAATGACGGAGGTTGTTCTGCCTTTACAGGCAATAAAGGCTCTGCATTTCTGGCGCGGCGGAAAAGTGGGAATTTCCAGTTCATGGGGCCATTATCCCAAATCAGGCGGCTGAAAAGCAAGCAAAAGAATACTTGCACCGCCGTCTTTCAGGCGGGCAGGCGCATAATTTCATTGACGGGCGCGCAAGAAGGGCATATAACCCATGATATCGGCCGCCGTGAGACCTCTCCCGGCGGCCGAAGACTGTCGGGGACTTTGTAAAAATCAAAGGGCCCAAATGGTCGCACAGGGGTGTAGCTCAATTGGTAGAGCATCGGTCTCCAAAACCGAGGGTTGCAGGTTCGATCCCTGTCGCCCCTGCCATTAGATTTTGTTAGTGAGCATCAGCGAGCGTTACAAAATCTTATGCCTCGCCGTAGTTAAGCCATGGCGCAGCGCAGGCGAAACGAAGGCGGGCTGGTAACGAAGGAAAAAAGATGAGTGAGAAAGAAAAACAACCAATCGACCCCGGCAAATTTATTGCCGAAGTCCGCCAGGAAGCCAACAAGGTCACTTGGCCCAACCGCAAGGAAACCGGCATCACGACCGGCATGGTGGTTTGGATGGTCGTTTTGGCCTCACTCTTTTTATTCGGTGTGGATTTCGCCGTGCAGCATCTGGTGCGCGGCTTGCTAAGTTTATTTTCATCAGGAGTATAAAAAATGTCAGAAGTTGCAACCGAAAATCAAACTCAACAGGCGCCTGCCGCAGATGGCCCGAAACTGCGTTGGTACGTCGTGCATGTTTTTTCCGGTTTTGAAAACCGCGTGCAGCAGATCATCCGCGAAAAGGCCGCGAAACAGGGCATCGCCGAACAATTCGGCGAGATTTTAATTCCGACCGAGGAAGTGATCGAAATCAAACGCGGTCAGCGCAAACAGGTCGAGAAAAAATTCATGCCCGGTTACGTGCTGGTGCAGATGGCGATGACGGATGACGCATGGCATTTGGTCACGGCGATTGACCGCGTCACGGGTTTCCTCGGCGCGGGCAAAAAGCCGACGCCGATCACCGAAAAAGAAGCGCAAAAACTGATTAACCAAGGCAAAGGCGGCAGCGAAGGCGCTGAGAAAAAACCGCGCAGCCTCATCACCTACGACATCGGCGACAGCGTGCGCGTCACAGACGGTCCGTTCAACAGCTTCACCGGCACGGTGGAAGAGGTCGACGAAGACCGCCAGCGCCTCAAAGTCTCCGTCTCCATCTTCGGCCGCGCAACGCCGGTTGAACTGGAATACGCCCAGGTGGAAAAAGGGAAATAACATTTCACAATTTTCACCCCTTATCACGTCACTTTAGACGGGCAACAATGTTGCAAAAATAGGAACAAATTCGCAACATAAGAACTGGAAATTCAGGTGCATGGGATTGTTCCCCACTTTCCTTGATGGGCGCTCTATTGCCCGGTGCCCTTGGCATCCTCTGCGCCGCCGCCTATAACGGATTGATGCAGGAACTCATAACCTCCATTCTCTCCGGCGGCGCCTACAGCTGGCTGGCCGCGGCGCTGATCATGGTCATCTTTGAAATCGCGGTGCCGTCGAACTGGCTGCTCTGGCCGGGGATTGCGGCTTTCGTCACCAGCGTCATTTTATACTTCGCTCCCGATCTGCCCTGGACGGGCGCGGTGGTGGTCTTTGTTATCCTATCCATTCTGGCGCTTTACCTCGGCCGCCGTTACGTGCGGCTCGCCCATGGCCGCGCGACCGACGCTCCCCACCTGAACGCCCGCGCCGCGCGCCTGGTTGGCCGCCGTGGCTCCGCGACCCAAGACGGGCCGGACGGCACATCCCGCATACAAATCGACGGCGTTGAATGGCCGGTGCGCAGCGCCGACGGCGCCGCCCTGAAAACGGGTGACGCCTTGGAAGTCTCGGCCTTTGAAGGCACAACTCTTTTGGTAAAACCATTGAAAATTAATTAGTTAGGCCGGCCGGTATCGGTGCATAAATGCAACAGGGGCCAGGAAACGCATTTCCCCTTGCTTGACGCTGGCCCACAGAATCCCGTAATTTTTTCCTACCTTTAAAGGAGGGTTTACTATGAAACTATCAAAAGCAGCACTTGTGCTTTTGCTTGCGCCCGCCCTGCTGGCGGCTTGTACCGTTCGTCACTTGGCTGACGGCAGCTACACCACTTGCCAGATTGGCAATCCGTGCCAGGTCGGCCCGCAAGGCGCAATGAAAACGCCTGGCCCGATGATGCACAGCAAGCATCACCACCACGTTGTAGTGAAAAAAGACGGCAAAGTCGTTGCAAAGCCTGTTGTAAAAGGCGCTGCGACGAAATCGCCTAGAACCGACGACACGATTAACGCGAAGTAAGTTCGGTTTAAAATATTGAAAACGCCCCGCCCAAGATTTTGGGTGGGGCGTTTTTGTTTGATATTATAGTTAAAAGTGTTATGTCCTTGCCATGACTGATTTGTCCCACATCCGCAATTTCTCGATTATCGCGCATATCGACCATGGAAAATCCACGCTGGCCGACCGCCTGATTGAAAAATGCGGCGGCCTGGAAATGCGTGAAATGAAGGCGCAGATCCTGGACAGCATGGATATCGAGCGCGAGCGTGGCATCACCATCAAGGCGCAAACCGTGCGCCTATCGTACAAAGGGCAAGACGGCAAAGACTATCAATTCAACCTGATGGACACGCCCGGCCACGTGGATTTCGCCTATGAAGTTTCGCGCAGCCTGGCGGCCTGTGAAGGTTCGTTGCTGGTGGTGGATTCCACCCAGGGCGTTGAGGCGCAAACCCTGGCGAATGTTTATCAGGCGATTGATAACAATCACGAAATCCTGCCCGTCATCAATAAAATCGATCTCCCCGCCGCAGACCCGCAGCGCGTGAAAGAGCAGATTGAAGAAGTCATCGGCATTGACTGTTCCAATGCGGCGGAAATTTCCGCTAAGTCCGGCATCGGCATCGAAGAGCTTCTCGAAAAGATCGTGCAAATTTTACCGCCGCCGAAAGGCGACAGGTCCAGCACGCTGAAGGCCTTGCTGGTGGATAGCTGGTACGATGCTTACCTTGGCGTCATCATTCTGGTGCGCGTCGTTGACGGTGAATTAAAGACCGGCCAGAAAGTGCGCTTTATGGGCACAGGTGCGGCATATGACGTTGACCGCGTCGGTATTTTTACGCCGAAAATCGTTGTCACCGGCACGCTCGGCCCGGGCGAGATGGGTTTTATCACCGCGGGCGTGAAGGATATTTCACTCACCAAAGTCGGTGATACGATCACGCTGGAACGCACGCCCGCCGCCGAACCGCTGGCCGGATTTAAACCGTCCATTCCGGTGGTTTTTTGTTCGCTCTTCCCAACCGATAGCAGCGAATTTGAAAAACTGCGCGAAAGCTTGGGTAAATTGAAACTCAACGATTCAAGTTTTCATTATGAACAGGAATCCTCCGCCGCGCTCGGCATGGGTTTCCGTTGCGGCTTCCTCGGCCTGCTGCACATGGAAATTATTCAAGAACGGTTAGAACGCGAATTTAACCTGGACTTGATCGCCACCGCGCCGTCGGTGGTTTACCGCCTCCATATGTCGGGCGGCGTTAACATGGGGAAGATGATTGAATTATATAATCCGGCGGATTTCCCCGATGTCACGCTGATCAAATATATCGAAGAACCCTGGATCAAGGCGACGATTTTATGCCCGCAGGAATACCTCGGCGGCCTGCTGCAACTCTGTGAAGAACGGCGCGGGGAGCAGGTGGAAATGAACTATGTCGGCAACCGCATGATGTTGGTTTACCGTTTGCCGCTCAATGAAGTCGTATTTGATTTTTACGACCGCCTGAAATCCATCTCGCGCGGCTATGCGAGTTTTGATTATACACTAGATGGTTACCGCGAAGGCGACCTGGTAAAAATGGCGATCCTGGTCAACGCGGATCCGGTGGATGCGCTGTCGATGGTGGTGCACGCCAGCCAAGCCGAGCGGCGCGGGCGGATGCTGTGCGAACGCCTCAAAGACCTGATTCCAAAACAGCTGTTCAAAATCGCCATCCAGGCGGCCATCGGCGGCCGTGTCATCGCGCGCGAAACGGTTTCGGCAATGCGTAAAGACGTGACGGCGAAATGCTACGGCGGCGACATCAGCCGGAAAAAGAAACTGCTCGAAAAACAAAAAGAAGGCAAAAAACGCATGCGCCAAGTGGGGAACGTGGAAATCCCGCAAAGCGCCTTTATCGCCGCGCTGCGCATGGGCGAGGAATAAACGCTTCCTTTATCCCGCATACACGAGTACAATTCGCGCACGCCAATGTTGCCTGCATCGTCCGAACTTGAAGAATTATCTCGCGCCGATTTGATTCAGGAAGCCTTGAATTTACGTCTGGAAGTTCAGAAACTCCGCGGCCAATTGGCCGAAGCGTCGCGCATCGCTTATTACGACGGCCTGACGGGTTTGCCAAACCGGCACGGTTATGACCGTTATGTGGCTTCGTTAAAAAGCCTGTCCCGCACTCAGGATTTTCAGATCGCCCTGGATCACGGCAAGGGCGGCGGCCTGTTGGTGGCGCAAATTGATATCGACCATTTCAAATCCATCAATACCATGCTGACGCACTTTGGCGGCGACGCGGTGTTAAAAGCTTTTGCGGCCAAAATCGCGGCTTGCGCGCGCGTTAACGCAGCTTCGGATTCCAGCGTGGCGTCACAGCGCTGCCTGGCCAGCCTGATCGTGGAGGAATATTTGCTGCGCAGCGGCAATACCGGCAGCGATCTGATCTCCCGTTGGGGCGGCGAGGAATTCTTTTGCATTTTCCCATTATGCTACCGCGACCGTTCGGCGGCCACGGCGGCTTATGATGACGCGGACCGCATTGTCACGCGCATGGTGAATGCCATCCGGCGTCAGCCGATTATCGTTCCGGTCAACGACGCGACGTATGAAAACATCAAACATAAAGTCATCGGCAATCCAGAGCATTATTATCACACCGCGCAATTGGTCGATAAAAACGGCAAGCGCGTCGCGCTGCCGATTTCGGCTTCGATCGGTTACGCCGTAATCGGCTGGGACGATTTTATCATTAACTCGCAAAACGACACGGCGCATTTGTTTCGCAATGTGGTGGACCTGATGCGCCGCGCGAAAAACGGCGGCCGCAACCGCGCCGTCACCGTACGCGCCGCCAGCCACAACAATAAAGCCGCCATTCATGTTTACGAAGGCAAGGCGCTGCATAAACTCGACACTGCCGATATCGCCGGCCTTGAATAGGGCAGGCGGGTCGCGCTAAATTGCGCGCATGGAAAATTCGAAAAACGAAACACGCGCGGTGGTGGTCTGGCTGTTTGCTGTCGCCGCGATGGTGATGGTGATGGCGATTATCGGCGCAATCACACGCCTGACGGAATCCGGCCTGTCGATCGCGGAATGGAATCCGATTGGTGGCGCACTGCCGCCGGCGGGAGCGGCGGATTGGGCGCGGGTGTTTGATGTCTATAAAACCTCGCCGCAATACCTGCTGGTTAATCGTGGCATGACTCTCACCGAATTCAAAAACATTTTCTGGTGGGAATGGGTGCACCGCGAATGGGGGCGCATGATTGGTTTGGTTTATGCGGCGGGATTGGCATGGTTCTGGGCGCGGCGGGAAATTCCGCGCGGCTATCACGCACCGCTCCTTGGCATCCTTGCCCTCGGCGGCGCGCAAGGCGTGATGGGCTGGCTGATGGTGGCAAGCGGTCTGGTGCATGACCCCGCCGTGTCGCATTACCGCCTGGCGGCGCATCTGGTTTTAGCGGTGGCGTTGTATTTGTCGTGTTTATGGACAGCTCTTTCAATAGAAGGGAGAAAGGAGAAGGGAGAGGGGAGAAATGAAAAAAATCTCCCCTCTCTACCGGCATAGCATCGCCGCCCTTGGCATGGTGGTGGTGACGTTGATCTGGGGCGCTTTCGTCGCCGGGCTGCGCGCGGGGTTGGTTTACAACACCTGGCCGCTGATGAACGGGCATTGGACGCCCGAAGGGTTTTGGGCGTTGCATCCCTGGTGGCTGAACTATTTCGAAAACCACGGCGTGGTGCAATATATTCACCGCACGCTGGCTTATGTGACTAGTTTAATGTGCATCAGCATCGGCCTCGTCACCTGGCGGCGCAAGGTGCCTCAACCCGCCGCGCGTTGGGGTTACGCCGTCGCCGCGATGGGCTTTATCCAGCCCGCACTCGGCATTGCAACGGTACTAACCCAAGTCGATCTACATCCCGCCGTTACGCATCAGGCTGGTGCATTTGTGTTGATGGGATTGCTGTTAGCTTTTATTTTTAAACTCAAAAATCTCCTCTCCCCTCCAGGGAGAGGAAAATCTAAACCACAGGCGCCCAAATAATTTCATTAATATCCTCCGCCCCCATCGCCAGCATCACCAGGCGGTCGATGCCCATTGCGATCCCACTGCATTCCGGCAGGCCGTGTTCAAGCGCGGCGATGAAATCCATGTCGATAGGATAGCGGAAACCGTAAATTTGTTCTTTCAAATCCATGTCGGCTTCGAACCGTGATAACTGCTGGCGCGCGTCCGTTAATTCGCTGAACCCGTTCGCCAATTCCAAACCGGCGACATATAACTCGACACGCTCCGCCACGCGCGGATCATCGGCTTTGACGCGCGACAGAGCCGCCATGTGCGCGGGATAATCATACAACAACGTCGGCGCGGGGCAGCCGAGCAGGGGTTCAATCCGCTCGCCCATGATGCGGAAGAAAATATCATCCCAGCCATCGCCCGCGTCTGTGCGTACGCCGATGCGTTTGGCATGGCCGTGCATCGCGGCGACATCGTCAACAATTTCTAGCAAAGGAATTTTACAATATTGCTGAAAGGCCTCATCCACGGAAATCACCTGCCACACGCCGAACGGATTGCTGCGGCGGTCCTGATGGCGGTATTCGCCGATCTTGCATGCTGCCGCGACGCCGCGCAGTAGTTGCACGCAGTCATCCATGATGTGCCAATAATTCGCGCCGGTGCGATACCATTCCATCATCGCGAATTCCGGCGAGTGCGTGCGCGACCGCTCGCGGTTACGATACGTGGGACAAATCTGATAAATATTCCCCGCGCCCGCCGTCAGCAGTTTTTTCATCGCGAATTCGGGCGAGGTGTGGAGATACATCTCCGAACGCGGCGAACCGTCGTGATTTTCCAAAACGGTTTTGAAAGCCATAATATGCGGCTCCAACCCCGACGAGATTTGGAGGGCGGGAGTTTCGACTTCGTGGAAACCCTGGCCGTCGAAATAGGCGCGCACTGCGCGGATCACGGCTTGGCGCTGAACCAATAAAGGCAGGCGTTTTTGGAAGGTTTCCGGTTGCCACCAATTCATGAAACCTGCTATGAACGCCGCAAACCTGAAAGGCAAGAGCAAATGAAAGTAGCAGCCATCACCCTGCGCGGCGGCAATGTTGTGGAACACGAAGGCAAATTGATGGTCGTCGTGAAAAACGAAATCAACCAGCCGGGCAAGGGCGCGTCTGTTTCGCAAATCACCCTGCGCGACGTGCGCACGGGCAACAAACAGGAAATCCGTTTCCGGACGCAGGAGATGGTGGAGCGCGTACGCCTCGACCAGATCGAAACGACATTTTTATATGGCGATGCCGACAGCGGTTATACGTTTATGCAAAAAGATAATTACGAACAGATTATCGTCAATGCCGATATCATCGGCGACCAGGCGGCGTTTTTGCAGGATGGTATGGAAGTCGAAGTGGAAAGTTACGAAGGCAAGCCTTTGTCAGTGACTCTGCCTGATACGGTAACATTGGAAGTCGTTGAAGCAGAACCAGTCGTCAAAGGCCAGACGGCATCTTCGTCATATAAGCCCGGAATTTTATCGAACGGTGTCAAAGTTATGGTCCCGCCGTTTATTGAAGCAGGCACAAAAATCATCGTCCGCACGGAAGATTCGACTTACGTGGAACGGGCGAAGTAATGGCTTCCCCTCAACGTTCCGCCAACATGACCATCATGGTCCGAGCCGCTGAAAAAGCGGGAAAGGCGCTGGTGCGGGATTTTGGGGAATTGGAAAAATTACAGGTGACTAAAAAGGGCATCGGTGATTTCGTTACGCAGGCGGATTATAAATCCGAAAAAATCATTTTCGATGAACTGTCCAAGGCGCGGCCGGATTTCAGTTTCCTGATGGAAGAGGGCGGCAAACGCGTCGGCAAAAATCCTGACTACGAATGGGTGATTGACCCCGTCGATGGCACCACGAACTTTATGCACGGCATCCCGTTCTGGGCGATTTCGATTGGTCTGGTGCACAAAGGCCGTCCGGTGGCGGGCGTGGTCTTTAATCCGATTACGGACGAAATGTATTGGGCGGAGCGCGGGCAGGGGGCTTATATGAACGCCGAACGCCTGCGTGTTTCGGGGCGCATTAATTTGGAAGATACCGTGGTGGTCGCGCATGAACATTATCCGGGCCGCGTCCATGTCGGCTTGAAACGTGCAGAATACAAGGCGATTAAAACCCATGTCGGCAATACGCGCGTTTTCGGCTGCACGTCGCTGGAGCTTTGCTACGTCGCGGCGGGTAAGGCCGATGCTTATGCCGACCGCGGGGCCGAAAGCGTGGGATTTCGCCGCGGGCATGCTGATCGTCCAGGAAGCGGGCGGATACATCACCACCATCGACGGCGCCAAGGATAAATTGCCCTACGCCGACAACGTCCTGGCCGCGAACCCGAAAATTCATGCGCAGCTGTTAAAGCTGTTGAATGAGAAAGAATAATCCGCTAGAACCACCGCTCATGTCCAAAGAAGACCTTATCGAATTTGACGGCCAAGTGCTGGAACTCCTGCCCAACGCGATGTTTCGCGTGCAGCTGGAAAACGGCCACAGCATCCTGGCTCACACCAGCGGCAAGATGCGCAAAAACCGCATCCGCATCCTGGTCGGCGACCGCGTGCGCGTTGAAATGACGCCCTACGACCTCACCAAGGGCCGCGTGATTTTCCGGTATAAATAAACCTACTCCGCAGGAGAGGCGCATGACCCAAATTGTTCCTGTTGTCATTGGCCTGCTCGCGGGTGTCATTTCTGGCATGTTCGGCGTTGGTGGCGGGACAATCATTGTCCCCGCACTGATTTTCTG
>Ga0206950_1107_pt1 | contig 19398 bp, 15 predicted proteins | sample Alteio_BWOrgHeat_41_FD_152954 | JGI IMG/M metagenome (GOLD analysis project Ga0206950, IMG submission 152954) | Enriched cells from forest soil in Barre Woods Harvard Forest LTER site, Petersham, Massachusetts, United States -... | ecosystem: Environmental > Terrestrial > Soil > Temperate forest >... | reverse complement strand
GAAAGAACAGAAGGCTGCTGCTTTGGAAGAAAAGAGACAAAATACCCCGGAGTATCAAGCCGCAGACCTCCAAGAACGCAGGATTTTTCTTTCCTATTTGGCCCTCTTGGTACAAGCCAATGCCGGCATTGATGATGGTTTATATCGCATCTTCCGGGATTCTATCCTGACAAGCAATGATTATAATAGTTGGATAAATTTCATGGCTGAAGGCCTTAAGGCGGGGGTAGACATGCGTTTAATGAGTGTTTATTTTTACAATGGCGGTTCTCGCCATACTCCAAACCATGCGGGGGTTAACATTGCTGCCCCGCGCACGCTGGGGTTTTATTCCGCGGTGACTGCCTATAATCTATTAGGAAAGAAATCCTGGGATGAACAACAAGCCCTTGTGCAAAAGCATCATGTCGGATCATTGGAAGCCTCAGGCAGAGAGTTAAACAGGATGATCGAGCTCACTGAGCACATCACATCATCGCCTGTTGATGCCCAAAAGCTACAATTAGCCACGCAAAGGGCCCTGGAAGATATTCTCAAACGGATCCCTAAAGGTGAATTTATGGAAGATGGCGCATATTCGGAATTTTTGATAAGGACCTTGGTCCACTATGTTAAAGGCGAAAGCATACCAGATGGCTATGTCGCTAAAATGACCGGGGATGGGCATCTATTTTATTATTTTGAGGGTCAATTCTTTGAACCTGGTCAAAAAGAAAAAACAGAGCATGACGTAGAGCAAGGACTTAAAGATTTATCAGGCCAGAATTCTCCATCGGTGACAGAGGCGTCTAATCAGCAAGGTGATATTCATGATCCAGGAGGTATTAGATTCAGTTCAGCTTTTTTAAAGTTTGATGTAAAAACAGAGGATATAAAATACACCACCCCTAATATGAAAGCATTAAGTGCTATGAAAATAAACGGGTTCATGCCTTTATTGATCGAAGTTCATCCCATGGATGTATCCACTCTAAAAGACAATGGGCATGAATAAAGGTCACCTTTATTCTCAGAATTAAGTTATTTCATCCGTTAATACCTACCGGTTGCTGACCAATCCATTTTAATACTTTTTTAATACTTTAAACCCTTCTTTTAATTAGGAAAAATCATGGGGTTTGTTAAACTATAAATTGTAGGGGCCGACCTTGTGTCGGCCCAATACAATGGGCGAACACAAGGTTCGCCCCTACGAAAGGATTCGTTGATGATGGACATTGCTTTTATCGGCCTGACAGTCTTTTTCGCGCTCGCTTCATGGGCGTTTATTGTTTTGTGTAGCAAGGTTTAAATAGATGTCATCCCCGCGAAAGCGGGGATCCAAAACAGAATTAATTTAGTTAACGGATTCCCGCTTTCGCGGGAATGACAAGCTAAAACAGGGGAAAAGTTTATGTTAATCATTTACTGGATCGGCGGTATCACCGCGTTTGTGTTATTTGTTTACCTTTTAATCGCTTTGCTTAAACCGGAGATATTCTAATGGGTCTCAACGATTACATCCAAATGGGTTTCTATCTTTTGGTCTTGTTGCTGTTAGTCAAGCCCTTAGGCTCCTATATGGCGCGTATATATGAAGGAAGCCCCGCGTTTCTCAATGTGTGGCTGTCCCCTGTGGAAAAATGGATCTATCGGCTAAGTGGCGTGAAAGCAGAAGAAGGCATGTCCTGGAAAACCTATGCGGTGGCCATGTTGGTCTTTAATGTTTTAGGCATCCTCGTTGTATATGCCATCCAGCGTTTACAGGCTGTCCTTCCGTTAAACCCTATGGCCATGCCTGCCGTGTCCCCGGATTCGTCTTTTAACACGGCGATTAGTTTTGCCAGTAACACTAATTGGCAAGGCTATGGCGGGGAGAGCACCATGAGTTACTTGACCCAGATGATGGCCTTGACCGTGCAAAACTTTGTTTCCGCGGCAACTGGGATGGCCATCTTGGTGGCCTTGATCAGGGGATTTATCCAAAAGCAGTTGAACACCATCGGGAATTTTTGGGTGGATTTGGTCAGGACTGTCCTTTATATTTTATTGCCCTTGTCGCTTGTGCTGGCTCTCGTCCTGGTGTCCCAGGGCATGCCGCAGACTTTCAAACCAAGTGCCACAGCGACACTTTTACAAGCTACGAAAGACAGCAACGGAAAAGCTGTCACAGAACAATCCATTGCTTTAGGGCCTGTGGCTTCTCAAATTGCCATCAAACAATTAGGCACCAACGGCGGCGGATTTTATAATGTAAATTCCGCCCATCCGTATGAAAATCCCACACCTTTATCGAATTTCCTGGAGATGCTGGCCATCCTGTTGATTCCGGCGGCATTGTGCTATACCTTTGGTTATATGGTCAGGGATAAACGCCAGGGCTGGGCGATACTGGCCGCGATGCTGATTATTTTTCTTCCCTGCCTTTGGGGATGCGCGCAAATTGAGCAGAATGGAAATCCTTTATTTAATAAATTGAACGTATTCCAGGCAGCGACTGATTTGCAATCCGGCGGGAACATGGAAGGCAAGGAAGCGCGTTTGGGTGTCATCAATTCAGCAATATGGGCCGTGTCTACAACAGCTGCCTCCAATGGTTCTGTCAATGCCATGCACGATTCCTTTATGCCTTTAGGCGGCCTGATCCCGATGTGGCTGATCCAATTAGGCGAGGTCATTTTTGGAGGTGTGGGTTCCGGGCTTTATGGCATGATCGCCTTTGTCATCGTCGCTGTTTTTATCGCGGGGCTGATGATCGGCCGCACGCCGGAATATTTAGGCAAAAAGATCGAGGCCTTTGAAATGAAGATGGCCTCCATTGTCGCCTTGATCCCGCATATCTTTGTGTTGGTACCCACCGCCATCGCGGTGCTCACGATCGCCGGAAAAGCCGGGATTTCCAACCCCGGACCGCATGGCTTTAGCGAGGTCCTTTACGCCTTTTCATCCGCAGGCAATAATAATGGTTCTGCCTTTGCCGGGATCAACGCGAACACGGTTTTTTATAACACCAGTACCGGCATCGCGATGTTCTTTGCCCGCTTTTGGCTGGCCATACCCATGTTAGCTATCGCGGGTTCTTTATCAGCCAAGAAAATTGTACCCAGCACCCAAGGGACGCTGCCAACGCATACCCCGCTTTTTATTGTGTTTTTAGCCATGGTGGTCCTGGTTATCGGCGCGTTAGTATTTTTCCCAGCGCTGGCCCTAGGCCCAATTGTAGAACATTTAATGTTAAAATAAATTCTCCCCCCTCTTTTTTACGACCGACAGGAGTACTCGGTAAGAGAGTATAAAGAGGGGGATAGGGGGAGTTCATGAAAAAAACATCAAACACAGTTACGTCTCTATTCGAGCCCAAAATCTTGCTCCCCGCCATTATAGGCTCCTTCCAAAAACTAGACCCCCGTCACCAGATCAAAAATCCTGTGATGTTTGTCGTCTTAGTCGGCAGTGCCCTGACAACAGGCTTATTCTTCCAAGCATTAGGAGGCCATGGGGAAACAGGCTCTGGTTTTATCCTGGCCATATCGTTGTGGCTGTGGTTTACCATTGTCTTTGCCAATTTCGCGGAAAGCATGGCTGAAGGCCGGGGCAAGGCCCAGGCCGAAAGCTTGCGCAAAGCGCGCAAAGACACGCCAGCTAAAAAAATGTCCAAGCCTTTGTACGGCACCGGCCACTGCAGTGTTTCAGCCACCACCTTGCGTAAAGGGGACATTGTCCTGGTTGAACAGGGTGATTATGTCCCAATGGACGGCGAGGTCGTTGAAGGTGTCGCGTCCGTCGATGAATCTGCCATCACCGGCGAAAGCGCCCCCGTGATCCGTGAAAGCGGCGGGGACCGTTCCGCAGTCACCGGCGGGACACGTGTCCTTTCCGATTGGTTGGTCGTGCGCATCACCGCGAATCCGGGCGAGACCTTCCTGGACCACATGATCGCCATGGTGGAAGGCGCCCGCCGTCAAAAAACCCCCAATGAAATTGCCTTGAGCATTCTTTTGGTGGTTTTTACCATCATTTTCCTTTTAGTGACCGTGACCCTTTTGCCGTTTTCGATTTTCAGCGTCGCGGCCGCTGGAAAGGGTGTGGTCATCACCGTGACCGCTTTAGTGGCCCTCCTGGTTTGCCTGATCCCCACGACCATCGGCGGTTTATTACCGGCCATCGGCATTGCCGGCATGGACCGCATGATCCAGGCCAATGTGATTGCCACATCCGGACGGGCTGTTGAAGCGGCAGGGGATGTGGATGTATTGCTGCTCGATAAAACAGGGACGATCACCTTAGGCAACAGGCAGGCCGTGGCTTTTATTCCGACTAAGGGTGTCAGCGTTGAGGCTTTGGCTGATGCCGCCCAATTATCTTCCCTTTCGGATGAAACACCCGAGGGCCGCAGCATCGTGGTCTTGGCCAAGGAAAAATATGGTATTAGAGAGCGTCAAACCAAGGAATTAGAGGCAAAGTTCATCCCTTTCACCGCACAAACCCGTATGAGCGGGGTGGATTTGGGGGGCAATCGCCAAATCCGGAAAGGTTCTGTTGATGCCATCGAAGGCTATATCAGGAAAGCCGGCGGGATTTTCCCTGAGGATTTGAAATCATCCATCGAGACCATTTCAAAAGGAGGCGGCACGCCTTTAGTGGTCGCAGAGGATAAAAGTGTCTTAGGGGTCATTCAATTAAAAGATATTGTTAAAGGCGGCATAAGAGAGCGTTTCGCGGAATTGCGGCGCATGGGCATCAAGACCATCATGATCACCGGCGACAATCCCCTGACCGCGGCCGCTATTGCCGCGGAAGCAGGGATGGATGATTTCCTGGCCCAGGCCACCCCGGAAACCAAATTAAAATTGATCCGTGATATGCAGACCGGCGGCCGGTTAGTCGCCATGACAGGCGATGGGACCAATGACGCGCCAGCCCTGGCCCAGGCGGATGTGGCGGTCGCCATGAACACAGGAACTCAGGCCGCCAAGGAAGCCGGGAACATGGTGGATTTGGATTCTAACCCCACCAAATTAATTGAAGTCGTGAAAATCGGCAAACAGCTTTTGATCACCCGGGGGTCGTTGACGACCTTTAGCATTGCCAATGACGTTTCCAAATATTTCGCCATCATCCCGGCGGCCTTTGTAGGGACATATCCGGCGCTGGGGGCGCTTAATATCATGCATTTGGCCACCCCGCAAAGTGCCATCCTCTCCGCCGTGATTTTTAACGCGCTGATAATTATTTTTCTTATTCCTTTGTCGCTCTTCGGCGTGCCCTACAGGCCCGTCGCCGCCACCCGTCTATTGCGTGATAATCTGCTCATTTACGGCCTAGGGGGAATCATTACCCCGTTTGTGGGGATTAAATTGATTGATATGATTTTGGTGGCAATGCATTTGGTGTAAAAAAGGAGATAAAAATGTTACTCACACAACTAAGACCAGCCATCGTTTCCTTTATTTTATTAACAGCCCTCACCGGAATCCTCTATCCGCTGGTGGTGACCGGCATCGCTCAAACAGTATTCAAACCCCAAGCCGAAGGCTCTCTGATTGTTTTGCCCAATGGTAAAATAGCAGGATCATCGTTAATAGGCCAGAATTTTGACGACCCGAAATATTTCTGGGGCCGGATATCAGCGACGAGTCCAGCTTATAATGCTTCGTCATCTTCGGGCTCTAATTTAGGCCCTTTAAACCCTGCTTTAATAGACGAAGTTAAGGGCCGGATTTCAGCTTTAAAAACAGCAGATCCCAATAACAATGACCCCATCCCAGTCGACCTGGTGACATCTTCAGGAAGTGGTCTAGATCCTCACATCAGCCAAGCCGCGGCAAACTACCAATTAGAACGTGTGGCCCGCGCGCGGGGATTAAGCACGGAGGCAGTCCAACAAATCATCAATCAAAACACCCAGGGCCGCTTTCTAGGGTTTTTAGGGGAACCAGTTATTAACGTATTACAAGTAAATCTCGCCCTTGATGAGCATAAAAAATAAAATAATTTAAACTCATGCCCAAATGAAGTATCATAGAAGGCATGGAAAGACCTGATCCGGACGCCATATTAGCCAGAGTCAAGGCCGAAGACAATCACCGCGGCAAGCTGAAGATTTTCTTTGGCATGGCCCCTGGGGTGGGCAAGACCTATGCCATGCTTCAGGAAGCGCGCCAGCGTCAGAATGAGGGCTTCCGGGTATTGGTAGGGGTGGTTGTCACGCATGGCCGCGCAGAAACCCAGGCCCTGCTGGAAGGTTTGGAACTGGCTCCCCTTAAAAAAGTTGATTACCGCGGCATTGCCTTGGAGGAAATGGACATTGATGAAATCCTTAAGCGCCGTCCCCAATTAGTTTTAGTCGATGAGCTTGCCCACAGCAATGCCCCGGGCAGCCGGCATCCCAAACGTTATCAGGATGTCCTGGAAATACTTTCCGCGGACATAGATGTTTTTACCACCCTTAATGTGCAGCATGTGGACAGCCGCCGGGAAGATATCCTGGCGGTGACCCGTGTGGTCGTTGGAGAAACAGTCCCTGATACCATCCTTGATGAAGCCTCTGAAATAACCCTGGTTGATCTCTCCCCGCAGGCCTTGCATCAACGCCTGGCCGAAGGCAAGGTCTATGTCCCGGCCCAAGCCCAAGCGGCCACTGCCAATTTTTTCAAAACAGAGAATTTGACAGCCCTTCGGGAAATGGCCCTGCGCCTGACCACGGCCCATGTCAACCGCAATTTGCGTTCATTGATGTTGGCCAAAGGGCTTTCAGGCCCGACTAAAAGCGGAGAGCGAATTTTAGTCGCGGTGGGGATCACCCCATTTTCAGAATCATTGATCCGTATGACCCGCCGCTGGGCAGGGATGTTGGATGCTTCATGGATCGCTTTGCACGTGGAAGACTCCTCAGCACTTTCCGAAGAGCATAAAGAACGTTTGATGAAGAATTTGGGCCTGGCACGTCAATTAGGCGCTGAGATCATCCATCAAGTGGGGGACAATAAAGCCCAGGTGATCATCGATGTGGCCAATAAAGAAAATGTCACTCAAATCATTGTCGGGAAATCTGTCGAAACAACTTGGCAGCGGTTCCTCGGGATCCCCACCTTGGCTGACCAATTAATCAACTTAAGCGGGCAGATTGACGTGCACATGGTGCGCATCTCATCGGCAGACAAGAATTTCCCCGATAAACCCAAAGAATTCCTTTCAAAATTAAGGCCCCGTGAATATGGTTTTAGTTTTTTGATGTTTGCCATTGCCACCATCGTGAACATGTTCCTGGAACCTTTGGCAGGCTACCAGATGTTGGGGCTGATGTACCTTTTGACCGTCGTGTTAAGCGGTGCTTTCCTAGGCAGGTCCGCGGCCTTCATGCTGGCGGCTTTAAGCGCCGTGGCCTGGGATTTTTTATTTATCCCTCCTAAGTATACATTTAGTTTTAGAAGCGGTTATGACTTGGGGCTGTTGGTGATGTTTTTTGTGACTGCCTTGATGATGGGTTTTATTACCTCCAAATTACGCCGCCAAAAAGAAATTGAACAGAAACAGCGCCTGCGTTCGGAATCCTTGTATGAACTGACCCGGGCCCTGGCCCTTAGTACCGACATTGTACAGGCGATGCGGGTGGCCACCGGACAGATCGATTTGCTGGTACCGGGTACCAGCTGTGTCCTGATGATTGATGAAAATGAACAGCCCCAGTATGAAAATGCCATCGGGGATTTTATCGAAATGAACGATAACCAAAAAGGCCTGGTCCAATGGGTGGTGGCCAATAAAAAGGCCGCGGGCCGTTTTTCGGACACCTTGCCTCAACAGCCATTGATGTATTTGCCCTTGATGTCCTCGGGTCAGGTCAGGGCTGTTTTGGTGATTAACCTGTCGGATGACAAACCGCTGGATTTGGCCCAAAGGACATTATTAGAATCTTTTACGGCGCTGATGACAGTGATGCTGGAAAAAGACCAATTGTTAAAAATGTCGCGTGAATCCAAAATGAAGGAGGACACGCAAAATTTACAAAGTGCCCTTCTTGATAATTTATCGCATGAATTAAAGACCCCCTTGACGATCATTTCCGGTTATCTGGATGCCCTGGTCTTATATCATCAATGGCCCAAGGATGCCATGGATCTTTTGGAAGAATGCCGTTTGGCTTGCCTGCGCTTGACCAGCGGGGTGGACGCGGTCTTGGATTTGACAAAATTGGACACGGGGAATTTAAGCCCAAATTTTGCCTGGTGTGAAGTCAAGGACATCATAGCCCAGGCCATTAAACAAGTGGTGCCGGAGGCAGATGAGGGGCGGATCCATCTGGACTGTCCTCAAGGGACATTATATGTTAATGCGGATTTTTATATGATCACCCAGGCCTTCAAGAACATTTTACATAATGCCCTGGTGCACGGCCCGGAAGGCGGTGTGATTGATATTCATGTCCGTATTATGGACCAAAAGATCAGGATCAGTGTGATCGACCAGGGCGAAGGCATTCCTAAAGAGACCCTGGTCAAGATTTTTGACAAGTTTTACCGGGGAGCAAAAACCAAAAAAGGCGGTTTAGGCTTAGGCTTATCAATCGCCCGCCGTTTTGTGCAATTAAATGATGGCGATGTGGAAGCGGAAAATCTGTCCCCTCAAGGCTTTATGGTGACCATCACCCTACCAATGGCGGAAAAAGAATAAATTATATCCTCCCCCCTCTTTTTTATAAAGAGGGGGCTAGGGGGAGTTCCGGGGAATTCATGTCCAAAGGAATCATTCTCGTCATCGATGACGAACCTCAGATCCAAAAAATGTTAAGTGTTATCTTAACGCACGCCGGTTACGAAGTAATCCAAGCTTCCAGCGGTGAAAAAGGATTGGCCGAGCTCGTCTATAAAAAACCACAAGCCGTTCTTTTGGACATGGGCCTGCCGGACATGGAAGGCTTTGATGTGCTTTTACGTATCAGGGAATTTAGCGATGTGGCCGTTATCATGGTTTCAGTACGGGGGCAGGAAGAAATCAAGGTCAAATGTTTGGAAAATGGCGCCGATGATTATATCACCAAGCCTTTTTCCGCCTCTGAACTGACCGCCCGGCTTTCAGCGGTGTTACGGCGAAAAACTACACCTGGGATTGTTAATGAGGTCTTTGATAATGCTGGATTGCGTATTGAATTTAATACGCGTCAAGTAACGCTCCATCGCAAGGCGATTAAATTGACCACCATTGAATACGGATTATTATCGTCGCTGATCAAAAACGCGGGGCGGATCCTGACCATGCGCCAGATATTAAGGGAGGTTTGGGCCACGGACAATGCAGAAAAATCGAATTCAGCAAGGGTCTATTTAAACCACCTGCGCCAGAAAATCGAAGACAACCCGTCAGTCCCTAAACGCATTATCAACGAACCCGGGATCGGTTACAGGTTTAATTTACTTTAACAATTCCCTCCCCCTCGTGGGGAGGCCTGCCGCTCTCTGCGGCATGCAGGTTATCAAATTTGCAATAGTATAACTCGGTTAGGGAGGGGGGATTTTACCCATGTTATTTTTTTTAATTCTAATATTCGCCGCAATAATCAACCCTCTATCCGCCCAATCATCCAATTCTTCTTTACAATCCACCGCTGTTCTTATCCCCGGCGGCGAAAGCGGCATTGGTTTCGACGATCTCGTTTTTTCTCCGGAATTGCATAAAGTGTTAGTCCCCGCCGGGCATACGGGGAAATTGTATTTGATTGATCCCTCCAGTTTAACGATGGTGGGTATAGGCGGGTTTAGTTCGAGCGTAGTTTTCCAAAAGGGGCATGAAGTAGGGATATCTTCGGCAGATGAGGGAGATGGCTATATATTTGTGGCGGATCACGGCACCCATCAGCTTGACGCGATTGATGTAAAAAAAGGCCATATTATGGCTGCAGCCCCATTAGCTGATGGCGATATCATCCGTTACGTCAGTGCCAATCATGAAGTCTGGGTGACCCAGCCCGATGAAAAGGACAAGAAGCAAATTGAAGTTTTTTCATTTAAGCCAGGCGATAAACCAACGTTGGCACATGCGCTGTATATAACTGTGCCTGATGGCCCGGAGTCTTTGACCATTGACCATAAACACCAGAGGGCGTACACAAATTTAGGCAAAAATGCCGCTGCCATTGATCTTATGACACACTCCATTGTGGCCCAATGGCCTAATGGTTGTGAAAAATCACGCGGGACTGCCGTGGATGAAGGGAAAAATTTTTTGATCGAGGCCTGCGGGGAAGGCATGGCGGTTGAGTTAGACTTAAATCAAAATGGGAAGCAAGTATCAAGTATGAAGACTGGTCCCGGGGCTGATTTGGTCTATGTCAACGCGGGGCTTTCTCATTTTTATATCACCGGTTCCAAAGACGCAACATTGACAGTTTTAGGAGTTTCAGCGAACGGAGAGCTGTCCTTGTTGGGTGTAAGCCCCGCGGCCATGAGGGCGCATTGCGTGGTAGGGGATGACCAGAATAATATTTGGGTCTGTGATCCCAAGCATGGGCAATTATTAAGGTACAAAGATAATTACCCAGCCGTCCAATGAAAGGACCAATCACAGAACAGTTTAATAAAGTTGCTAAAATAACGGTCTATTTTTGGATCATGAAGATTTTAGCGACAACCTTAGGTGAAACAACAGGCGACTTGCTTTCGATGACCTGTAGCCTTGGTTATCGCACCAGCCTTTTTATTACGATGGGCTTTTTTATTTTAGCCCTGGCCTTGCAACTCAAATCCATTAAATTCCATTCCTTGCTTTATTGGGCTGTTATCGTGGGGACAACTTCGGTTGGCACTGAGATTTCTGATTACATGGACCGGACACTGGGGTTAGGCTACATCAAAGGCTCGCTAATCCTGGTATCATTTTTATTGTTGACCCTTGGATTATGGTATTATAAAAAGAAAAATCTTGAAGTTTATCCCATCCTTGAAAAGAAAAATGAAATTTTTTATTGGGTCGCGATTTTATTTTCGAATACCTTGGGCACAGCTTTGGGGGATTTTTTATCTGACAGCATGGGCTTAAGTTACTCGGGCGGGGCTTTGGTCTGCGCGGGAATTATTATTGTTGTCATTCTTCTTCATTATTTTACTCGAATAAATCAAATTGTGCTATTCTGGATTGCATTCGTCTTCACCCGTCCTTTTGGCGCGACTTTTGGGGATTTGTTAACCAAGCCTATGGCCAAAGGCGGTCTTAATTTAGGGACTTTACATGCGTCTTTGGTGGCGGCTTTCTTGTTAGTCACTGTGTTGATTTATTCAAATTGGAATTCAAGCAAAAGCAATGAATAATCCTTACCGACCCTCTCATCAAACCCGTCCAACGCCACCCAGGCGCGTGGATGAATCTGAAAAGAAATTCCTTTCCGGAACTCCCATTGATCCTTCCCCCCGCATCCACTTGGAAGCCGGAAGTAAGGAGTTGACCATGCGCGCCATGGATTTGATCTGTCCTATCGGCATGGGCCAGCGCGGGCTGATTGTGGCGCCACCAGGCTCAGGCAAAACCACCTTCTTAAAACATATTTGCCAGGCTGTTTCTAAAGGCACCCCGGGCATAAAATTGTATTGCCTGCTCATTGATGAGCGCCCTGAAGAGGTGACGGAGTTTAAAAGGACCATTCCAGGCGAGGTCCATTATTCATCTTCCGACCAAAGCTATGAGAACCATATTGAGATCGCGGATAAGTTGATGCAAAAGGCCTTTGTCGATGTGGCGGCCGGAGGGGACGTGATGATCGTCATTGATTCCCTGACCCGTCTTGCCCGCGTGCACAACGCGCAAACGCGTTCCAGCGGACGCACGATTTCCGGCGGGGTCGATGCCCGCGCCCTGGAGGTGCCGCGCCGCATTTTTGGGGCCGCGCGTAAAATCGAGAATGGCGGGTCACTTTCAATTTTAGCCACCATTTTAATTGATACGGGTAGCCGCATGGATGAAGTCATCTTTGAAGAATTTAAAGGCACGGGTAACATGGAAGTGGTGCTTTCAAGGGAAATCGCCAATCACCGCGTATTTCCTGCCATCGACATTTCCAAAAGCGCCACCCGCAAGCAAGAACTGCTTTTTTCATCTAAGGAGTCCAGCCAGGTTGAACGGCTCAGACGCTCCCTGGCAGGTCTTGGTCCCGTTGAAGCGGCCCAGACCCTGGTCAAAAAACTCCAACACTGCCCCACCAATAAAGAATTACTCTCCACGTTTAGTTAGATTTTTAATCCTGTCTTCATTTTTCTTTCATCTTCCTTTTGTTAAACTTGAAACAAAGAATTAGGAATTCGAACCATAAACAAAGGAGGGGACATGAAAAACAAGACACCCGCTATGAATGAAGCTTTGCGCAGGGAAGTCCCGGATTGGTTATATCAGGAAACTCAGGAAGATGATTTTTTATTAGGCAAGACCCCGAGCCATTTGGAGTATGCCTGGGAAGATGAAGAATAATTAAGCAGGGCTGCCGTGGGCATGACAAATAGGGCGGTCAAAGAGGCAATGATGGCGCCAAAGACAACGGCCAGGCCAAAGCGTTGGGTTGAAGGAAATTCAGAGAAACTAAAAATACCGAAACCCAAAACCATCACTAAGGTAAAGGTCAGTACCGGCTGCCAAAAACGGTGCCGGATTTCAGCCCAAGTCCGGGCATTGTCCTTGTCCTGATGGGCTTGTCTCCTATAGGCCCTGACCATGTGGATCATGGAATCAATACCGAGCCCCAAGGCGATGTTGCAAGCCGGCGCGGATATGATATCAAGAGGAATCCCAAGCCACCCAATCGTCCCCAGTACAATGACCGGAATAACACAGATGCTTAGCACAATGGCAAAGGCAATCCTTATGGATTTTGAAATCAACCAGGCGATCAAGGCGAAAATGATGATCAGTTGCCCAAGCCCGAAGATGATGCTTTTGGCCACCAGTTTGGCCAAATGCCCCTGCAAACTATAAATACCTCCCACCAGTTCAGGGACAAAGCCATGGGCACAAACCTTCTTTTTAATCTCATCAATGACTTCAAGCCTGGACATTTTCCGGTTGGATTCATTCATCCTCAGTAAAAATAATCCTTCCTGGTGGTCATCGGTTATAAAACTCCTGGCAATACCCTCGAAATGGGGCTGTTGGAGTATGTTCAAGAGATCTGCCCAAGAAAGCAGGGAAGCCAGGATGGACCGCTTGGCTTCGGCCATCAGCACCGGCAAAGAAACCACACTGCCTACTTGACTGTACTGTTCCAAGGAGTGCTGCAATCCCCAGAGTTGATGGTAAGACTGGTCCGTATCAAGTTTTTCACCGTTGTTTGTCTTAACGACAAGGATCAAGGGACTGCTGCCTCCATGATGGTCAATGTAGGTCAAACCCCGCTCGAGCTGGCTGTTTTTAGTAAAGAACGAAATCAGGCTGGGATCAGTATTGGCCTTCCATATTCCAGGTAAAGCCAGGAAGAACAAAATAAAAATACCGGTGACGGTTATTTTTTTTCTTTGTTCAAGAAAAGCCCCCATTTTTTCCTGGTAGCGGTCCAGCGCGTTATTTTTTGAAGTGGATGGCTCAACTAAACGCAGAAAAGCCGGGTATACGCCATAGGCGACACTGAGGGCCACCAGGGCACCGGCCATTCCCGAAGCGCCTAATTCTTTTAATGGCTGCGCCGGTACTGAAAGCAGGCTAAGAAAGCCCAGAAAGGTCGTCATCATGCTCCAAAATGAAGGGGAAATAGTAAGGTGGACCGCTTTTTCCACTGGGGAGCTATGGTCGGGCGTAGAACAAACATATTTCCAGTTATAGGTCAAAAAAATGATATGGGACAGGGTCAAAACAAATACAATCGTGGCTAAGTTAGCCGTCAGCAGTCCGATTTTTATGCCCAGCATATGGGCCAGCATCAATGTCCACATGGAAGCACTGATGCAACTGATCACGGCCCCCAGAAGGATGACCGTGGAACGGAAAATGAACAGGACGATGACCCCGAATATGAGCAGGACCAAAAAGCTAAAAACCCTGAGGTCCTTAAGGAGGTGCCGGCTGATTAATTCCACGATATAGGGAGGGCCGGACATGATTAATTGAAAATCGTCCCGCGAGGATTCACGGGTCAGCTTTTCAATACTAGGGATGACGGCGTGAATAAAAGGATCTTTAAGGAAGACAATAATATTGGTGGATTTTTGGTCCTTGGAAATCAAAAGGCGGTTCCATAAAGGGCCTTTGATGGCATCCTCCAGGCTGCTGGGGCCACGTGCTACGCTTTTGACCCCGGCAATGCCCGCCAATTTTAAAAGAGATTCGCTGAGTTCATGGACATTTTCTAAGTAATTTTTCGAAGTGATGGGGCCTATGGCATTGATGATCAATAAAGAGTCCCTGCGCTTAAACAAACGGGATATTGAATTTTCATCCTTAAATTGAGGGTCGGTGTTTGAAAAGAAAAAATTATTATCTACACGGGGGACAAGATTGACGCCATTGAAAAGGACGATGATGCTGGTGATTGTAAGTCCTATAAAAAACCACGCTTCTTTGCTCAGTGGGGGGATATCAATCCGTTTCATCAAGCACATCTTATTGAAATTCATGGAGGGAGTCAAGGGGGGAAAGATAAGTGGGAAAATTAATTTTGATTTCATCTTGTTTTCATCTTCACCTTGGTAAGGTAAAAGCAACTTTGAGATGACACAGAGGAGACGAAATGAAAATACCACTCTTTCGCAGGACGTACGCGACCACCAAGCGTTGTATGGACATCATGGGTTCAATCGTGGCCGGGATAGTTTTATCTCCTGTTTGTCTTGTGATCGCCATACTTATTAAATCTGTTTCTAAAGGGCCGGTCATTTTTAAACAGACCCGTCTTGGATTGAATGGGAGATCTTTTGAAATCTATAAATTCAGGACGATGAGGGTTGACGCGGAAAAACAAACGGGTCCCGTGTGGGCCGCCAAAAATGATCATCGCCTGATCTGGGGAGGTCATTTCTTGCGCAAGACCCACCTGGATGAAATCCCCCAATTTATCAATGTAATAAAAGGTGAGATGAGCATCATTGGCCCCAGGCCGGAACGGCCATTTTTCGTTGATAAATTTAAAGGTGAGATAACCGATTATGAAAAACGGCTTCTGATAAAACCGGGCATAACAGGTTTAGCCCAGGTTCTGCACCGTTATGATGAATCGATCAGGGATGTCAGGATAAAAGTCAAGTACGACCAGCTTTATATCAAAAAGATGTGTTTATTTGCCGATCTTCTGATCATTTACCGAACCTTACGTCTTGTTTTGGCCAGCAATTAACGCGCCTGAGGCCCCTTGAGGGCAACGTTGCCTATTAAAAGCCGCAGTTTTTCCGCAACACAATCCTCAATAAATCCCCAGCAAAAGCCGTGATTATCTAAGGGTGATCATGGCTTTTATCTGTAGGGGAAGTAGAAATAAGTCAATAGAAAGTGGAAACAGGCCATGTACTTCTTTTGATCAAAGGCTATATTTAATAATTAATATCTAAAGGAGGGTTTTGATGCGGATACTTGTGGTGGAAGATGAAAAGCGCATCGCAGATTTCGTTGCTCGCGGCCTGAAGGAAGAGCATTATGCCGTTGACATTGCCTATGATGGAGAGCAGGGCCTTTACCTGGCTGAAATCAATGCCTATGATCTGATGATTTTTGATATCATGCTCCCTAAATTTGAGGGAGTGGAGATCTGCCGTCAGCTGCGCGCCAAGAAAATCAATACACCTATCCTCATGCTGACCGCGCGGGCTGCTGTCAAAGACAAGGTCGCCGGGCTAAATGCCGGTGCGGATGATTATCTGACCAAACCTTTTTCTTTTGAAGAATTGCTCGCGCGGGTCAAAGTTTTATTGAGGCGCCCGACAACCAACAAAACTTCTGTGTTAAAAGTGGATGACCTGGAACTAAACCAGTTAAGCCATGAAGTTAAAAGAGCGGGAAAAGTAATGGTTTTAACGTCAAAAGAATTTTCCTTATTGGAATATTTCATGCTGAATCAGGCCCAAGTGATCAGCCGTTCCATGATTTCCGAACATGTATGGAATGAGCAATTTGACAGCATGACCAATGTCATTGATGTCCATATCCGTAATCTGCGCAATAAGATTGATGAAGGCTTTAAGAAAAAATTGATACACACTCTCCGGGGATCAGGGTATATGCTTAAAAAATCCGCATGAAATCAAACTCCATTAAATTTGAAATCAGCATTCTTTACACAGCCATTTTAGGGCTGATCCTGATCGTCTTTAGCGGTGTTTTGTTTCTCATTTCCAATGCTTTTTTAGAGCAGATAGACCAGCAGCTTAAGAATAAGGCCCAGGCTGTTGATTTGACCATCAGGTCTTATCTAAGTGTTTTGGGTGAGAATCATAATGCCCTGAAAGAGGCCGTAGGCAAGACGATCGCCATGAAAAATGAGAATTTTATGCAATACAAGACCTGGAAAATCTCCCAGAAGTGGTTAAAGCAAGCCCAATCCCTTAATTTAAACAAAGACTATATTAATTTTGTCAGTAAAGACGGTAAAGAAGATTTTAGCTCTCTTAACTTAGACAGGAGGCTGCGCTATCTTTTTCTGGAAGACATTCAATTCCCGCAAGAGGCCGCCCAGCTTGTTTTCAGGACTTTAAATCTCAAGCACATGAATTTCCGGGTGATCAATTATCCTTTTTCAGACAAGTCCTTCGGCCCCTATTTGATACAAGTGGGGATTGCCCAAGAGCCTATTTTGCAGCAATTGCGCAACTGGCTGTATTCCATCGCTGTCAGTGTCCCTTTGATCCTGGTAATGACTAATTTTGTGGGACGGATGCTGGCTAATAGGATCCTGCAACCGGTTTATGAAATTACCGACCTGGCCCAACGGATAACGGAACAAGATTTGAGCGCCAGGATTAAAACCAAACATTTCGGCAGGGAAATGGGGAGCTTGATCGCGTCGTTTAACGGGATGATCGCCCGCTTAGAGAAATCATTTATTCATGTCGAACAATTCAGCTACCATGTGGCCCATGAATTAAAGACCCCTTTGACGATCATTCAAGGAGAGGCGAATCTTTTACTGCGCAAAGACCGTTCTATCCATGAGTATAAGCAGGCCCTGCGGATCATTATGGAAGAATCGCAACGGGTGCTTAAAACAGTTGATGATTTGTTATTGTTGACCAAATTAGGTTATCAGGCGGAGGTTTTTAAATTTGAACAATTTGATTTTATTGAGTTTTTTAATGAAATCGTTGAACAAAACCGTCTTTTAGCTGCCAATAAGGGGATCGGGATCAGGATGAATTTTCAAACCGTCACGCCGCCTTTGATGGTCAATGGTGACAGGCTGCATTTGCGCCGCTTGTTTTTTAATATTATAGACAATGCCATCAAATTTACACCGGAAGGCGGTTGTGTTGACATGCAAATTGAGAACGCTCAAGGTAAAATTATCACGAGTATCAGGGATACCGGCCCTGGCATATCACCTGAAAATTTGGAAAAAATATTTGAAGAGTTTTACCGCGCGGACAAAAACACGCCAGGCAGCGGTTTGGGTTTGAATATTGCCTATTCGATCGCCAAGCTCCATCAGGGAAATATTCAGGTTGAAAGCCAGATAGGCCGTGGCAGCACCTTCAGGGTCATCCTGCCGTCGTATTGAACGTGAGTTCGACAAAGGGCCGTTTGTCATCCTGAGGCCTGTTTTTTAGGCCGGAGGATCTTAACTTTAATTTATAATTCATCTCTTTTTAATCTTCAGGGTTTTATACTTCTTTTATGCTGACTGTTGATCTGATTTTTGGCTTTTTATTGGTTTTCGCCGGCAGGAACCTTTTCTGGCTTTGTGTGGGCGTCGTTGGATTTCTCGTTGGTGTGCAATGTTCCGAGGCCTTGGGTTTTTCCGATGGATGGGTGGCTATTTTGACAGCCTTGGCCTTGGGCTGTCTGGGGGCTTTGCTGGCCATCAGTTTTGAATGGCTGATGGTTGTCTTCGGGGTAGGGTTCTTAGGGGGAGGGTATCTATTCATGCATGTATTCCCATTGACGGCGCATGAAGACCCGTATTCATGGTTGATTTTTGTGATCGGAGGCATCATAGGTACGTGTTTAATGGTCATTATTTTTGATTGGACATTGATCTTGATCTCCGCGTTACTGGGTACCACATTAATCGTTAATGTTTTTCATACAACGGACGGATTGCGCGGCGTATTGTTCATCGGCATTATGATGACAGGTATTTTGGCGCAATATTTGACCTTAAGGGAAACTTCAGGCGGAAAGGGTCATGATGCACATTAAAGAAGATTTACAGGAATTTGTCCATGAAAAGCTAGGTGAGTATCTTTTTGTGGTGGTATCTAACCGCCAGCCCTATGAGCACGTCTATAAAAAAGGTAGGATCGAATGCCAGCGGCCATCCGGAGGGGTCATTACGGCCATTGACCCGGTGATGCAGGCCTGCCATGGCTTATGGATTGCCGCCAGCAGCGGGGAAGCAGACCATCGTGTCACAGACCGTTTTAACAAGATCAAGGTGCCTGAAGATAATCCCAGTTATACGCTCAAACGGGTAAGTTTAAGCAAAGAGGAAGAAGAAGGGTATTACTATGGATATTCCAATGACGCGCTTTGGCCGCTTTGCCATACGGCCTTTCAGCGTCCTGTTTTTAAACAGGAAGATTGGCAGCATTATATCAATGTAAACCAGAAGTTTGCCAGGGCGGTGATGGAGGAAATTGGCGCGTTAAAGGCGTTTATCTGGATCCAGGATTATCATTTTTGCCTGCTGCCAAAATTATTAAAAGAAATGGCCGCTCCTAACCAATTAATCATAGCCCATTTTTGGCATATCCCATGGCCAAGTTATGAAGCCTTCCGGATAGCTCCTCAGAAAAATGAGATCTTAGAAGGGCTGTTGAGCAATGACATGATTGGTTTTCATACCCATTATCATTGCAATAATTTCCTTGAAGTGGTGGACCGGCAATTGGAAAGTAAGATCGACCGGGAACGGTTTTCCGTTATCCGCAAGGACCATGAAACGCTGATCAGGCCATATCCGATCAGTGTGGATTTTGAGGAGATCAACCGGAAAGCCGCCCAGAGGGAAAGCACAGAAAAATATGAAAGTGATTTGATGGAAGAGATCCATCTGGGTGATTGCAGGCTTTTGTTAGGGGTTGACCGGATTGATTACACCAAGGGTATCCCCGAGCGATTATTGGCCATCGACCGTTTATTGGAGAAACATCCCCCATTTAAAGAAAAGATCATTTTTTTGCAGGTGGGAGTCTTAAGCCGGATCCATCTTGCAAAATATAAGGCCTTGAACGATGAGATCAATGCTTTGGTTGAAAGGATCAATTGGAAGCATTCCACCGATGAATGGAGCCCGGTCATTTTGAT
>Ga0206950_1105_pt1 | contig 19639 bp, 16 predicted proteins | sample Alteio_BWOrgHeat_41_FD_152954 | JGI IMG/M metagenome (GOLD analysis project Ga0206950, IMG submission 152954) | Enriched cells from forest soil in Barre Woods Harvard Forest LTER site, Petersham, Massachusetts, United States -... | ecosystem: Environmental > Terrestrial > Soil > Temperate forest >... | reverse complement strand
AGGACCCTGGCGTGCAACTCTCTGCCGCTATATACAGAATTCCGGCACCAACGAGGGCTACCCCAGCTTCGATGGCACATCCGTCAGGGCATTTCCCGCTCGGATCGCTCTTATTTAAAGGATCATTGCCTGCATAGGAATAGAGATCCAAATCATCCTTGTAACCTATCGTATCCGTCTGGAGAAACCGCCCCAGCGAAGCGTTGTAAATTCTCGCCTTGTAATAGTACATCCCAATTTCGGGAATTCTAATCTGACCCGTGTACTGGAATCGACCGGCGTTACTCGCGCCGGGCACGCCATACTCGTCGTAGTTGTTGACTTGGGTCGTCGCACCGCTACTGTTTGCCAGCGCGATGATGGACCCTTGGCGATCGACATGCAGGTAGTTCCGAGTTGTGCTCCCCACTGTGGCGCCTGAATACCAGATGACGGGTTCATCCACTCCTGGTCCATGGACATAGCGATTGAGAACCGCTCCGGCGCTGGAATACTCGGCCACCAGTGCATCGCCATCGTAGAGAAACTGTGTGACGCTCGCACCACTGACAGCGTACAAGCGCCCCAAAGGATCGTACGTCAGAGTGGCCGCGTGCCCTCCCGTGGTGCCAATGAGGCGATTCTCCACATCGTAGGTGTAGGTCGTGCTCCCGTCGAATGTCATGTTTCCGTTTGGATCATAGGTGGGCACCACGCCCGCGATGTTGGTGTACTGATTGAGACCGTTGACGGCCAGGGACTGCGAGGCAGCCGGAGCATTGAGAAACGCGTACCTCCCGTTCGACAGATTGCTGGAGCCCAACTGATTGGCAGGGGTGTAGCTAAATCCAAACCTCACATCGTTCGCCGTTCCAGTGCCATCCAAATCCTGGCTCAATGTTTGCAATCGTGATATCGGATCGTACGAATAACCTGTGGCGGTGACACCCCCTCCCCGGGTCATCGATTGCCGGCGTCCGAGATTATCGTAGGCGATCGATGCCAGCACGTTGGTGCCGGACGCACAACTGGCGAGTGAGACCATTTCGCAGATTTGCCAGTTGCGATCCATTCCATCGTAGGCGTACGTGAAGTACGAGCCGTCCGGATGTGTAATTTGAGTCCGATCTCCGTCTGCATCGTACTGGTAGTGCAGAGTCCAGGCAGTTCCGCTCTGGTTGTTGCTCGCTGTGGCAACGCGTCCAAAACCATCAAAGGTTCGGGTGATCCCCGTCGTACTGGCGGTGGAGTTTGTGCCGAACACTGCGCTGAGTTCGAGGCCGCGCAAATCGTAGGCATGCCACACGTCGGCTACGGTGCCGGCGGGATATTGGGCGTGGGTGAGTCGATTAAGTGCATCGTATGCGTAGGTGATTGTGACGGTGTCGCGCTTGCGGAGCGAATTGCGATTGCCGTTCGGATCGTAGCCGTAGGCCTCATAGTCATTGGTATCGATCGTGCCGGGCGCGGTCTTCGATGGGAAATACAGATACGCCAGTCGATCGAGGCCGTCGTAAGTATTCTCGGACTCGTTTCCATTGGCATCGGTGATGAATTGCTGCAGGCCATCGGAAGTGTAGCTGTACGTGGCATAGTTCTCCGCAATGCTTGTGCCGACCGCCTTTTGAACCTGGGTGAGGCGGTTCAAAGAGTCATAGACATTCTGGGTAATCCGGTCAGGACCGTAAGATCCCAGCGTGCCAAGCGTGCAAGCACTTGAAGGCAGAGAGTTGAACGCCGCGGGGTTCATGCGGACCGCTGTGCAAGTTAGCCGATCAAAGGCGTCGTAAGATTTTTGAGTGACGTTGGCAATGACAAGATCCTGACCGGCGACCGTGTCTTTGATCACGCGGCCATCGCAGTCATAAGTCAACGTCTCGGTCTTGGCGACTGTGAATCCTGTCCAATTGGAAGGCTGAACCGTGTCGGCCTGCCAGGACGCGAGTACCCCGGTCTCGATCTTCCACAGCCGGTCATTGCTATCGTAGGTATTGCGGGTGGCCAGGAAATTGCTGGCTCCGCTGGGCGCCGGACTAATGCGGCCGACGAGAAGGCCCGCGGCGGGCATTCCGGCGGGTTGATAGCGATACGCCGTTAGGTAAGGCGCCGGCGCGCTCTGAGCTTCCGTCTCACCAATCTCACCTAGTACGGCGAGCAAAAGCGCCGTCACCGCGGTTAGAGCACAAGCACTTGCCTTCACCATCAATTTCTCCCTGCGAGCGCAGCAGCGATCAACCATGTTTACAATGTGTGCGTGGCCCAATCAGTACGTTGGGCAGCTCGCCGGATTGGCGTTCGGCGAGGTCTCCCATATCTTGTTGCCTCGAGTGTCGTGACCATAGCAAGTCTGTAACGTCAGCCCATTTGCAGTTACAGCTTTACCGCGCAGAAGTAGATTGTTGGGACCCGAATTAGGGCCATAGCTGTAAGTCGTGATCTCCTGGTCAGTACTGCCCCCCGCACAAACGCCCGTTGCAGGGTTGGCAGCAGTCATCATGCAAGTGCTCTGCGTGGCCGGCAGCCAGACGCCGCTTGGCGCGCTCGCCATCGTTCCGGAGGTATTGAAGTACCAGGCGCTCTGGTTCACATAGGTTTGCGTAATCTGCGGCCGAACAAGAGGTCCGCTGCCGTTCACCTGCACCGCGGGATCCATCTGAGTCAGCATGCCTCCATGCACCGGATCGTAGGTGTAGTCCGTTTCATTCGTGTTGGCATCGATGACCGCCGTCGGCTTGTTGCAAGTGATCATGTTTACACAGGGATACACGCCGACAGGGTTGGGTCCGCTGGTTAACTCGGGGAAGACGGCCTTCAAAATTGGTGTCTGAGTAGTCCCCGACCCGGGAATTGGGGTCGTTTGAATTTGAATGAGGTTCGAGCGGGTGGGGTCATAGGTGAAGGTTTTTACAACACCCAGTGGGCTCGTAGCAGTGGTGAGCACGTTTCGAGTACTGGCCTCATAATGATAGACAGTGCCATCGAACAGCTGCACATTGTTTATCGGCCCGATTCCCGTGTACAGGTACGAGCTGGCATTGCCGTTTCCACCGGCCGACATCACAGGCCCCAGCGGGGAGACCACCGCGTGCGCCCAGGATGCCTGAGCCTGTAGACTACCTGCAAACCCGAAGCCTGCTTGGTAGGTCCAGGTTGCACCATTTCGCGTCACGGTCGAGACGAGATCCCAAAGGTAGGGCGCTTCGTTAAAGCCGCAGTTGACACCGTTTTGACAAATCAAAGACCTTGTCATTCCAAAGCAGTTGCTCATCGGCTGACCGCTCGGGTTGCTATCTTGATTAAGCAACGAGCAGAGCGTGTACTGAAAGACCGGGCTCGTCGCCTCGGGCGGCTGATAGCTGGTGATTCGAAAGTAGCTATCCAACTGAAATATATGATTCCGTTGCGCTGTGTCTTGAATGGTAAACGTATAGTGATTGCACGGATTAATAACTCCGCCAGTTGGGAAGTTATCGCAAGGGTTCACCGGATTGGTCACCCAGCTTAAGGTCGCGGTCGGCCATGACGAGCTCAGCGTACAGGTGAGCGCCGTCGGGCTGCAGTTCTGGAAGGCGAGATTGATGCCGATGACATTGGTTTCGGAGCCGAAGGTGGGTGTCCCGGAATAAATGTATTTGAGCATGTACCCCGTGTTGGTGGTGATCGACAGGATCGGGCTCCAGGTGTAGGCACCCTGAACAAACGAACCATAGTAGTAGTACGTATCGACGCGCCCATCGGGATGAACGATGCTGCTAATGTTGTTGCTTTGGCATGCCTTCGAGGTCGTGTTCGTCGGGTGGTATGCGTAGTAGATAATCTTGGTCCCATCCCTTTGTGTCCAAGTACAGGTGGCCCCGTTATCCACGAACGTAGATCCATCTGCGCTATCCGGGTAATAGTTTGTTCCGTCAAAACCGAAGTTCCCGCGCTCCTCCCCATGCGTCGCCTGAATCCCTCCGCTGGCAGTTGAGCAGATGACATACCCACCGGGATTCTGGGCGGCACCAGCACACAGGTTCACGGCACCATAGTTGTTATCGATGATGCCTCCCTGTTGAAAATGCACACCGCCCCAGGAGAAGGGTGCAAAAGACAGCCCGCCTAGTTCCAACGCCTTTATACTGAACTGCGTTTTGCCCGTGAGGATACTGACATGATTCTGATCAATGAGATCGACAATAGGGATGGCGATCGTCGGTGGTATATAGCTCGACTGCGCATGAGCGCTCACGCTTCCAAGTATCATCGCGAGCCAAGCCAACAGAACCGAGCGTCGCAATAGGCGCGGATACCTCCCAGTCAGCATAGGCGCCCCGTGGTGTATGGGTTGTTCATGGCATTCATTACACTCTCGTGCACGGCATTCATTGCAAGGCTCCAGTGGTAGTAACCTGAGATCGATTGCCTGCTTTGTCATAGGAATAACCCAACTGGACATTGCCGTCCGCTGCGCCCGAGTGTGTGACCGTGACGAGACGCCCCAAGGCGTCGTAGGTGTACGAGACAATGTCACCAGCGATGACAGGTGTTTGAGGGGTGGTTGACACAGACGATCCGTTAATATTGCTCGCGTAGAGGTTCGTGCCGGTCGGTGTGAGTGCTTGAAAATACACACCTTGAGCACCCGAACCCCCAAATTGCCCGACGAGCAATCGATAACTATCGGCAGTCCAGGTGACGTTTGATGCGAGCGCGACACCGGTTGAAAAAATGGCGCCACTCGCATTGCCAATCAGTAGTTCACTCCCTTGTCCCGTGCGCCTGCCCTGCAAAATGACATCCGTGGTCAGCCCTCCATTGAAATCTCCAACAACCACGTTTGAGACGAGCGGCGACCAATTCGCGCCAAAGGCGTTGACATTCCAGGACTGCATTCCGCCAATTTGAAATATAGGCGAAGTGGTCTCTGCCAAAACGACTCCGTCCACGTGGGGTGCGAAAGTGGGTACAGGAAACGGAACGTCGTAGTCGATCATCACGAATACGGGCTTTGCCTGAATCAACAGATCGGTGTAGCCATCACCGTTGAAATCGCCAGCATAGATGAGCGCCTCGTTTGTGGCCCATTTGAATCCCAAATATCCGTCGCTCCAACTCTCCTCAGGCGCTGTCGCGGTGAACTGACCGCGCGTAGTCGGGTTCGTACTCGAAAGCATGACCGCATTGGTTCCGGCTGGGTTGGTCGCTTGGAAGAATAGGTCCGCTTGCCCGGCATGGGTGAAGTCTCCCGCGACTAAGTGGTGTTGAGCAGCGGACCAGTCAAGACCTGCGGTGTTCTGCGCGATCTGTTGGGATATGCCCGTGAGCATGCCCTGGGCATTGGCAAACAACAAATAGCTGTTGCCGGAGACGTTGTTTTGGAGGAGCACGTCAGCTTTACCGTCGCCGTTGAAATCCGCCACGATCACGGTGAATTGATTTCCGAACCAGTTGATGCCGAGATAGGTACTCTGCCAACTCTGCAAGGGGATATTTGGACCGTTGCCATCCGAGAGATTTATGCCGCTGATGCCGGTCGGGCTCTTGGCGATATAGAGGACGTCGGTCTTGCCGTCGCCGTTAAAGTCACCAAAGTAAAGATCGTAATCCTGGGCGTTCCAGACTGATTGGGCATGTGAGGCTGCGCTGAGAGCGAGCATCAGACCGAATCCCAAGCCGCGGAGAACATTATTCACGCTCGTCTCCCTTCCTCAAGTTTGTAGGCCACACCCATTTAAGTTAGACGCAAACCACTATTGGGTCGGTGGCGCCAGCATGGCTTGCACGGACCCGTTACGTTGAGACTCCTCGGCACTCAGAAGCAACGTACCGTCCAGAGTCAGGCGTTGGACCCCCGTCGCCCTTTTGACTACGACGGACAACACAACACCGTCCGCGAGGCCACGCAATAGATCCCAGGACGTCTTCGGATCGGCAAGTGAGATATCGTTCACCTCGACGATCACATCCCCTGGCAGCAATCCCATCTGATGGAACGGAGCGGATTTAGACCCAGGGTAGACTTGAAATCCCACCAAGTACTCTCCGTCATAGACGGGGCTTGGACGCACGTAGTCCGTTAGGACTTCACGGCTGGTAATTTTCGCCGGGGGCGGTATCTCTAACGCCCGCCCTACTATCAACATAGCGGCATCTCCGACATCGGGCGGAGTTGTCACGCCCGTTAGATACAAGCGAGCGGAACGTCCATCCTTCTTCAGGACAACGTAGTCAGAATAAATCTCGGCGAGCCTCGCGCCGTTCTCAAGCAATGCACCCGCTTGATAGGTCTGCGGGCCGTCGCGCGCGACACCCAATTCTGCTGAGCCTTCGGCTGCATTCCGACCGGGGTGGACTCGCACCAGAACCAGCTTCATTCGATCTGGAGATACGGAAGTGTCGTCGCCCTTGGGCATCGGCGGAGGAGTAGCTCGCGTCACTAGGGACGACGGCGCACTCACAAAAATTGGAACTGCCTTCGGTGCATCCACACCCTGCCACAGTTTGAAGGAGTTGAGCCGACTTCCAAATGCAGCCAGCAATGCAACGCCAAGTACGCTGTATAGGACCAAAGAAGACCTTTTCCTGGAAATCTTTTGCTTTGCCGGCGCTTTTTTCATGCGACTATCTGCCAGCACTACCAAATTCCCACATAACTGACGTTCCCTTGAGCCTGGCCATCTGGAATTCCCAGATACAAAGGCGAATGCTGGGCAACCGCGGATAGAATCGTTGCCCAGCTATTACGGCCATCTTGCGTGGTCGTATCAATCCAATAGTTGTAGTTCCCGTATAGCGCGGCGGTGCTGAAATCGCTCAAATTTCTGAAGTAAATTTGTCCGCTTGGTGTGAGCTGGTATTTCAGCTGGCTCATGTCCGGGACATAGACCCAGGTCTCAGCCAATGCAGATCGCATCGATGCGCCGCCAAGAAGTATCAGTAAGCCAATTTGAATCCGGCATTTGCTTGAATTCATTGTTCCCGCTCCCATCAATCCGCGCGTGCTCGGCGCATAATTCATTCCGCCATCACACAAACTATCTTGTTATTTCCAACGTGGGTAAAGACACGTAATTTGTACATCTCGCGAACGAAATATCCACGTTGCGTTGTGACGCTTTTGCGCAAGGCGGTGTTGCAAGGATGTCTTTGCAACCCGCCTGTGAGACATTTCCCAACGCTTGGTCCACGCTGCAAAGAATCCACTCCCTTGAGTACCCAGTTAGGCTTAAGCTCAAATAGCCATTTCCATCTTCCCAGTTAAGGACTTGTGGATCAGCGAAGGCCGTGCCAGCGCATATGGTCGCTAGGATGAAAGATCCGATTACTGCCCCGATGATGTGATTTACTTTCACTGATCGGTCTTCCGCCGAACTGTATTGTTTTTCCCATCGCCGCGATCGAAACCAGGAATGCGACTGTGCATGCACGCAAATGGCTTTCGTGGCTTCTTCATCGACGCAATTCGCTTGCGAAGTTGAGAAGTAACAAATCGGACGGGAAGAAGGATTCACTATCCGCTGTGCACTTGAGACAAATCATCGCGATTAGGTCCCTTCAGTAACAATCCATGTCGCTCGCTCTGCGGTGCCAAAACTAATCTTCGCGTACAGCGCTGTCAACCAAAATTTGTCTGTCGAGATTGTTAGCGTATCCCGACGTCTCGCGATTTGTTCGTCCGCGCACGCGACTTATCGGTCGACGCATGCGTTCGCTAGAGAATGATTGCAAATGGGCTGGAGCTTATGGCTTCCTTGTTCGGGCACGAATTATCCGCCGGCTGGTCAGCCCAACCAATACTTACCGTCTGACCGGTCGTTCGCGCGGTTAGAAGGGTTGCAAATGCTTGCGATTGCGCGGCCGCGCTCCAGGTTTGCGGCACCAAGCACCAGGTATTGCGCACCACTGCGGCGACGAATGACCTCGATCACGAAGCCGATATCGCCAAGGTCCAAGAATGGCTGGGTCATGCCAACATTGCAACCACGCGAATCTATGATCGACGTAAAATGAAGCCCGAGGACTTGCTGACGTTCAAGTGAGTTATTAGACAAAGCCTTCCAGAATGCTATTGTGCTTCGAAATACTTACAGATATTGGATGCGGTTGCTTATCGGTGACACTCATAAACCCTCGTAGGGACTAATACTTAGAATCTGCGATTTACGAACTTTAGGTCTTCGGTATCGATCGAACTCAGCCTAGACGCAAAGAGATACACGCGAAAAATAAATCCCTTCCGCCGATTGCGCTCTCCAAAAGTCCCTACTATAGTCCGAAGTCGATTTTAGTCTTAACTTCAAACAATTCGCACGGATCAGGGAGGATTCAAATGAAGAAGGCACTGCGGACCATTCTGGCTGCGACGGCACTCATGTGGACCGGCGCATCACTTGCGGATCAGTGGAGCGCGACTCCGGTCACTATTGCCGGGTATTTCATTTGGCAAGGTACTGGCGCTGTAGCGTTTATAACAACCAGCAGCAACGAGAATCCGTTCAACTGTCCCAATTCAAACTATCTTGTGTTGGATCCGAGCAAGGCGAATTTTCAGTCCATGTGGGCGAGCATTCTGACCGCGCAGGCGTCCGGCCAGACGGTATCGCTTTCTTATACCGCCTGCCTCGGTGGCTACCCGGCCATTAACGCTGTTGCCGTGCCTCATAACTGGTAGCTGCCAACGTATTCCAGGGAGGATTCTGAACGTTAAAGCCGCGACACTAATGGCAGAAGTCGAGCGCGGTAGTTACTAACTATTATAGTCACTTGCTCTCCCGTTCTCCCGTTGACGACGTATACGCGAAATTTAGATACAAACCGTACGAGCCCGTTCCGAAGGTCCGCTGATAGATCCGGCCGACGCCCTTCATGTTGCCGACATAGAAGGTGTCTTGGGATCCAAGGTACCCCGGATGGGCAGTCTCGATCTCGCCGCAATCCATTTGCTCATCGCGTTTGCGCTCCAGCGCTGCCACTCTGCGACTTGCCTCTCGGTGAGCACGATGGCTTCCTCGGCAACCTTTTTCTCGAGCGCCGTTAGCCGAAGACGGAAGGTCTGCAGTCCGGTGCGCAACCATACCGAGCGCAGCCCGGTCGGGCTGACCACAATGTTCCTTTTCCGCAGTTAGGGGCTAGCGGAAACTCGGCGCATCACATGAAAATGTCCGTCAATGAGATGGGCTGACTCTTCATCGTGCTTAAATCCAACAAGGTCTTGCGCGACATTCAAGGGAATCTCAAAAATATAGTCGACACCGGCCTCGTCGCCACCTTCAGCTAACTGAAGGCGCTGCATTTCCTCCTGAATTGGAGCAAGAGTCTCAGGTAAGTTTCCTATGGCCGTTAACCCTTTTGGGCCGTTCTCGCCTTCATGCGAGAGAAACCACTTTCGCTTGCCCCCTGACCAAAGCTCTGACGAACTTGCCATCACGTGTTCTTCGATCAGACACAGGAGAACATCTTGATCGAATGATAGGGAAGAAAGGTCATCTGGTCCGAGAAACGGACAACCATATTTGTTGTACCAAATGACGCGCCATCCAGTATCGAGTTGAGCGCTGGAAATAAGTGACTCAGGCGACTCCTCTACTTCCCCGGTCGGACGCAGGCCAAGCCTCTGTAGGAACCGATCCGCGCCTGCTTCGCGCACCGCACACCACGAAACTGCATATCCCATCGAGAAGACCCCTCGCCTAGCGCAAATTCATGATTAAAAGCGAGCTCGAAGCAGCTCGTCCCCTGAGTGGCCTGCTCCCGCAGAATAGCCGATTGCAAACGTGTCCTCAATTATTTGGATAGGGCATGCCTGACGGAGGCAGCCGTCTGCCGACTAATGTTGGGTCCGCGTTCGCCCGTTTCCAGAAAATCAAAAAGCTGACCCATGGCCCGCAACACGCGATTGACCGTCCGTCGCGATTGTCCATTCGTCCACAGGAATCGCGGCATCCACCATGCTCTTCCCCAAAAGTAATAATATTGCCGCGCATGCTTGACGAGGTGGCAAGATCGAACAAAGCTATTCGGCGGGCTTATTTCTCTGCGGGAGCAGCCAATCTGAAATCGAGGCCTACCGTGCTTTGCGAAGGTAATATAGATCGAGTCTATGAACGAGCTGTGGAGTCGTTCGAGCTCAATTTCATTTGAATCGACGGGCCAATCAGCCCGTTGTAGAACTGTATCCACCCTCTCGAACCCTGCTTTTATGGCCTCGGAACCGAATTCAGCATCCACCAATTCGCTCAGAAACCGCGTATCCGGACTGATACCCGTTTGCCAACGATTGAATCGCTTTCGATGTTTCTCGCCCGGTCGGCCAGCTGACACTTCGGTTTGCTTCCCTCTAATGAAAGGATTGGCATAATCCAGGTTGGACGCCTCCGGCGCAAGTCCCCGTCGCGCCTTGGGTCATGATTGTAGTGACCTCCGGTGATAGTGCGCCCCCGGCTGCTCCACCCGCAACGGCGCCAACATTCCCTACTTCTTCATAAGTAGTTCTAGAGATCTGGAACATGTCATCTCCAACGGCTTTCTGGAGGGCCCGTTGAGCGCCTGTGAGAGTACTAGTGCCAAACTTAGCCTCGACCACCTTGGTAGCCCCGCTGGACGTTTCAACTACGAAGTCGGGTACCGCCCTGGAAGCGCGCCCAGTCAGACTACCGAGTTCAGTTACCTTGCCTGCCTTTTCTCCAGCATAAAGCAGCTTCTCTCCGCGAGCCGCAATTCCAGCACGCGCAACTACCTGTCCTATGGTTCCCTTTGTCGCATTGCTAAGTCCCTTCGTTACCGTAACCAGGGCCTTTGATCCGCCGAATCCGCCCACGGCGCCGAGCAGGCCAGCCACTGCGACACTTTTAATATCAATATTTTTGAATGCGCTGCCGAGGGATTGACCGCTGGCCACATTGCTCGTCACCTGAATTCCGACATCTATCGCCATCCCGACCAACGCGCCGATACAACTGGGGCACTGTCCAGTTGGGTCCGTCTGGTTTGTGGGATCGTTGCCAACGTATGCATACAGATTCAGGTCATCCTTATATCCGATCGGATCGGTCTGTAGAAATCTCCCTAGGCTCGGCGAATAGAGTCGTGCTTTGTAGTTATACATGCCCAGCTCTGCGATCCACGTCTGGCCAGTATATTGAAACCGGCCACTGTTGCTGCTCTGCGGAACGCCATATTCGTCGTAGCTGTTGATTGTGAGAGCGGCACCCGATGGGTTGCTTATGGCTGTGATAGATCCACGCTCATCGGTGTGCAGCCAGCGTCGATCTGAAGTCCCCGAGCCTTCATACCAGACAAGCGGCTCATCTCCTTTCGGCCCGTGAACATATCGACGCAAAACTGCGTTGCTGCCGTTGAGCTCCATGATCAGCCTATCGCCATCATAGTCGAGCGTAGTCCAGGTGCCTCCGCTCGCCGTGATGCGATCCATTCGTCCCATGGCGTCATAGTAAAGCCCCACGCCGTTGCTGCTTGAACTGACAAGTTGATTCTTCGAGTTATAACCGTAGGTGCCTGCAATTCCCGTGACGAGGTTGCCGCGGCCATCGTAACTAAATGAACCAGTTCCCACGGTGGAGTATTGGTTGAGTCCATTGGAAGCATAGGAGTCGTTGTGATTGTAGGTCCTAGTCCAAGCGTAAGCATTATTCGAGCGTGTCTGCGCTATCATTTGATTTGCCGGATTGTAGCCAAACCATTGCATCTGATCGGTTGCAGTGCCAGCCAAATCCTGATTGAGTTGAGACAGCCTAGAGGCGTTGTCGTAGTTGTAGTTAGTCGTCGTTCCGTTACTTCGCGTCAACGTTACGCGCCGACCCAAATTGTCATAACTGAATGTGGCGAGAACGCCTATCCCACTGGTAACGCCGTTCTCCCGGACCGCAACCATTTCGTCCGTAAGTAGGTAATCATAGTTAACGTAAAATCCGTCCGGCCATATGAGCTTCGTGCGCCGTCCGGCAAGGTCAAACTGGCTCGTCTTCATGCCAGCAAGACTTGTCTCGGTCAATCGACGCCCCAACGCATCATAAGTGAACGAGACAGAATGACCGTTTGTATCGACAGACGTGCGCAGCCGATTCAAATTATCGTATGAATTAGTGACGTTTGAGTCTGTGGGGCTAGTCGCGGCATCGCCATAAGTGATTGTCTGCTGCCGATTAAGAAAATCAATCCCATAGCTGATTGTTAATCCATCGCGCAAGCGCTTTTGCATCAAGTTGAAATTCGCATCGTAAGTGAATTGCTCATAGTCGGTGGTCGAGCTGACGCTACCGTTGGTCGATGACGGGTACTGTGTCTTCACCAAGCGATCAACGCCGTCATAGGTATAGGTCGTCAAATTGCCACGGGCGTCCGCTTCTGTCTGGACGTGTCCGTTCGGAGTGTAGGTCTTTGTAAAATCATTTCGCTGGATCGATGTACCCACCGCGGATTGAACTTGCGTAATGCGGTCCGCGACGTCGTAGTTGGTTTGTCTAATTCGATCCGGCCCATAGATGCCTTGAGTACCAGCATTGCACGCCGACGCAGGCAGGCTGCCAAATGCCTGCGGATTCATTCGCTGGGTTGAACACTGTAACCGTCCTTCCCCGTCGTAGCTAAATTGCGTCAGACTCTGTGTAATCCCACCTACGACGAGTATGTCTTGAATCTTTCGACTCGTTGAATCGAAAGCGGTGACCTTCGTTTGTAACACTGACATCGCCGCCCAATCCACATACGACTCGCTGTTGGCCGATCCCCTGTCCACTTGCACAAGGAGACCGTCCGGATCGTATGTATTGTGCGTTGCGCGGTTTCTCAGTGGTCCGGTCCCGTCGGGATCCGGACCGACCGATCCTAGCTCGCGCCTCACCGCGTCATAGAAGTTTGTGGTTATATCTGATGCGCCGAGTGGACCGATAACGGTCACAACGTTTCCTATGGAATCGTATGTGCTCGAGGAAACGGCCGTAAGAGACCCATCCCCTGCCCCGGTGTCAGTTGCCGTTAGCAACAGATTGTTGGCGACCGCTGGTGCCCCATAGGTATATCTAGTCACCACTTCGTCGAGCGTGCCGGCGCACGAAGATTGCGTTTGGCATTGTGACATTGCGGTGAGCAGATACATCGGTGTGGGTGCTTGGGCGAGCACCCCGCTACTGTTTTTGTACCACGCGTATGTTGGTGTGTATGTGTATCTTGTTTGGGGACGGATTCCACCCGCAACCGGCGCTGGCAATGTCTTGGTCAGAATTCCGCCATGCGTTGGGTCGTACGTGTAGTCAGTGCGGTTGCCTCGTGCGTCTATTGTGTAATTGGGCTGGTGACACGTCTTGGGGTTTGTACATGTCGCGTCATAAGACGCACTCGCGACAATGTCCGCCAATCCGGATCCAGGCTTCGCAACTTCACGTTCTTCCGTCCTATTCCCGTTGGAGTCATAGGTATATTTGAGATAGTTGCCTTCCGGATAAGTGATTTGTAGTGGGGAGGAACTGCTGGCCCATTGATACTGAGTTTGATGTCCGAGTTCGTCTGTCGATGACACCATGATAAAGTTTGAGCGCACTACGGTTCGTTGGTGCCCAAGCGGGTCGGTGGAAGTCGTCGTGACTGTGTACTGAGGGTTGCATGTGCCGCCTGTCGGTGGTGGCGTCGGACTGAATGTGTGATTGTAGTTCCAAGTCCGCGTGCCATCGCTCACACTGGAAATAAGCACGCAGTATCCAAATGTTGCGTAGTTGTAGGCGAGGGTCCGCCCAGCCGGCGAATGGAACGCGGAGCCGAACCCTGTGGGGGCGGCACCGAAGGATGTTGATTGACCAAGTGAATCGGTCGCCGTGAATGGCGAGGTCGCGTAATTTAATGTTACCGAGGGCCAGGTCTGACTAAACGTGCATGTCGTAGCCGTCGGGTCGCAGTAGTCGATCGCCATGTTGAACAGCACAACTTTTGTCGGCCAATGAGGCAGCGAGAGCGGATCGGATAGAGGTGGAGATGGATAAGAGGGATAATCTCCCGGGCCACCGTAGAATATTTTCATCTGGTAGCCGGTGTTACTAATGACCGAGAGGGGGAAAGAGACGGGAGTACCATTAAATACAACTTGCGTGTAGGTATAGTCGAGTCTTAGACCGTTAGGGTACGTAACCGAAACGAGCTCGTAGCCGTAATTGCCGGCAATGCTCTCGGAATAAACGGCGATTGTGCCGTCCCGTGTCGTATAGGTCAGGAATCCATTGCTCTCTACAAGGGTTTCACCTTTGGGTGTATTCGGCTCTGGCACTAGTCCGCTCGGTGACACAGGATTGATGACACCGTCAAAAACCGCACTGTGATTGCCGAAAGTGACAGTCTGCACTGCCCTAAACGTGCTTGCTGAATTTGATACGCCCCCGAATGGCGTACCTTCCGACATTGACGATCTGGAACTTGGAAAATAATGGTATGAAAGGCCGCGCTGCGGGTCGCCGATTGAGACGACGCCGGCTACGTGATGTAGCTCGCCGCTTAGCAAATCCAAACCCATCTCATCGGTCATCTGCTGAACAGGCGGAGGCGAATCCGCTGAGACTTGTGCATGCGCCGGAATAATATGAGCGCTACAGATTACGATCGCGCACAACAGCAAGCGTAGGATTTGTTTGTCTTTTGCGATTGATACATTCACCTGCAAGCCTCCCGAAAACGCACCACCTCGGCCCCCACCAGCAACTGCGTTATGTTGCGTCATGGTGGCTGTGTTGAATTCGGAGATCCCGTCACAGTAACGTTGGTTCTATTACCCGCACTGTCGTAGGAGTAACCCGCCAACACACCGTTGTTGACGGCCCCAGTATGTGACGCGGTTGCCAATCGGCCGAGCGCGTCGTAAGTGTAGACAAGCATTTCATTGGCGACTGGCGAAGAAGGAGTCGTCACAGATGCGACGGAGTTGCTAATCCCGGTGACGTAGTAGTTCGTCCCAGTCGGGCTCACCGCCTGTAAATATAGGCCTGGACTAGAGCCGCTAAAATTAGCCACATACAGTCGATTGGAGTCCGCTGTCCAAGTGACATTGTTAGCCAGCGAAATGCCGGTACCAAAAATGGCACCGCTAATACTTCCCTTGAGTTCAGCGCTCGTTTGTCCAGAGTGCAGTCCCTGCAAGATGACGTCGGCTTGAACGCTTCCGGTCAGTTTACCCACGATAATTGTATTCGTCAGTGGAGACCAATCGACGCCGTCACTCATCCGGCCCCACGACTGCACGCCGGCCAAGGTAAACGGCTGCGTGCCCCCATGCGATGGTATAAAGCCGTTCGCAGTCGGAGAGAATGTTGGGACGGGGAAAGGAACATCGTAGTCGATCATGACCCACGTGGGCTTCGCTTGTATGAGCAAATCCGCATAACCATCACCGTTAAAATCTCCGGCGAACACATTGGCTTCTGAGGTCGCCCACTTGAATCCAAGGTAGTTATCGCTCCAACTTTGTGAGACGACCGTCAGTGTCCCGTCTGCATTTGCGGTTACGATCGCATTCACGCCCGTGGGTGATGTCGCCTGCAACAATAGATCCGCGCGCCCGTCGCCATTGAAATCTCCAGCGACAAGATGATGCTGATCTGCGGTCCACTGCAAGGTTGCACCAAGAGCATTGTACGCTAGCTGTTGAATCGCGGAGACGACATGCCCAGTCGTGTCCGTGATTAGAAGATAGCTGTATTGCCCTGGTGCAATGCTCTGCAGAAAAATGTCTGCTTTGCCGTCGCCATTAAAATCCGCAACTATAATGTTGTACTGACTTGTCGACCACGTGATGTTCTGGAAATTGCTAGGCCAAGACTGCCAGGGAATATTGGGCCCCGTGCCATCCGACAGGTTAATGCCACTTGCATTGGCGGGATTCTTTGCAACGTAGAGCACGTCGGTCTTTCCGTCACCATTGAAATCGCCAAAGAACAAGTCGTAGTCCTGAGTATCCAGCGGGGTGGCCGCGTGGCCGTTGACACCCGCAGCCAGTACGATCAAGGCGCCGACCAAGCGGATAAATGACTTCACAGTAAGTTCTCCCTAGCCTGTCGGATTTGTTTCAGTCAGATCGATGTCCAGAGTGCCGCGCTCACCTACCGACTCGTTTCGGCGTGCAGTATTGGGTTCGGGATCCTAGTTAAGGATTCCTCCGCGCGAACGAACGCGCTACCGTCTAGCGTCAAGCTCTGGACCCCATCTTTGCGCCTCACGAGCACGCTCAATGTCGCACCGTTGACCAGCTCGCTAAGAGCTGCGGCGGCGGATGCGGGGTCAGTCAGCGACACACCATCGATTTGAACGATTACATCGCCCGATTGCAGTCCAATTTGAAAAAATGGCATCGCCCTTGCGCCCGGATACACTTGGTATCCAATTAGGTTACCGTCGTCAAATCGGGGACTGGGCCGGATGTAATCGGTTAGAGTCTCGCGACTTTGATCGGGACCTGGCGCCACCGCTGTATTTCCCGCGCTAATCGTTGAGAGCGGAGTGGCCGCTGAAACCTTTGCGGCCAACGAATTTTGCAGATACAGCCTCTCGCTGCGCCCATCCCGTTCCAAAATCACGAAATTAGAATAGATCTCCGCGATTCGCGCTCCATTTCCCAATAGCGCACCAGCCTGAAAGGTCTGGGGGCTCTCACGAAACACTCCGATTTGTGCAATCCCCTCTTGAGGCGTATTCCCTGGCTTGACGCTCACAAGTATCAATTTCAACGGCGTCACCGCCGTAGATGAGTCATATGCAACTGGCATCGTCGGAATTACTACTGCGGTTTTCAGTAGTTCCGCTACTGGCGTCATTTTCATCGCGTCCTTTACTTGGCTGGGCGTCGACGCTTCTTGTCCTTTTGATGATATCGGCCATTGCCACATCGCAGTCACAATTAAGGCGAAAATGCCCACCAATGACAAGCCCTTGAACCAATTTCGGTGCACACTGTTCACGCCAGATTTCCTCGATTCAACTCAAGACATCGCCTGCCAGCACATTGCATCGAGCGATCGTCGGGTTTACCAAATGCCGACATAGCTCACGACGCCCTGCGCTTGTCCATCCGGAATTCCCACATACAAAGGCGCGTGTTGAGCGCTCGCGGAAAGCATGGTCGCCCATGTATTTCGACCGTCTTGCGTAGTCGTGTCTATCCAATAGTTGTAACAGCAGCCCAGAGCTGCAGCGCTGAAGTCGCTCAAGTTTCTAAAGTAAATCAGGCCGCCCGGAAAGAGCTGAAATTTCAGTTGACTCATATCCGGAACAAGGACCCAGGTCTCTGCAAATGCGGAGCGCATGCTCAGTGCACCTAGCACCGCAACAATACTGACGAAAATCTTCTGTTTTTTCGCATTCATTGTTCTTATGCTCCCTGCGAAACGCGTGCCCTTTTACAAGGACTTTACTCAACTGACATTAGGAAGATGGACTAAAGCAGTTATCGATGTGCGGAAGACGCTCATTTGTTCTTGATCGACTAGGGTGGTCGGAACCGTTGGCCCAAGACACATAGTCGCGTACGAGTAAGGCATTGTTTGGATTGCGTGAACAGAGTGCTTCGCCATCCATTGCCCGATTGAGACAAATCATTGCGGTTAGGTCCCTTGAGTAACAATCCGTGTCGTCCTCTCTGCGCGATCAAAGTTAGCCTTTGGTTCGAGTCGCTGTCAATGACTATTTTGGGAAACCCACCAGACTGTTCGAAGCCAATTTTTGAGGTCAAAGACCGAGCCATGAAACCATTTGGCACGCTTACCTTTGAATCCGTATGCCAGCAGGTCAGGACTGCGCACGGCACTCTCTGCGCGCCGGTTTCGCGCCTCAACCTACGCGACGCCCTTGCGCTGCTTTTTGTCATCGCTAAATCTGCGTCTAACAGGAACTAGTGCTATCTTCGAATGAGATCGCGAGTGTTTTTCCGAGGGTAATCGCCGTCAACGCGGTGACTAACATCGCCTTCGCACCTTCGGTGCTGAATGAAGCCAACAATCGCTATGCGCACGAACATCTCAATCTCCGATCTAAGATTTCCCCCACGCGGATTCCTTGGCGCGCTCTATTGCTCCCAGGGGAGCGCAGCAGTTCACGCAGTTACGGATACACGTCGACTCGATACACCAGCGGCATTTGTCCCGCTTGCACGCAGGTGTTCACCCCGAAGCCGACAGTGTGCCCAGCGAGAAAGGCCGCCAGAATCGTTGCATATAGAGTCTTTCCGTCAGGTTGAGTGGTGGATGAGAAATCTATCCAAACTTCATTTCCCGTGGTATTTGAACAGCCCTCCAAGCCTGGAATCGCCGGACTGAATGTCACGTACGCTCCGAGTGCACCGGATACGCCCGTGTAGGTGCCTATGGTCGTAACGGTCGACGCAGGAATTTGCGTGGTCGCGTGGAGCTCGCTCGAAAGAGCTAGTGTCAAGACAATAACTGTGAAAAGCGACTTATGCATTACATGTCTCCCTTTTTGCGTGGTGAGAAAGCAGAGTAGCGAATGCCAACACAGTCAACATGTCTAGCTAACTTCAAAATAGTCCAAGGTCTCAGAATAGGATTCATCGGTACATGTGCCTGCCCCCCATATGGTTACGGTGGCCCCACGTGCTTGCGCCGCGAGCAATCCCGCCAAATATGCAGCGGCCATGGGTCGAGAATACGAGAACGAATAGTAAGGATGCGCTGACCCACAGGCGGGTCCTCCGGTGATTGCGTCCGTCGGATATACGTACACAAGATTACCTACACTCCATACTAAGACGTGGGCAAGTGTCGTTGTGGCCCCGCTAGCTCCAGCAGACCCACTTGCAAAAATTCCGGTGAAGGCCAGAGCGATCATAAGGATTACGTGGCTAGCATGTTTATACAGTTTCATGAATGCTCCATTCGTTTGGTGAAAATCTGGCGACCCGCATTCTGCGCGGCGAAGTTTCTAAACTGGTATAACCTATTTGAAGAACTCTCGATGCCCCCGGAGTCGGCGTATCCGGCGGGCCAAGCGGCGCATCGCGACACTGAAGACCTTCAGAGCGGAAGGGCGACTCTCCTGGAGTGACATTCGACTGACCGGTCGCGTGGGCCGTAAAAGCAGCAGCCGAAATGTTGGCCGCAGCGGGGTATGTCAGCAGGATGCTCCCCAAATTAGTCACTTGCTCTCCCGTTCTCCCGTTGACGACGTATACGCGAAATTTAGATACAAACCGTACGAGCCCATTCCGCTGATATTGCCCGTAAATATCTGGTTTAACATGGCGTTATGCATCCATGAGGGCGATGGTCACGACTAGACACGCTGCGCTAGTCTCTTGCATGTTATTCCCCTAAAAGGCCTTAACTTGTAATCCGTATGGGCGAATTGGAGCGCAAGCTAAGTCCACCCACCTCATCATTGTCGAGCACGACGATCATGCGGCGACCGGGGCGTTTGTTGGCGAAGCAACCGCCTGAGGAAAATGCGGAACGTTGCGGCGTTGAAGATAGGGCACATCATCCGTACGAACTGTCCGGTATCCAAACTGACGGCGCCAAAACAGGCCACCGACTTTCGGGTCGGCGCATGGCGCAGGATCGGGTCCTTGATTTCGGGCGGTACCCACATGCGGCAGCGGGAGCCATGTTGCTGGAAGTGACATTCATCCAGACTCCACAGTTCGACGCGGAACATGTCAATGGATTTGAGACACATT
>Ga0206950_1104_pt1 | contig 19693 bp, 19 predicted proteins | sample Alteio_BWOrgHeat_41_FD_152954 | JGI IMG/M metagenome (GOLD analysis project Ga0206950, IMG submission 152954) | Enriched cells from forest soil in Barre Woods Harvard Forest LTER site, Petersham, Massachusetts, United States -... | ecosystem: Environmental > Terrestrial > Soil > Temperate forest >... | reverse complement strand
CCTCGAGCTTATACATTTTCTTCCTGCCTCTTTGCTTCATTTCGGTCGGCCAGGGGAAAAGCAGATCGTAGTCTATTCTGGCTGAATGCCCGCAGCGGTAATCATCCCTTTTGTAGAGAGCGATAGTTGCAGCGACGCTCTGCCGCGAGCACGCATAGTCCGACAGATTATATGACGACGTTTGCGCATGTTTCCCGCCTGTCGAGCAATGCAGCGAACAATGCTTTGATTGCAGCGACATGGTTTTTATATCCGGCGCCGCCTGATCAAGGTCAATATCGGCCTCGCGCACCACAAAGCATGTCAGCAGCGCGAGCCCGACAATGCCGGAGAAAACGAAACTGCGGCACACCTGCGGGAACCATGATGTCTTGCCGAAAATAACCATCAGCAGCGAGAGCCAGAGCAGCGCCACGAGAGGAAAAATGCCAGCCGATCTCAGGAAGAAATCGCGCGTATTAATAATTTCTTCGCTGCGGAAGAAGAGCGTAGCCAGCAGGACAAGCCCCAGCATCAGGAATGCCGCATGGATCATGCGGTACAGGAAGGCAGCGCGCGATAGCGGGAACGCTGCGGAGTTCTGCTGGTAACTTGGCGCATCCAGCTTCTCCACCGCCTGCGCAAGGCGCGCGGCCTGGCTTGCGAAAGTCTGTTCGTTAGCAGCGGGTTGAGTTCCCGTCCCGACATCGCCGAAATTAACGGGCTTCGTGTTAAACCACAGCCTGTCGCGCGTACACTCCACATCCTGCGCCTGATGGGTTTCGAATGCCTCGCGCAGGGCGGCGGTAAAACCTGAAGCGCCGAGCAGCGTCTTGAGCCTCTCTTCATCATCAGACATAAAATAAAAAGTGTCATCGAGCAGCGCGTCGCCGGTTTTGAGGTCCTGTGCGAGTCCCATCGGCGTTAACATGCGGTGCCAGAACGTCTTGCGGCAGATCGAGAAGGTAAACCCGTTCTGCACCGGCACGCCTGCGCTGACAATGTACATCACGCCATATCTGCCGTATTTTCTTTTGCTAAAAAAATAAGGCTGCCCGTCCGGCCCCGTTTTTCTTTTCATGGTTTTGCCCGCACTGACATAAAAGCCGCGCGCAACGGCAAACGCAATAATCGCAAAATAGAGCGCAAAGATAAAAAACAGCGGTGCAGTATCGTGTGACATGAATTTATCCCGCTTTAGGTTTCACAGTATCCGATAAACATACATCGCGCAGCAGCGGGAATACCGGATAGGGTTCGGTAAATATATTCGAGCCGAAATGGCCGTGGCCCGTCATGGCGACGAGCGTGCCGCCGAGTTTCTGCCGCATCGCTTCTCCCTGCGCGAGGACACAACCCCACGGGTCGTTGTCCGAATTGATAAAAACAAAATCGCGGCACTGGCGGCGCATTTTATCCCAGTCGGGGTTTTGCATGAGCATCGGATGATTGGGCGGCATATAAGGGATGGGATTGATAAAACCCGCGACCAGTATCGCCTTCTCCACCGTCACGGAAATTTTTTGCAGCAACGAGAGAATGAGCGGCGCGCCCGCCGAATGGCCGATGATGATCGTTTCGGAATCAAACTTCGCACGCTCGAGCACCCACGGCGTCCACACCGACAAATCCGGCATATCCTTCTGCGGCAGTTGCGGCGCCCAGACCTCGATACCGTTCTTCTGCAACTCCCCCGTCAGCCACGGCAGCCAGAAATCTTGCGGGGACGAACCGGTACCATGGAAGAGGATGGCTTTTTTGGGCATTGCCTAGCTCGCCTGTGCAATCGCCAGAAACTCCTCGACCTTGAGGCTCGCTCCGCCGACCAATACGCCATCAACATTCGCAGTATGGAGTATTTCTTTGGCGTTGGCAGCTTTCACGGAGCCGCCGTACAAAATTTGCAGCTTGCCGACTTTGCCGCGGATGAAGGCGTGCATATTTTTGATGTCGTCGGCTGAAGCAACCTTGCCTGTGCCGATGGCCCAGACGGGTTCGTAGGCGATCACTGTATTCTCGGGCGTCGCGCCCTCGGGGATGGACTCTTTTAACTGCTGGCCAACAACACTCTCCTGCTTTCCGGCGCTGCGTTCGCTGTCCAACTCGCCGACGCATATAATAGCAATCAGCCCCGCGCCATGAGCGCGTTTGGCTTTGGAGGCCACTTGCGCGCTGGTTTCGGTGTGGAACTGGCGGCGTTCGGAGTGGCCGAGGATGACATAGGTGCACCCCAGATCCTTGAGCATCTCCGGCGCGATATCGCCCGTGAAGGCGCCCGGCGGCTGGTCGTGGCAATCCTGACCGCCTAGTTTGAGGGCGGAGTCTTTTGAAAACCACGCCACAGCATTAATCATCGTCGCGGGCGGGCATATAACCATATGGAAAGAAGATACCCCGCTTTTCACCGCCGCGGCCAGTTTTTCAGCCCTTTCGCGGCTGTCAGCGAGCAGGCCGTTCATTTTCCAATTTCCGACAATAAGTTTGGACATATCTTTCTCCTTTGCTTTCCGCGCCCATCTTGGCTAAATATCAATGGATAATCAATATAAAGGATACAGCTCATGCTCAAACAGATGCGCGATGGCGCGAAATCAACTGTCGTCAAGTTCGTCCTGTTCGGCCTTTTGCTGCTGGCGATGGGCGGCCTTGCGCTGATCGGCGGCGGACAGGCGATGCTCGGAGATGCTTTCAAGGACGACACCATCGTGAGCTTTGGCAGAGATAAAATGTCAGCGCAATCTTTTGACCGCATGGTGCAGAGCACCCTGCGCGACCAGCACATGAAACAGAGCGACGCCTACCGCAGCGGCCTGCCGCATCAGGTCCTGAAACAGGAAATCGACACCCACGTTTTCGCCGAGGCCGCCGACGATGCCGGGATCAGGGTCGATGAAACCCTGGCCGCGAAACAGGTGAAGGACATCCTCGCCCCGCTCGTTGAAAAAGGCAACATGACCGACAAGGAAGCCCTGGCCCGCGCCGAGCAAGCCTATGGCACCGATGAAAACGGTTTTGTCGCCATGGTGAAAGCACAGACAGCGAGCGACGAGTTGCTTAAGGTCGTCACCTCCGGCGTAAATGCGCCGAAACAGCTTGTCGATGATGCGCTGAAATTCAGGAACGAATACCGCCAGGGCGAATACCTGCGGCTGACGGCTGCCAACGCCGGCGATATCAAGCCGCCATCAGACGCGGAACTGAAAGCCTATTACAACTCCCTCGCGAGCGAATATGCGCTGCCGGAATACCGCACATTGTCCGTCATCATCCTCGACAAGAAAGTGCTGGGCGACAGCATCAAGATCTCCGATGACCGCCTGAAACAGTATTACGATGAAAACAGCTCCGACTACAAAACGCCCGAGACCCGCGTGATTTCGCAATCCGTGGCGAAGGACGAAGCAACGGCAAAACTGATTTATGCCGCTGCGCAGAAAGACAAAGACCTGTTCGCCGCAGGCAACGCCGTAGCGAAGGGCAAGAGCGACTATATAAAAGCAGCTCCCTTCGCCGAGAAGGACATAGCGGCTGAACTCAGCAAGGCGGCCTTCAGCGCACAGGCGGGAACCATCCTGCCGCCCGTCCAGAGCCCGCTAGGCTGGCATGTGCTTTACGTCGAAAAAATTATTCCCGGCGGCACGAAGTCTTTTGAGTCCGTGAAAGCTGATATCGAAAAAGAACTGTCACAGGACAAAATCTCCGAAGCCCTCTACAAGAAGGCCAACAAGATTGACGACGAAATCGGCAGCGGAAAATCCGTCTCCGATGTCGCCAAGGAAAACAATATCGCTGAAACCGTGCTCGAAAAGATTGACGCGCACGGTACAGGCGCTGATGGCAAAAAAGTGAACAGCACGCTGCCGATCTTCGACAAACTCGTCGCCACGGGCTTCACACTCAAGAAAGGCACAGCGAGCCAGCTCATCGAAACACCGGACGGCGCGTTTGCTATCGTCGGCGTGAAGGATATCCTCCCCTCCGAGCAGCAGCCGTTTGACAAAGTCCGCGCCAACGTCCTCGCGCGCTGGACGGCGGACCGCCAGCTCAAGGCGCTCGGCGACAAGGCTACCCAGATCATGGACCGCCTCAAAAAAGGCGACTCCTTTGGCCGCATCGCCGACGAATTCAAGCAGCCCACCGCGATGACAGGAATGATCCAGCGCGGCGCTGACCCCATGAAAGTGAAGCTCGAAAGCAACCTCATCGCGGCGCTGTTCTCGCTCGACAAGGTCGGTCAGTCGACCGTTGTCAACAGCGACAACTCCGTCATCATCATCCGCCTCGCCGACCGCAAAATACAGGTGCCTGCGGATACAGCCAAGAAAGATGCCGAAGATATGTCCGCCGTCATCGACCGCGCCCTCAAGCAGGACCTGCTCGACCAGTTCCGCCAGAGCCTGATGGCCAAGTATGACGTGAAGATCAATGACAAGCTGCTCAACTCGATGTACGCACCGAAGGCGGATGAGAACGGCAACGGAACGGGCGACAGCGAGGAATAAACGCTTACGTCCTCTCTGCCATCATCCCGCATTACGCAGGTATGCTTTAAAGCGACATACCATTTTTCCTGGCATATCCCTGTATCGGTTTCATATCCGTGCGCGCGCCTGCCTTGACCAAAAGATCGATGGCTTGCTGATTGTGCAAATGAATAGCCAATATCAACATTGTTGGCGGCAAAGTAATTGCGGCGGGCACGAGTCTGAAACCGCCCTCCCGGCTTACCCCGTTCGGATCAAGGTGACGCTTGAGAAGTTCTTTCAAAGCGTCGTTGTTGCCCTTTTCAATCGCTATAAAGCCCATATTGCAAGTCGCTGAACCTGATGCCGGATGTCCATTTTGACTTCCGGTGAAACCGTAATCGGCGGTGTAATTAACGTTTCCGCCCTGGTCAATAAGTTCCAGAGCTTCCTGGAATTTACCTTCTGCCGCCAGATCAAAAGCCTGTTTTCCGTATGTGTGTTTCCTAATTTCAGCACGAAATTTAGAACGTAATCCCATAGCGAATCTCCTTATAATGTTTAATATTATGGTAATAATAACAGATTCGTCATAATACTGTCAATGTGTTTTTAAGGAAATATGTTGCGTAACTACAAACATCCTGATAATTTTCATATCAATTTAAAACCCCCGTGAGCCAAAAAGGAAAAAATCATGTCTATTTTCAAGAAGAAAAAGAAGAAAACTTTTTTTGATGTCGGAAAAGGTGACTCAAGCGAAGATTTCCTGCGGATACTTAAGGCCGCAGCTCCCGCCAGTCAATTAAATGTAATTACAGAGTTATATGACGGCGCTGCCCAGGCCTTTCGCGAAGGCCGTCCCGGGAATATCCAGACAGCCTTTCTCAATGAAGAACTTACACAATGGTACGATATCGGCCCGACCGCCCAGCTGCTTCTTAAAATATCGGAAGAAGCCGATGACAAGCTTGCTGCCATCGCCCTTGCTTTCGAAAAAATCCCCGCGCCTGACAGACCGGGAAAGCTTAACAAGCTTTTAAACCAGGCTATTGATAAAAACGTCGGCGATAAATCTTTCTACGCCCTGCTGCTGGACGCCGGCGCCGAGGCGGATGCCTTTTCAGGTCACCTGCTGGTGACGGCTGCAGGCAGCGCAAACCCCGTACCGGCGATAAAGCTGCTTCTTGAAAGAGGCGCCAGTCTTGATGACGCGCGTGAATCTGCCGGGCGCAGGCCGCACACAGAATCTCATATAGCCGCCTGGCTAACATTCTACGAAGAAAAAATAGCGCGTGAGACGGCAGCGGAAAAAATTATGGGACAAATGCGGGAACAGATAGCAGAGCTTACCGAACGCAACAGCGGCCTCGAAAAACAGATCGGCAGCCTTACTGGAGAAGTGACAAGGCTACCGGTTCAAGCGCCTGCATCGGCAGACAAGCAACCGAAAAATCCAACACAGGGAAAGCTGCGCATTAGGCCATCTTAGGAGAAAAGAGTTCATGCTCCAAGTTTTGGCTGTCCGGATAAGCTAGCTACTGCCATGCCGCACTTGTTGCGGCATCCATGGACGCCGCAACAAGTCCGGCGTGGCGATAGCTTCAGGATGATCGAAAATTGGTATCAGAAACTGCAATTTGATATTTTCCCTTGCTAACAAAAGTTAAATACCCACTGTCTCTCAATACTTGTAACTGTTGACGAATTTTATCTTTAACATGCCGATTGTCGGGGTACTTAATATTTAACTCACCTTCGAACTTGTACAGATCATCTAACGTAAAATTTCTGGATTCTAATTTTTCAATACAGCGCATAACATCTAGAAGCCAGCCTTTGCCTTCTTGAGGCTTTTTCTTCTTTAAAAAAAGAGTGTCCTTCCAAGAAGAAATAACTTTATCTTTTGGCTCGACAATACCATCGCGAATATAAAATATCTTGCCAGACCGTGGGATGTTTTTGAGAAGAATATTACAGCCAACCCACCCGGCACGGCGCGCTGTTTGCGCTAGAGGTTTACGTTTCTCAATAATATCTGGTGTAAAGAAATGTTTGGGAATGATAAGAAAATTCAAGACTCTGTGGGATACCAGGTCATAGCTTAAGAGAAAAAAGTTTGGATTATTTTCACCTTGTAACCGAGAAATCATTGTTTTATAAGCACCATCAACAATTTTATCCCCAATCGTATCTCTCTTGCTTTTTAACTCGTAATCTTCACGGCAATTAATGCAGAAGAAATCGGCGACTGGCTTATTGTTCTCATATCCATTGATTCTAAGAGAGCCGCAATTTGGGCAATAAACTTCTCTGCCAACCCAGTCCTCCGTCAGAACCCGAATTTGCTGCGGCTGACTTTTATAGCCGTCAGCTAATTCTGAATTAAATGTTAGTTTCATACATCTCTGTGACTATGGGATCGTTCTCACAATTTTCCCATCCTTTCCCTGCCCATCCAATAGCTCATTATTTATTTTCCAAAACGTCTTGCCCTCTCCGCCCTTTTCACCTACACTCGACCCTTCATAATTTCCGGCGAGGAGAATCGAGATGAAGCAAGGGTTGCGCATTGCTGTTGAGGGTAATATTGGCGTGGGGAAATCCACGCTGCTGCCGCGTCTGCAGCAAATCCTCTCGGGCCACAATGAAACCGGCCAGCCGTGGGCCGTCATGTCCGAGCGCGTCGATGAAGATCCGGAATTCAAGCGCCTGCTCGAAGCTTTTTATCACGACCCGAACAAGCAGGTGCAGCTCCAGTCGTGGATCACGCACCGGCGGCTCAATGAATACCGCTCGCTCGCGGGCAATCCCGTCAATTATATTTTCGAGCGGTCGTTTCTCGGCGAACTCGTGTTCTGCCACGCGAACCTCGTGCGCCATGAAAAGCCCGAGGGCGAATACCTGCGCTTTTTCTATGACGTCATCGCCTCGCTCAAAGAGTGCCGCTATGACGCCGTGATATATCTCAAAGCCAGCCCCGAAACCTGCTTCTCGCGCATCCGTTTCCGCTCGCGCGAGGCGGAGAGCAACATTCCGTTCGACTACGTGCAATACCTGCATGCCTGCTACGAAGCGCACCTGCCTGAATCCGCACGCGTGCATGGCATCCCCGTCGTGACAATCGACTGGGACCAGTTCGGCTCGGCGGAACAGGTCGCGGAGAAGCTCGGCACGGCGCTTGATTTCTACGGCCAAGGCAACCTTCCCGCATTGAAGGCAGGCTGATGGGCAAACCCGCCAAAAAACTTTACCGCCGCGAGTTGTCGCCGCAATTTTTGCAGGCCGCGGGCAGGAAGCCGAAAAGCGTGGTCGAAAGCCTGCTCACGGCGACGCAATATGTGCGCGATAAAATCCTTATCCCGGGCTCCAAAGACCTAGGCAGTCTCGATGTCGTACGCAAGGACACGGGCGGCCAGCGTGATGCCGATGCCAAAACGCTCACGCTCAAGACAGATAAAGAATGCGAAGCCGAAATGGTGCGCATGCTCACGCAGATGTTCCCCGATGCGCTGCTCATCAGCGAAGAGGAATACGGTGCGCGCTCACCTGAAAGCAAACGTCAGGTGCTTGAAGAAGCCCTCGTGACCGACAAAATGGTTATCCTCACCGACCCGCTCGACGCCACGCGCGATTTCCGCGATGGCGGGGATGGGTATGCCATCATGGTCTCCGTGCTGAGCAAGGGCAACGTCACCGCCGCCGTCGCGCACCGCTGCACGGATTATGCCGACCCGGCGGGCTTCGGCCACACGCTGACTTTTGAGGCCAACGACAATGTGCGCCGTGACGGGCGTTTGCTGACGCCGCTCTCCGACCGCACCTTCCCGAGCGATCCGCTCAAGCTGCGCGGCTATGCAGGTTTTGAATTTGTTGCGCCCATGCGTGGTGCAGATGCAAAAGGATTTCCGAACCTGAACAATAAATTCGACAGCCTCAGCGACCTGTGGACGTGCAGCAAGCTGTACGACGACCTGCTGACCGGCCAGCACCACTTCATGCTCGTCCCGCCGCCCGTGGACATCTTCGATTATCCCGCCGGTATCGCGATGGTGCAGGCCGCAGGCGGCACAGTGAAATTCCTCGACGGTACGCCCGCCACCTTCGCCGAAATCGTGCACCGCCAGGACTGCAAGGATGCCAAGTCCCTGCACAACACGCTGGTCTTTGCCGTGTCGGAGAATGTCTTTGAAACCGTGCAGAAAACGGTCTATGCCGCGGCTGGGCTAACCCCGCCCGCAAAGCAGCCAAAACCAGCCGGATATCGCTTTTGAAGCTTTTTGAAGCCTTTTTTCCATTTATTTCCCAAAATAACTTGCATTCTGTCTATTTCTTATGTAATGTTTGTATTTTACGATGGAAACAAACATGAAAAGCATAAACCGCCTCGACACCATCCCCAACGCCCACCTCCTGCAAGTGCAATTCGCGCTCGCAGCTTTTGGCTGCATGAATGCGGATAACGTTGTCCATATCAGCACCTCGATCACCACGGGCAAACGGCTCTATGCTTATATGCAGGAAAACGGCTTCAAGACACTGGAGGAAGCCAAGGCGGACAAGGACGCTTTTGCCAAGAACGTCATCGCGCCCAATATCGCCGACAGTCTGGGCTGGGTCAAAATCTGGCGCGCAAAAACCAAGGGCGTCGTTATCTCCCCCGGCGAGTTCGAGAAATGCCGCGATGGCGGCACCGTCACCTGGTCGCAGGACGCGTTCATGGGCATGTGGCTGAACTTTATCGACAAAAAAGTGACGAAAGAAGTCATGCAGTCCGGCTGGGCCTATTCCGACGGCGCAGGTGAAGAATACCTGCACATTGCCTGCATGCAGATGGGCCTGCGCGACCGCAGCAATATCAGCATCGTGGATACGGACAACAAAAAGCTCGGGCTGGACAAAGGCATTTCCGCCATGGCCGCCGCTTTCAAGGACCTGCATGACCAGGGCATCGCCGCACCGCGCGTGGCGAGGACTCTGGCGCGCCTGCTGCTGCTGGAAGAGCGTTATGCCGCAAGCGAAACCACCGCCGAAGCCAAATCCCCCGTCACGCTGGCAGCTTATGACCGCAAATCATTCCTGCCGGTTAAAGAAGAAGTGATGTCCATTCTGAAGGCGGAGTATCCTGAACTGCTGGCCTTCATCGGGAAACAAAAAAGCGCTGACCTCACACCGATAAATATACTGGCGGACGAGAAAAGACCAGGCATCGCACGTAATGATAACAGGAAAGTCAACCGCCTGCCGGAACGGCATCGAACAGCGAAGATACCGAACGCTCCTCGCTGATGCGCAGCATGGCCTCGCCGATCAGCGGGGCGACGGTGAGATATTTTATTTTAGAACAGGCCCGGATTTTATCAGTAGGCGCGATACTGTCAGTAATAACCATTTCCGTCAGCGGCGATTTCTGGATGCGGTCCACCGCGCTGCCCGTCAACACGCCATGCGTCGCAAAAGCGCGCACGGAAGAAGCGCCGTACTGCATCAGTACCGTCGCCGCGTTGCAGATCGTGCCTGCTGAATCGACCATGTCATCAACGAGAATACACTCCTGCCCGTCGACTTCACCGATCACGTTCATGACTTCGGAGATGCCCGCTTTTTCGCGGCGCTTGTCGATGATGGCGAGTCCGGCATCGAGCTGTTTCGCCAGGGACCGCGCGCGCACCACGCCGCCGACATCGGGCGACACGACGACAAGCGGCTTGCCGCTTTTGGTTTTCTGCGCATAAGGCACGAAGATCGGCGTACCGGCAAAGAGGTTGTCCACGGGGATATCGAAGAAGCCCTGGATCTGCCCGGCGTGAAGATCCATCGTGAGCACACGGTCCGCACCCGCAGAGGTGATGAGGTTGGCGACGAGCTTGGCCGAGATGGGCGAGCGCGGGCCCGTCTTGCGGTCCTGCCGCGCATAACCGAAATAGGGCATGACAGTCGTAACGCGCCGCGCCGAACCGCGCTTGAGCGCGTCGCACATGATAAGCATTTCCATGAGGTGGTCGTTGGCGGGATACGAGGTCGATTGCAAAACGAACACATCCTCGCCGCGCACATTCTCGAGGATCTCGACGAAAATTTCCTGGTCCGCAAAGCGCTTGATATTCACCAGCGCGAGCGGAATGCCCAGATACGCCGAAACCGCCGTCGCCAGCGTCTGGTTGCTCGAACCCGCAATAAGCTTCATTTTTCTCTCGCCCATGTTTCACTCTATTCCCCTCTCCCGCCCTTGCGGGAGAGGCCGGGTGAGGGTGCGCACGCTGAAAGCGTGCCTTTATAAATGCGGCTTACGCCGCACACCCTCATCCTAACCTTCTCCCGCAAGAGCAGGAGAAGGAATTAAAGAACCGCGTTCCACCTTACCCAATCGGGGGGGTACGAAACAAGGAATTACACGGCTAATATTATTGCGAATTTCCGTATAAATTGAATGATAAGTTGTTTGCGGGCAACGGGAAACATTTTTGCGATATCAAAAGCTTATATTTTTCAAGAACAAGAATTTGAAACCGCAAATGGACGCCAATAAACGCAAATATATCCCTTTTTATTTGCGTCCATTTGCGTCCATCTGCGGTTTCTTTATCTTTGATATCAAAGGAAAAGTTCTCAGATGGACACTAAGAACCCGATATCACGGGTCCACCCGTTGCGTGAATTTTTGCGCCGCGATTTAAGGCTGCGGCGTAGCGGTTTAAGGCGTGACCGTTTCTCCTTTTCTGCCCTCAAGAGTTCCGGCCCCGAAAAGAAAAAGGGCTCATCGGTTTGATAACCAGATGAGCCCTTTTATGTCGTTTCAGGGATGGAAATATTTCCACCTCAAGAACAATTCCATCTAACCACAAATCATGCAAAAAGTCAAGGGAAAACGGGATTTTGTGATGTCCGTATTTGTCCCGTATTTGACCGTATTTTTTGCCTATATCAAACACTGTCATCCCCGCGAAAGCGGGGACCCAGTCGGGACTTTTCCTTTATATAGCCTGCATAAATAAAAACGCCATCTGGGTCCCCGCTTTCGCGGGGATGACAGTACTTTATTGGTCGCGCAACCGGTTTTGACGCGCCTGTTCAAAGGACACTGAGCTATTGTTTCCGCTAAACCATTCGCTTCCAGGTTTGGTGAACACTAAGAATAGCACTGCTGCCTGAAGTACTGTTTGAACTACAAATATCATCCCATTAATAGTGGACTGCTGAAACGTAGCAGGAAGGTGAGAGAGTAAAGGTAACCCCAAAAGGTATAGGATTAGAAACGTAATTCTTGCCCAGTTCTTACCAGCAGAAATCTTAAGAGTAAGAAGAACCATCAACCCCAATACAGTTAATATAAAAATTATAATGAAAGCAATTAAAGTTACAGAGCTCTGATGCAGCGGTCCAGTTGGATCAAGTAACCCCCTGACTCCGGTTGGACCCAGTAACCCATTAATCAATCCTACTGCTATAGACACCCATTGCAGATTCACAGCTATTAAAACATTTTGTGGTTTTTCCATGATAAGCCTTCTTTTATTTTTTACCTTATACAAAAAGATATCAGATGTTTTCAAAACCCGCTTGTTATTTCTTCTTATACCCTACCCCATCCCAATAACCAAAATCTGCAACCCGAAGACCTTTTCGCCTTTCAAGAACGCGCGGCGATATTGAGACCGCACAAACTCTCTCTCCCGCAACGAGGGAGAGAGCTGGAGAGAGGGAAGAGACAAGAAGTAAAGATAAGTGCTTTCGGTGATGGGGGAAAGACTTGCTCTCTTCCCTCTCCCCAGCTCTCTCCCACTTTGTGGGAGAGGGAATTTTTATCATTCCACCAGCCGTCACAACTTCCCAACCATCCCCTGAATATCCCGGTTCTCTATAATCTGGTTGCCGCTCTTCCCAGCTTCACCAGCCACAACTTCCACCATAGCCCGCGCCAGATCATCAGCGCGGATGACTTGTCCGGGTAACACGCGCCGGAATAGCGGATACATCCAGCGCAGCAGGCGGTAGCCGAAGTTCGGTTCTTTTCTTGGCTCCACGGGATAGATATACGCGGGCCGGAAGATGTAAACGCCGGGGAATCCCATCGCCAGCAGCGCCTTCTCGGCTTCGCCTTTATAACGTGCGAAGGCCGCCGGGCTGCGGCCTGTCGGGTCTGCACCCATGCCGCTCAAAAACGAGAAGGCTGCAACGGGGCTGCTGTCATGTAATGCGCGTGCGAACTCAATGGCGTAGTCCACGGTTACCTTGCGAAGCTCTGCATCAGACACAACACCGGTATAGGCGCCAAGGCAAAAGAGTGCGGCGTCCTGACCCGAGAGTGCCTCTGCGAGTGCTGAACAATCCGAGAAATTTTTATGCAGAACTTCTTTAAGCTTGGGATGCGAAATGCCAAGGCTCCTGCGGCCAATCGCCGTTACACTTGCAACAGCAGGGTGATCAAGCGCAATGCGCAGGGCATAGCCGCCGACCATGCCGGTTGCGCCCACAATGACAATACGTCTCTGTTTTTCCGTCGGAATATTCATGACATGCGTGCCTTTCCAGTCAGCCTATATATAGCAGGCGTTTATCGCGATTCAGACTATCGAATCCGGAAGCAAAGAACACGGCAAAACCATTACCCACATATTTTTATTATGCAATATAAACACCTGATTACAAAGCATTATTTTAATATTATGAAAATATTTATTGACAGTTTTTTAACATTATGACAATGTAATACTACGATAAACGAATATTAACATGTAATTTAAGGGAGATAAAATTATGACGGACAACACGAAAACATTCGGCGAAGTAGTGGAAGAAATAAACCGGAAATGGGCGACAGGCGTGAAAAAAAACCAAGTAATAGAAAACGCCATAACGGCGCTCGAACATCTGGAATCGCCAACATTCCCCTCCTGGGATCCCGAAACCGTCGGTGCATATATTTATCAAAACATCACGGCTCCCTTCAAGGCAAACCACATAAGCCTGACGAAACTCGATCCCTCCGGCGAAAGCACGGCTAAACAATTAAAAGTTCGCCTTGAACAGGCCAATGTCAGCATCCAGCTTCGTGCCGCCCGCGAGGAGTTTAAACACCTTGAAACAACGAAGTCCGGTTATGCGGAACACTTCGTTGCTGCCATGCAAGAGAGAATCAAAAGACGCCTGATATCGGCAGGCGAGGAACTGTCCGTGCTCGATACGTCGGACGCCGTCGTCAGCAACGCGCAAATCGAAGAACGGCTTCAACGCGCTGCAGACCGTATCCGCATAGAAAACAACCCCGTGAAGAGGGCAAAACTCGAGCAAGCCCGTGCTGAATTCGCCGGGATCGAGTCAGCCATATTCGTAGACGCGATCGACCATTTTTCAAGCAATGTTGAACGCCTCCTGTCCGAGATCGGCGCCCCCATATACATGCTGGACTCAACGGGAAAAAGCACGAACGAGCAAATGCAAAGCCGTTATAACAATGCTGTTGCACACAGTTATATACTCCGTGCACGTTTGCGGTTTGCTGGAATTGAAGCAGCCGTAACCGGGCAAGCGAATGAAGTCGGAGCTAATATCGGGCACTATGCAAAAATTGTCCAGGATGATATCAAAGCCGCTCGTCTCTATGACGGTCAGGCTTTCATGGCTGATCTGGACAAGACAGGCAGAAGCAGCGAGCGAACAATGCAAAACCGTTTTGACATGGCTGTTGCAGGCGCTCATTTGCAGCAGGCAATCTACAATCTCGTTGCAGCAGATGAAACCCCGGACCCTTTAGCTGTGGTTATTGAACGCACAAGCGCCCTACGCCATCTCGACGCTGCTTTTAAACTTCTGACTGCAACCGGGCCTTTTAATCTGGCGGCAAGCGTAGACCAGGATAATGGTCCAGCAAAGCTCCTCAAGAGAACAGACCTCAGGGAACTGTTCATTAACATGATTGACGAGCCAGGACTTGCGAAAAACAAGGTTACTATCTCTGAGCCACGCTCTACAAAAAATATTCGCAGAGAACCCTGATCACGTTTTTTCCACCAAAACATCTTCTCCTCTCCCGGCGTGCTTTCATGAAAAGCATACCGGGAGAGGAACTTTTATGGCTCCATCCCGATAGCCGAAATCTGCAGCCCGAAGCCCTTTTCGCCCTTGAGAAAAGCGCGGCGGTTGCTGAAGAAGCTTTCGACGGTCAGCGTATCCTGCTTTGTATCGTGAATGGTTTTCACGCCTGCGAGAGTCAGCCGGTGCGTCACGTAGCCGGGCAGGTTGAAAATCTGGTGGCCGGGTCTTGTGCCTTCGCGGAAGAACTGTGTGTTGGATTTATCCTGTGCGAGGAATGGCGCGGCGAAATCGTCACTGACTTCATATGATTGCGGGCCGATGCAGGGGCCAAGTGCGGCCTGAATATTCTCTGGCTTTGCGCCGAGCGCTTTCATGGCCTCGACCGTCGCTTCGAGTACACCGCCGACCGCACCCTTCCATCCGGCATGACACGCACCGATAATTCTTTCTTTCTTTGCGGCAAACAGCACGGGCGCGCAATCCGCCGACAGGATACCGAGCGCGATGCCGCGCTCTGCCGTCACGAGCCCGTCGCCTTCAGGCGCGGTATCTATATTCCAGTGCTTCGTCACGGTAACGACCTTGATACCATGCACCTGCCGCGCAATCATGGGCTGCTGCGGCTGAAACCCCAGCGCCGCCACCACGCGGGCGCGGTTCTCGAGGACGTTCGCGAGTTTGTCATCCGCTTTCTGCCCGCAATTAAGCGACTCATAAAGCCCCTCGCTCACGCCGCCGTGTCGCGTGAAGAAGCCGTGGCGCAGCCAGGGTATTTTTTCGAGGTTGGTGGTTAGGTAGTTCATTGTCACCTCTGTTTATATTCCTCTCCCTGCGGGAGAGGAAGGGGCCCATGCGCAGCATGGGAAGGTGAGGGATTACATCAGCGTTCGCTTCATCCCTCACCCCGACCCTCTCCCGGAGGGAGAGGGAGGAACCCTGCCGGTTCGATTTTAGCCGCTTTTGGAATTAACGCCATCACTTTGAACAGCCTTCCCATTTCATTCGGCGCGACAAGGCGCTTGAGGGCGGACATAATATCCTGGCGTTGCGCGTCCGTCGCCTTTGCGCACAGCTTTTGCGCGCGCTCTGCAATACCAAGCCCGACCAGAAACTGGCCCTGCGTGACCGGCCCTGCAACTCGCACAACCTCCTCCGCCGTTTTTTTCAGGGCGGCGAAATCGACATGCGCGGTGATGTCGTATTCGCCGGGGTTTTCGAGCGGGTTGGCGTACTGATGTTTTGAGAGGGCTTGTAAAGTATCGCCGGAGCCGGACTCGGCATGACCGTAATCCGCAATCAACGCTGCACCGCCGTGGTTGGCGATGCGATCTGCTATTTGTTTGATGATGGTTTGCGAAATAGAACTAACCTCGTAAAGACCCTCACCCTCCCACCTTCGGTGGGCCCCGCCCTCTCCCGTAGGGAGAGGGAGAGGAGGCATGAGCGTCCCTTCTCCCTCCGGGAGAAGGTTAGGATGAGGGTCTTTTTTGTTCGCAAAGAAAAAAGTATCGGTCAAATCGTTATAACCAACACACCGTTCCTTCCACCCCTCCTCCGTCTTCACAAACTGCTGCACCGGCAGGGCATCAAAAAACTCGTTGGCAATCACAAAACAAAACCCTTCCGGCACTTCCTCAAAGCTATTATACCAAGCCGGACGATATTCCTTCAGCGCCACAGACTGAATCTCGCGCAGGCGAGTGCTCGTCTCGACAAGGTGCAGCGTCACCGCCGCTTTAAAATCCGGCCATGCCGCAATCGTGCGCAGGATATCCGCCGCGAGCGTTCCCCGGCCTGGCCCCAGTTCAATAAGTTTAACAGCTGCCGGTTGTCCCATCCGCATCCACAGATCCACGAGCCACAGCGCGATCAACTCGCCGAACATCTGGCTGATTTCGGGCGCAGTCGTGAAATCACCCGCAGCGCCAAAGGGCTCCTGCGTTTTATAATAAGCTTCCGCCGCCAGCTCCATATATTCCGCAACAGAAATCGGCCCCTGCGTGCGGATACGGTCAGCGAGTTCCTTATGCAGCTGATTTATGTTTCTTGGCATAGACAATCAATATTATTCCCGCAAGGATCATGGGCAGCGACAACACTTGCCCCATCGTGAAATACTGGAGGATATAGCCGACCTGCTGGTCCGGCTCGCGGAAAAATTCGACGATAAACCGGCTGATGGCATAGCCCGTCACGAAAATGCCGAACAGCAGCCCCGTCGTGCGGCGGATATTCGGGTTGCGCGCCGCGAAGAACAGGATGACGAACAAACAAAGCCCTTCCAGAAATGCCTCATACAACTGGCTCGGATGGCGCGGCAGATGAGCGGGGTCCGACGGAAACACCATCGCCCACGGCGCGGTGGTAATGCGCCCGTACAACTCGCCATTGATAAAATTCGCGAGCCTGCCGAAGAACAGGCCAATCGGCACCACCGTCCCGAGAACATCTCCCAGCGCCAGCGGATGAAATTTGTTTTTCAGCGCATACGTGACCGACACGACGACAACACCCAGCAGCCCGCCGTGGAACGACATGCCGCCCTCCCAGATGTAGGCCATCTTCATGGGGTTCTGCAGGTAATAGCTCAGGTTGTAAAACAGCACATAGCCGATGCGCCCGCCGAGAATCACCCCCAGCACAAGCCACGGCAGGATATTGTCGATATCCTCGCGGTTGGGGCGGCGGTCGCGGTCCAGGTCGGCGAGGTGGCTGCCGTACACCCAGCCACCGAGGAACCCCGTCAGATAAGCCAGCGCATACCAGCGGATGCCATACTTCGCGCCGATATGGATCGCGATGGGGTCTATATGGGGAAACGGTATTGCCATGAGCAGCCCTTTGACATATAATTACGAATTGTCTTTGATAAGTATTAAAACATTGCATAAACTATCATGCCCGTGATAGAAAGACAAAAGATGGAGTTAATTATGAGAAGTGCGCGCGATAACCTGAAATTTATGGATGATCTGGCCAAGATGGCTGGCGGTGCGGCGCAATCTCTCGGCGGCATGCGCGCGCATATCAAGACACTCGTGAGCAGCTTCCTCAGCGAAATGGATCTCGTCACGCGCGAAGAATTCGAGCGCGTCGAAGCGCTCGCGCAAAAGGCGCGTGAACGCCAGGTCGAGCTCGAAAAGCGTCTTGCTGCTCTCGAAAAAAAGCTCACAGCTAAAGGAAAAAAATGATCAGCGTTCCCTTCGAGCTGTCGCACGATGATAACAACCCCGTCGATATGGTTGAAGAACTCGCCGCATCCAAGAGCTGGACGTTCTCGCGCTATGACGACTGCACACTCAACGTCTCCCTGCCCGGACAAAAAACGAAATTCGATGTGAGCCTTGAATGGCAGGAAGAATTTTCGTCGCTGCTGATCGCGTGCTCGCTGCCGCTCGAAATTTCACCGGCCAACTACGAGATGGCGGTGCAGGCGCTCGAGAAGATCAACCAGAACCTGTGGCTCGGCCACTTTGATCTGTCTAATCAAAACAAGTTTCCGACTTTCCGTCATACGCTGTTGCTGCGCATGATACCGACGGGCATCGCGATTGACCTTGTCGCGGATATTTTTGACATTGCCACGGCGGAATGCAACCGCTTCTACACAACGTTCCAGCTCGCGCAGGCGGGCGATGTGCGCCTGCATGACGACCTCAGCGCGGCGGTTTTTGAAACCATTGGTGAAGCTTGAACGTCCTTCTCGTCGGCTACGGCAAAATGGGCGGCGCGCTGGCACGGCGCTGGGAGGCGCTGAAGATCTGCGCTGAACTGGTCACCGTCGATCCTGCCTCCTCGAAAATAAAATCGCCTAAAGACATTCCGGCGAGTTTCAAGCCGCAGGTTATCGTCTTCGCCGTCAAACCGCAAGCGCTCGCGGAGATGGTGCAGGATTATAAAGTTTATACGAACGCGCTGTTTGTTTCCGTCGCCGCCGGAAAACCGATATCGTTTTTTGAAAAGCATCTCGGCGTGACGGCAAAAATCGTGCGCAGTATGCCAAACACGCCTGCCGCCATCGGCAAAGGCATCACCGTCGCCTGCGCCAACAAAAATGTCAGCGGATCCGAAAAAGACCAGGCGACGAAACTGCTCGGCGCTGTCGGCGAAGTGCTGTGGGTGGAAAAAGAATCCCTGCTCAACCCCGCCACCGCGCTTTCCGGCTCGGGACCCGCCTATATTTTTCTACTGATAGAAACACTGACCAAAGCCGGCATCCACATCGGCCTTGAGTCCGGGATGGCGGAAAAGCTCGCTCGGCAAACCGTCATCGGCAGCGCCGCGCTCGCTGAAGAAGACGCCGCAACCCCTGCCGTCACGCTGCGCCAGAACGTCACGAGCCCCGGCGGCACCACCGAAGCCGCGCTCAAAACCCTGATGGCGCATCCCGGCATCCAGGAACTTTTTGACCGCGCGCTAAAGGCGGCAACGAAACGCGCGGAAGAATTATCCCAATAATCAGAATTAAAACCTTGGAAGCCTGGGAAGCCGGGGAAGCTGCGGTGGACGAGGTGGTCGGGGTGGTCGCGCAAAACTCCCTCTGGTGAAACCTTCTGCAGCCGGAGCGTCCGTTGGCGATACCGTCTCCGCCCCGTTATCATCGACATATTTAGCAACATGCGTACTCAGACGTGAGTTCAGCTTGGCGGAAGAGTGAGCGCTGTCAGCCGTAATGGATCCGGCGTTAATAACAACATCCTTGCCGATTGCCGAGGCATCCACGGAAAGCCTCGCCTCCACATGGCAACCCTCACTGATCGTTTTGATATCAACGCTGCCTGCGGTGACCTTGGAGTTGGCGCCCAGACAATCTGCCTTGGCGCTGAGGCGGGCTTCTATTTCACAATCATTACCGATTGTTTTGATATCAACGCTACCCGCATCCGCGTGGGAGTTCGCACCCAGAGAATGCGCTTTGACGCTCAGGCGGGACCCGATATCGGCTCCCTCACCGATATCAACGCCTGTAAAACTGCCGGCCTTCGCCCGCAGTTTCGCGCCTGCATTCTCTTTCAGGTCGATCCCGTTGCCTGATGTCAACTCGACCCGGTCTCCAACAGATTTTTCCACGATAAGTCCAGATATCTCTTCTTCTGCAGCGGATGTCCCGCCGCCCGAAATGACCAGGCCGTTAACGATCTCCACACCAATGACAACGGATCCGGTACTGACACTCATGTTCTTCCCCTCGACATCAACTTTAGCGCCATCGGCGA
>Ga0206950_1103_pt1 | contig 19777 bp, 19 predicted proteins | sample Alteio_BWOrgHeat_41_FD_152954 | JGI IMG/M metagenome (GOLD analysis project Ga0206950, IMG submission 152954) | Enriched cells from forest soil in Barre Woods Harvard Forest LTER site, Petersham, Massachusetts, United States -... | ecosystem: Environmental > Terrestrial > Soil > Temperate forest >... | reverse complement strand
TCCTGATTATATCACTGCGGCGGAGCAACAATCACTGCTGGCGCATATTGACCTGCAAACCTGGCGCAGTGATTTAAAGCGCCGCGTTCAGCATTACGGCTATGCCTATGATTACAAAGCCAGGGGCCTTGATGATAAATCTTATCTCGGATCATTGCCGCCGTGGCTTGCGCAGTTATGTGCGAAACTAAAAACGGATCAAATTTTTCCGGCAGCACCCGACCAGGTGATCGTGAATGAATATGAACCAGGACAAGGCATTTCCGCGCATATTGATTGCGTTCCGTGTTTTAAGGATACGATCGCATCACTAAGTCTTGGGTCTGGCTGCGTCATGGAATTATTAAATCCAGAAACGAACGAGAAAAATTCAATCTTTCTGGAGTCATGCAGCCTGATCGTTTTATCGGATGAAGCGCGTTACAGCTGGCAGCATGCGATACCTGCGAGGAAGTCGGATATGATCGGTGGTACCAAAATCATGCGCGGCAGGAGGATATCCCTGACATTTCGCAATGTTATTCTGGATTCATGAATATCCAGTCTATCAATCTTTTTACCATCGGTTTCACCGGCAAAACGGCAGCGCAGTTTTTTGATGCACTGCGAGTGGCAGGCGTGCGGAAAGTAATTGATACGCGCCGCTGGCCGGATACACAGCTGTCCGGATTTGCCAAAAAGAAAGACTTGCCATTTTTTCTGAAGAATCTTGTAGGGATTGGGTACGAACATCGAATTGAACTTGCGCCCAGCGAAGATATTTTGCGTGATTATAAGGATAAGAAAATCACTTGGGACAATTATGAAGAACGTTACGTGCAATTATTGCATGATCGCCAAATTGCCAGCAAATTATCACCTGACGATATGGCTGGCTGTTGTTTTCTATGTGCCGAGCATCAGCCGCACCATTGTCACCGGCGCCTGCTCGCTGAATATTTGCAATGCGAATGGCCGCAGATGAAAATTGCAATAACGCATCTGTGAATGTTGAAGACGCCATAAGATTCTTACAGTTCCATGATCCAGCGCCAGAAATTACCTGTTCGGTAAATTTCCCTCCCTGATCCTAGTGCGGAAATTCCCTGTTATTTTTTGTCGGTGTTTTGATTTTGCCGCCTATAAATCGCTAGAATATCGGCAAAAACTGAATTGAACGCATTCAAAATGCGGCACGAAAAGTTTAAACCTACCCTGCAATTTCCCTGATAAATAGGGAACTAGACTGGAGAATGGTTAGCGGTAGACTGCCCCCACCGCCATGAAGTCTGCTATCGAGAGAACCGTTCGCTGGTAACGGCAGAATAAGCCCGAATACGCGGGCGTTCCGTGATATCTAGATTCTCTGGCTTGAACATTTCACCCTAATGCCGCCCCTAAATGGGGCTCATCTGGCCAATGTTCTCCAGGGACCAAAAGACCGTTTGTTGCTAGTCAAACCATTATTATATTAGTCATCAACTTGAATTTTATGCGTGATCGAATTTTAAATTACAGCTAACTATTGTTTCATAAAAACCTTTGCATTTTCTTATTTTCTGGAATGGGTAAGATATTCCATATGCAGATATCGTTCCACATCCGCGTCTTTGCCATGCCCCTTAACGTCATGACAACAATAGCAATGACCAGCGGGGGCATTTTTCCGTTTCGTGACGATAGACTCGTGCCCTTTATACGTAATTAAATCTACAAATGACCCCGTTAATAGGGGCAACAGATGGCCCAACTTCACCAAGCACAAACCGATCAATACCATAGATTTTATCTTCATTTGCTTGCGCAACTGGATCATTTAGATAACGGGCGGCGGCCTTGATATCGATTTCACCTGAACAATATAGGCAAGAAGTTCCATTCCAGGTGGTGTAAACACGACCACCATAAACCCCCTGATTCCGGTACATCCGATGCTAGATCAAATATAAAACTAAGGGTGTTCCAGGATACGAGAACGATCGCCAATACGTGGCTGTCTGAGGCGGTTTTTACCCACTTGCCAATGTGGCGCAGACTGAGGCGTATTCAGGAATGTTTCGGCCAGTACGGGTCGACCAATTAAATATCCCTGCGCGACATCGCATCCCAGTTGACGGCAGACATCCCAATCTTCCTGGGTTTCCACGCCCTCTGCCACAGTGGTGAGGCCTAACTTTTTAGCCAACATCACGACAGATTGAAAAAACATGTATTCTTCTCCATCCTGAGCCGCGCCCGTCACAAATATGCGGTCTATTTTCAATTCAGAAAACGGCATCGTGTGGAGCTGTTCAAACGTTGAATAACCAATGCCAAAATCGTCTATGGACAAACGGATGCCTTTGAAGTTAAGACGCAGCAATGTTTCCAGACTCGAAATCATATTTTCGCATAAACCGCTTTCCGTAATTTCTAGCGTAAGATTGGAAGGATCAATGCCGATCATGTCTAGCTCATCCTTAATCCGCATCGGTAAGTCGATATCCGATAACATGAGCGCCGAAAGGTTGACCGCAACGGGAACTGTGCGGCCAGCTTTTGGATGTGCGGCGATTAGTCGAAATGTTTTCGACAAAATATTCTGAGTTAACAGGCCGACGAGACCGTGCTCTTCGGCTACGGGAATGAACAAGCCGGGGGATACAAGACCATGCTCGGGATGCTGCCAGCGCGCCAGCACCTCAACGCCAACCAACTTGCCGGTCTTAACAGATACTTTGGGTTGAAAAAAAGGAACCAGTTGATCCTGCTCAATTGCTGCGAGTAGCGCCTCCGGGGTGAGGATTGACTGCGGTAACGGCGAGAATATTGCTTTGGGCCCCTTGAAATGAGCAAGCACATTCAGAAGCGCCCCTTCCGTGAAAGGTTTTAGCAATGAGCCCAACACATTCAGGTGTTGAGCCTGCGCAAGATTACTTCCCATTCTGAGAATGCGCTCTGACTTATTGCTGATCAGGACAATCCCACCAACAAATTGTTTTTCTTCTAGGTGGCGAAAAAATGCCACGCCATTTGGAATGGAGAGCGCACAAATAATGATATCCGGGTGTTCCGTTGTTTTTGTGATACGACCGAGAGCGGTATTAATGTTATTGACACTATCTACTGTAGTTGCGCCTAGTTCACTCAACACGGTCATGATGCGCTGGACGGTAGGCGCATCGTCATCAATCACCAGATAACGGCACGTGGCAATATCCGAAGCACAATTCACAGGCATGATCAGTATCTTTCGCCATTTTGTTGCAAATGGCTTGTGAAGCACATGATCTACAAGTTTTTTAAAACTTGTGGTCGCACACCTTTTGGGGGGAAAGTTATCGCTTAGAGCTCAACCTATCCCGGTAACTATGCGCAGGCATAAAATAAGAACGCGATGGTGAATAAGCCCTGGAAAATTCTATCAAAGTAAGTAGGAGTTAGTTTGAACTTTAAGAGGCTTAAGTACGACATCCTTATCTTATTCAAGATAAGAGATGGGCTGAAAGTTGGAATAAAATGCGCTTAGCCGCCTTTATCCGCGTGAATCTCAAACCCATTATCGCAGAATGGGAAACCTTCGCCCAAACGCTGACTCCTGCTGCTGAAAGCATGAGTCCGCTTGCCTTACGGGACCATATCAAAGAAATATTAGAATTTATTGCGAGCGACATCGAGTCCGCGCAAACCGACTCTGAACAAGTAGAAAAATCACACGGAGAGAAAGCCCCATTAACAAAACCCAGTGCGGCAGAAGTTCATGCGTCCTTACGTCATGCCGGCGGTTTTAATATGAACCAAATGGTGTCGGAATACCGTGCACTGCGTGCTAGCGTCACCAAGTTGTGGAATGAGCAGATTCCCGAAGGAACAAAAAAAGATATCACTGATTTGACTCGCTTCAATGAATCCATCGATCAGGCATTAACGGAATCAATCGGTGATTATTCAAAGCGGATCGATCATTCCAGAAACTTATTTCTGGGTATTTTAAGTCATGATCTCCGCAACCCACTCGGCGCTGCACGCATGTCTGCGGAGCTGACCTTGAGGATGGGGACTGATAATCTCACTGAGCGACAGACCATGTTGATTTCTCAAGTCGTCGAATGTTCTGATCGCGCCACTGAAATCGTCGACCACCTTCTTGATCTAACCCGCGTGCGCCTTGGATCGGGAATTCCCGTGATCAAAGCACCCATGGATATGGGGTTTGTGAGTAAGCAGTTAGTGGATGAGATGCGCACAAGGTACCCAGATCGTACGTTCACTCTCAAAATCTCGGGCAATACGAAAGGCGAATGGGACAAGCCGCGCATCGGGCAGGTTTTCTCAAATTTGCTTGGCAATGCGGTACAGTATGGATTCAAGGATTCACCGATCAATGTGACCATTGAAGGCGAAGCAGATACCGTGGTGCTATCCGTGCATAACGAGGGAGTACCTATACCGCCTGATGCAATAGGTAGAATCTTTGAATCTTTAATACGTGGTGAAAAAGAAATAGAAACGGATGGCGACGACACCCCATCAGGATCAATTAATCTTGGGCTTGGGCTCTACATTACGAAAGAAATCGTTGCTGCTCATGGCGGGATGATAGGTGTGACCTCGTCAGAAAAAGAAGGTACGATTTTTAACTTACGATTCCCTCGGGTTTATTCAGGTTAATGGCCGCGCTTCATTTCTTTACCGATGAGCTAATAGTCGGTTGTGCAGTATTTGTAGAAACCTCCCGCACTATTTCTTCGATATGATCGCCGCCTGACAACTCAGAAGCGACTGGTGAGCTTTATCATAGCCTGATTGTCGTAACCATTATTTCTCAAGTAGTAATCATAAACACCTTCAAGTGCCCATGTTCCTGCACTGCACGAGCATGAAAGGAATGTCAGGCCAACACCGAGATTAAGGGTATCAGCAGCGGGATATAACCCTGGAATTGTAAATGACGATGAGGGTGCAGCCGTAAACGCTGCAGTATTTTTTAAGGTTGTGTTGTTGAGTTCATGAAGCCATTTGGAATGTATCTCAGGAACGTAGGTTCCATCCGCGGAACTAAAGTCATGCGACACCTTCACTCCCAAACCCGACTCAATGAAATTGTAACTCTGAGAATTTACATTCAGATCGATATCACCGGCTCCCGTTTCTGTGTAGCCATCTAGATTCATATGCGTGTACTGAAGTGAAGCAAGCGGCGTAATCGTGAAACCCTGTTTGAAGAAGCGGTAGCCCGTGCTTACAAAAGCGGTGTAGTCCTGTCCGCTGTAGCTGCCCTGCGCCGCCCGGTTGATGCCGGGAAACACAATGTTTCGCGTATCTGAGTAATCATTCCAGCCAAATGACGCATTGCCATCAATAAACCATGGGCCGTGTTCATGACCAATGTAAGCTGTTGCTTGATAGGTATCAAAATCAGTGCTGGTGTCAAACGTATGCCCATCTATTGTGCTGTGTGAATAGCCAATGCCTAAACCCGCGCGCGTACCATGATCAAGAGGGAAGTCGTAAGCCATCATCGTGCCAACAGTTGTGGTGTTATACCCTGCGAAGGATCCCTGACTATCTTGACTGCCGAAACCGCCGAAGCCTTTCAGCCACCAACCAGTCTTCGGATCATCTCGTTGACAACCTGGGGTTTTTTTATCTGATAAACCAGCCTGATCAGGCTGGCTGACCTGGTCACATATAGTGACGTCATCCAAGCGAGATAACCAAAGATTCTGAAACTGTTGGATTCCCTGAAATGTTACCAGCGACGCTCCAAGATCAGGCGCAGAGGGCGCAAGCTGTGCGACATCATTAGCAACTGCAGCTGTCGTAGTGGCCCCATTGATCGCCGCCAGAACGCTGACGACATCGGGGGTCTGGGGAGCAGCTAGTAATATGGGCACAACCGTAGCGACCACAGGAGAAACCGGCGGTGATCCCGGGAGAGGCTGCAGCGCTGCCGACAAAGGTGTGCCAGTCTCTTCTATTTCTACCAGACCACCTAGAGTACCGGCGAGCGGTACGGCAGCAAATGTGTAAAGGGGATTGGTAGGATCCTCGACCGTTACCGTAACCACGCTTCCGTTAGTGCCACTTTGTGCTTGGACAATATTGAATTGCGTTCCAACTGGGATAAAAGCTGTTGATGGAACAGTTACATTAACCCCGAGGGTTGGTCCAAGGTTCGTGGTTCCTCCAGGTCTAATATTGCCGTAGACCGTTGGGCTGGCCAAAGTCGTATTAATCACACCACTAGGACCACTATTAGCAATTGTCAGGGCACCACCAATGTTCAGCGTATTCGTCCCAAGATTAAATGAATAAGCATCAACCGCGCCGCTGATTGTTGCACTGCCTCCGGCAAGATCACTGCCACCAACAACATTAATGGCTTTCAGCCCAATTGCACCGCCGACCGCGCCATTTAGAACACTCCCGCCGCCAAGCTCCAATGTCCCCGTATCTGCTCCTGCCGTAGTTGTTAGCGCGCCTATGACTGTCGTATTCGGAGCCAGGCTAATTGTACCGTCAGCACCAAAGTTCGTAGCTGCTATGTTCGTTGACCCACTATCGAAGTTCACCGAACCCGTTCCGACGACATCTAATGTGGTCGTAAATACAGGGCCCAGGAAATTCACCGCAGTTCCGGTATTCCCGCCAGTGATGTTAAGAAGAAATGGTCCACCTGGTTGGGTCACGCCTATAGCCCCATACACATTTGAACTACTATTGAACACGATATTACCTTGACTAGAAGCCGCCGTAGAAACCGCAAGCAGCCCATCCAACGGCGTAGCAGAATTGCTTGTAAAAATATCCGTTTCTGGGCCACCCACCGTACCAACACTCAAAGTCACAAGACCTGTCATATCCGCGCCGTTTGCCTTACCATCCGCATCCAGCGGACTATCAGTCGTAACTGATTGTCTTTGGGCAAAGCTCGGTGAACACAAGACCACGTTAGTAGAAATGAAGAACAAGAGAAAAAATATTCGATTCATGAGTACACTTGTGTACAAACGCGTATAACAAAACCATGTAGAACTATAGGATAAATAATAAAGGAACGTTGCCTGAGTATTGACCCTGTGCATCTTATCAATTTAAGCAAAGATTTATGCCTTACTACAAATTGATGTAACGACTATGTGTCCGGCATCGTTATATAAGTTTAGCCCTGACATAACTGTGTGCGGCACAAACAATTTGTTCCTTAATTAAGTTACTCATTAATCTGTACTTCCTTGGAGGATTTTCATGAAATACCTACTACCATCTACATTGCTTATTTTTGCTCTTGGCCTAGCTGCCTGCACTGGTCCTGCCGGACCACGCGGATATACTGGCAATCAGGGTGAAACTGGAAACACGGGGAATACGGGCTACACCGGCAATACGGGTGCAACCGGAGCTACCGGTAACCAAGGAAATACCGGTTATACCGGCGCAACCGGGGCTACTGGAAACACCGGGAATACGGGTGATACCGGCCAACAAGGAGCTACTGGTAATCAAGGAACAAGGGGCAGCACAGGTGCAAAAGGGAGTACTGGATCTAGTGGCGGTGCCGCAACGGTTATCGTTCAGCCCAACTAATATGATTTTATATGCTAGGACTGCTTCACACGGTTGACCCAGCTTACACCCCAAAAGGATTTGTGATCAATCAAAAGAAACCACATCACCCACCAAAGTTATAAATTACGATGGTCGACTTTTTCCTGTCCGCGGTCTATTCCAACATTACGTTCAACAACAAATTCAAGTTAGTGCCACCCGCCACTGTTCTAGTTTTAATCACCATCATGTAACCCAAGCCAAAGTAGTGGATGGTTGCCAGGTTTGACGAACTGAGATTCGAATTAATGAAATCAGCCATTTTTTGCATCCCTGCTGTGTTCTGAAAATTCGCTGCTATGGTGCTAAAATTCCCTAACACCCTGAGAAAAATCTCTGTTAATTTCTCAGGGAATTCCCAATTTTTACTGCTCATAATTCGTTGTAATGATAGAGAAAAATGACTGGTCACACAGCGTGTACGCCCAAATCAGCGAAGTTCCCTGTTATTTCCCTGATAAACAGGGAATAGACACCAGAGAACAGTTCGCCGTAGACTGCATCCGCCGCCATGTAGTCTGTGATGCGGAAACCGTTTGTTGATTGGCGCCTCAGCAGGGACTAAAAGATTAACCCCGCAATGCGGAATTAATCTTTAATCATTAGACGGTTTTTAAGTTTGTGGCGGATTCTTTGCCACGTTCAGTCGTGATGTCGTAGGACACTTTTTGTCCGTCGTTCAAACCGGGCAAGCCTGCGGCTTCGACTGCGCTGGCGTGAACAAAAACATCCGTGCCGCCGTCATCAGGCTTGATAAAACCAAATCCTTTTTGTGGATTAAACCATTTAACTGTACCTGTAGCCATGTTGGCCTCCTTGGGTAGTTGAGTACCGCACATGATTGTGCGGTATTGATCTTGAAAATAGGGGTATCCTGAGAAAGCCGAATGGAAGCAATCGAGTTAGACATAAGATCTCGAACAAATGGGCTCTAATTGAATTTAGGGTAAAATGCAAGGATTATCCTGTTTTGCATTCGCTACCGAAACCTTAATATGGGATCGGAAGTGGGGAATAATTGGCGATAGACTACCTCCACCGCCATAGTTATTAAATCATTTTTCAAACTTGATGATATTTTTAGAAACAGGGCGGCGGTTCGCGATCGAATGATTATGGCGCGGTGATTGGCGGGTCATCGCAATCGCATGCCGCGCGCGTGGCGGCTGGAAAAAAAGCCGCGGCAACGCACAAACGCCGCGCCGCCTAAAGTCAGGCTGGTTTTATCGCACCCTCATCCGGCGGCTGACTGGCCCATTCCAACAGACCGATGTAACCATCGGCGGCGGTCACGACAACGCGCGTATCATGTAAATGCACCGGCTGGCCAGGCGCGATGCTATGCGCCTCTTTCCAACCCACGGCGCGTTTGACATTCAAGGTCATGTCATTAATCCGCGCCAAGGTTCCGAATGCGCCAAAGGCGCGTACCTGGCGCATGATCTGATCCACCGGCAGATTGAAATCCATCGTGCGGTCGGCATCCGTCCAGGAGGGCCAATAGCTACCCTCTGACTGCGGCTGTGCATTGTTCCAGAGTTCAACGAAATTTTTCGCCGTGCGGAAAGCCAAGCGCGCAGCGGCGATTTGGATTTTTAAATCCAGACTTTCATGGCATTCATCAGGCTGCATTGGAAAATCTTCGCGCGACAAAATCGCACCCTGGTCCATTTCAGACGTCAATTGATGGCACGTCACGCCCCAGGCGGGATAATTTTCCAAAATCGCGCGCACGACCGGATAGGGGCCGCGCCCGATCGGCAATGGCGAGTTATGAAAATTCACGGCATATTTTACAAACGGCTGCCAATCCGGAATGCGCCAATCATAACTCGCGACCACCAGAACATCGCATTCACCCGATAGATTTTTCAAATCATCCGCGGTAATGCGCGAGATCTGAACGGGTATATGATGTTGTTCGGCCAGCGCCGCGACAGCCTGATGAGAATCGTGGCCCGCCTTGCTCGGCCGGGTAAAGAGTTTGACGGGCTGCCAGCCTGCTTCGATGAAAGCTTTGAATACGCCTTGATATCTGTCGGCCGCGGCCATCGCGAAACGCATGTTCTATTTGTCTCCGGCGGCCATTTTAATACGGCAACTTTATTTTGACAGGCTTATTTTAAAATTTCCCACCCAAATCCAGGAGCCCTCCCATGAATGAACCCTTTGATCCGGCAGATGATGCCGTTGAACACGCCAAAGAAAAAGCCAGCCGCAGCATTCCCGTGACCAATATCGTCACGGCCGGTATGCTGGGCGCAGGCGCGATTGCGCTGATGTCCATCCTGGGCACGAAAGCGCCGCAAAAACCGGTTTGATATTTAGACGAATAAAAAACGCCGCGCAAATTCTGCGCGGCGTTTTTTTAGGATAAAAATAGTTATTGCGCGTTGGTCGTGGTTTGGTTCTGCTCAGTAAGATTTACGTGATTGTTGCCACTGGAATACCATACATAGGCGGCATAAACCAAAACCGCGGCGGTGGTAAGGAGCAAAGCCACACTGACCCAGACACTGCGTTCTTTGCGGTCTTCCCGCAAATCGTAATTATCCTGGCGCAGGCGCGGCGTATCTGCCGGAATGGTATGATCCGGCGTATTGTCGATGGGGGGCGTGTTGGTTAACACGCTGGTATTCGGTCTTGCCATGTTTTGGCCTCCTGGTTTGAAGGGCCAATTTAGAAAGGATGACATAAAATCTAAATCGCAAAGCCGGATGTAAAACTAAGGAATTTATAAATTCTGATCATGCAGGGATGCTTTCAGTGAAACATAATCCACCTTGCCGCTGCCGAGCAGGGGCAGCGCGGGCAGAATATGAATGGCCTTTGGGATACTAAGCTCCGTCGCGCCGCCGGCCTTCATCACTTGCGCGAGTTCGGCCAGCGTCGCATCCGCTGCCGCCGTCACCCAGACCAATGCCTCGCCTTTGCGCGCATCGGGCAGGCTGATCACCGCGTGCTGCGCTTCCGGCCAGCGCGTGAGAGCATAGTTTTCCACCGCCGCCAAAGAAATCATTTCGCCGCCGATTTTGGCGAAGCGTTTTGCGCGGCCCAGAATGGTGATAAATCCGGCCTCATCGATTTTCACGATATCGCCCGTATCGTACCAGCCATCCGCCAGGGGTTGCAGCACGCCGGGCTGATCGGCCTTGAAATAACCCTTTAAAATATTCGGGCCGCGCACCCACAGGCGCGCGCCATCATCAATGCCCGGCACTGTTTCAAAACGGTAATCGATATCCGGCAACAGGCGGCCGACCGTGCCGGATTGGTGATGCATCGGCGTATTCACCGCCAGCACCGGCGCGCATTCCGTCACGCCATAACCTTCATAAACCGGCACACCGAATTTTTCGGCGTAAATCTTGCGCGTTTGTTCGCGCACCTTTTCCGCGCCCGCGAAAACCGCGCGCACGCGGTAAAGATCATAGGCATCCGCCGTTTTCGCATAGCCGGTTAAAAAGGTATCCGTGCCGAACAAAATTGTCGCATTGGTTTGATAAATCAGTTCCGGAATAATGCGGTATTGCAGCGGGCTGGGATGCAAAAAGGTTTTCACGCCATGCAGCAAGGGCACCAGCAAACCGCCCGTCAGGCCAAAGGCGTGGAATATAGGCAAGGCATTAAACACCACGTCCTTAGGCGTATAAGCAACGATAGTGCGAGACTGTTCAATATTGCCGAGCAGATTATGGTGGCTGAGCGCGACGCCCTTGGGCAGGCCTTCGGAGCCTGAGGTGAATAAAATCACCGCCGTATCATTGCCTTTGATATTCCGCGCGGCGGCGGGCGTATAATTTATTTTCATTTTGATTGCGGCGATCAATTTATCAATCGGGCTGATCTGCCTGCGCACGTCTTCCAGATAAATCACTTTGGCGCTTTTGCCGATGGCATCGATTTGATTTTGCAGATTGCCCTTTTCGATAAATTCGCGCGCGGTGATTACCGTATGAATTTGCGCCGCCGCTTGGGCCGCCTGCATCGCCGCCGGACCGGCAGTGAAATTCAGCATCGCAGGCACGCGGCCCTGGGATTGCAGCGCGAAAAAGCTGACCGTGCCCGCAATACCCGTAGGCAAAAGCAAACCGACATGTTCGCCCGGTTTGGTAAAAACCGCAAACGCATTACCCAATGCGTGAACAGCGGTGATCAATCCGCCATAACTCATCGGCGTGCGGCGAACGTCTTCCAAAATTTTATTCTTCGCGCCGTATTTTTTTGCGGCATCTTGCAAGGCCAGCCATAAGTTATCCGGCAATACTTGCGTGCGGAAAATCATGCGCGCCATGACGTCATATAAATTCCGCGCCATGGCTTGGCGGCGGCAATCGCCGGACAAATGCGTTGTGGCGGGCAGGCGTTCCGGCGGCAGAATGTGCAGCGTGATTTTCGGAAACCAGCGAATGGGCAAAACACCGCACAGATAACTGAACGGGCTGTATTGCGGCCCGTCCAGGCGCACGGGCACGACCGGCACATCGGCCTTTTCCGCGATCATCGCGGGGCCGGGATTGATTTTCATCAGATTGCCGGTTTCCGTCAGGCGGCCTTCGGGAAAAATCACGCATTGGCGGCCGGATTGCACCTTTTGAATCAAATGGCGGACGTTCATGGGCTCCGCCGGGTTCAGCGTGAACATATCCACCAATGACACCAGCGGCCTCGCCCACCAGCGCGAGGCCGCAATCGGATCAATCGCAAAAACCGGATTACCCGGCAAAAAAGCCGCCAGCAAAATGCCATCCAGATAGGATTGATGATTGGCGACAATCACCGCGCTGGGCCCCGCGAGGGTCAGGTTTTCCAAACCCGTCACCTCAACCCGGTAAAGCGCGCGCAAAAGCGCCGTGAAGATTCCGCGCAATGTATTTCTCGGCAACAAAAACAACAGATAAACCGCGACAATCAGCGTAAGCAAACCAATCACCGCAAAAACCGTTTTCGCCTGACCGCCCAAGGCGATGATCACCGACGACATCAGCGACGAAGCGATAATAAAAATCGCAAACCAAATATTGGCGAGCGACAGCAACCGCGCGCGCTGATCATCCGGCACGCAAACCTGTAACATGCTCACCAGCGGCACGACATAAAGCCCGGCGCAAGCCGCCATCAACACCACGGCAATCAAAAGCCACGGCGCCCAGCCCTGGGCCAGAAATTGCATCAGCGTCAGCGCCTCGCCCACCGGCGGATGCGCATAGGCCAGTCCCGCCAAAACCAAAGACCAGAAAGCCATGCCGAGCGCGGAAAGCGAAATATATTGCGCTGAAATTTCTCCGCGCAGCAAATAATTGCACAGCCAGCCGCCAAGCCCGATGCCGCAGGCGAATAATGCCAACAGTAATGTGTTCAACTCCAGCATGCTGTGCAAATCGTCTTTCACAAAAATCGTTAGCTGGCTGAGCACCGCCGCGCCGACAAACCAGAACCAGGCGTGGCCCAACAATAATTTCAACCGCACCGGATCCTGATTGCCCCAGCGGATCAGATCCCAGGTCTGGCGCGGCACGTTCCAGTCTATTTTCAAATCGGGCGCGCCCGCGGGCGTTGCGGGCGTCAGCAAGGAAAAAACCCAGCCGACTATCGCAACGCCGAGCATCCAAACGACAGTCCAAACCGGACCCGCCAGCCCGGAAACAATAATACTGGTGCCGAGCAAAGTGCCGAACAAAATCGCGGCGTAAGTTCCGGCCTCAATCGCGCCATTGGCGGCGATCAATTGTTGTTCGGGCAAAAGTTCCGGCGTGATGGCATGTTTGACGGGACCGTAAAAAGCCGCCAGCGCACCTGTAAAAACCAGGGAAAACAGCAATAACGGAATCTGAGATGTGACCAGCGCGTAACTCGCGATACCGAAAGCCAGAATTTCCGCGCCGCGGCTCCAGCGCAGCAGCATGGATTTGGAATATTTATCCGCGATCTGGCCGGACAGGCCGGAGATCAGCAAATAAGGCAAAATAAACAGCGCGGCGGAGAGCGAAACCAGCATTTTCGCATCCTGCGGCGAAATATGAATAACGCCGAAAATTAAGGCGGTATTAAAAGCATAGCGGAATAAATTATCATTCAGCGCGCTGAGAAACTGACTGATCCATAGCGGCGTGAATTGGCGGCCGTGCCAGATGGAATGTTTCATATTATTTCCTTTCATGATTTTTAATGACTTGCCAGCACGCATTCGACAGCGCCGCCGCATGCGGTTGCATTTTCCCCGGACGCGGTTTTTGATAAAGGCAAAAAAGCGCGGTTTGCAGCACCATGCCCATCACCATCGCAGTGGTGATTTCAGTATTTTGCGTGGGGATTTCACCGCGCTTTACCGCCGCCGCCAATAAATCGTTCAACATAGCAGGCAAGGCGGCCTGGTAATTTTTCGGCGCCAGGCGTTGGATATGCTGTGCCAGCAACAAAAACGTAAACAGGTCGCGGTCGCGGTCGAAGAATTCACAGCAGGCGGAAATCATCGCCGCCAATTTCGCGCGCAGGGTTTTTTGCGGCCCATGCAGCGCCGCCAGTTCGTGCGCGAAGGCATCGTAATGCGCGCTGAAAATATCCCAGACCAAGGCGTTTTTGTTGGCGAAATGGCGGTATAACGCCGCCTCCGTCACCCCTACCTCGCCCGCGATGTCGCGCATGCTGACGGCGTCGATGCCGCGCGCGGCGATCAGGCGGATCGCTGCGCGTTCGATTTTTTCTCTTGTATTTTGCGGCCGGGTCATGGTATGTTAGTTAACGATCACTAACTTAACATATCCGGCATCCCATGTCAAATACATTTGAAACCCTCACTGATTTTCCCTTTCACGCGGGCCTGACGCGGCCCCAGGTTGCCCAGGCGGAACGGGCCCGGTTTCATGCCCTCCTCCATCGACTGCGCTGGCTGGTGCCCGGATTTGCCCTGCGGATCGGCGACCGGATGGGCAAAAAGTGGCTCGATCAAACCTGCACGATTTATACAAATGAAACGGCTGCGCTGGCGGAGATTTTGGGCGCGGGCGCCTATACGCTTAATACCGGCTATGAATGGTGCTGCACGACTTTCGTCCGGCCGGATGAAAATGGCATGCCGGTTATGCATCGCACCCTCGATTGGTCTTTGGCGATGGCGGATTTTATGCATGTGGCGGAATATCAAACGCCGCATGGACCCTATTACGATATCAACTGGCCGGGCAATAGCGGCATGATCAACGGCATCGCGCCGGGACGATTTGTAATCGCAATCAACCAGGCGCCCATTCCCATGCATTTGGGCATCGGCAAAATCGGCAGTATTCCAGATTGGATCATTCAGCGCCGCAAAACATTTAACAGCCGCGATTGGCCGCCGACGCATTTGCTGCGCCATGTGTTTGAAAGCGCGCCGGATTATCAAACGGCATGCCGCATGCTGGAACAAACGCCGCTCGCCATTCCGGTGATTTTCACCGTCTGCGGCGCGGCGGCTGGCGAAGCGCGCGTAATTGAACGCATGGAAACGGCGGCGCATGTTATCACCGACAATGTCTGCACCGCCAACCATTGGCAAAATCCAAACTGGCGCGGGCATGCGCGGCCGATTAAATCCCGCGCACGCCTAAAGACCGCAAAAGCGGCCGCAGCGACCAAGCAAGGTTTTGATTGGCTGCAAAATCCCATTTTAAACAAACACAGCATCATGGCTTTTCGCGCTGCCACGGGCGGAACAGCGGAAATTATAACCTTGGCTTATAAACATGGTCTGCCCACGCCCGCCCGATATTTATCCATCCAAATCGGCAAACCATAGACTTTTTGCCGATAATTTATTTTCTGCCACGCAAGCGCAGCGGGAATTTTGCGCGGCTTTGGGTAAAATGATCCCATGCTTTTGAAAGGAGCAATAGATGTTATCCTGGGTTATCACTTTTTTCATTCTAGCTGTGCTTGCGGCCTTGCTTGGCTTCGTCGGCCTGGCGGGAACCTTTGCCGAGATTGCGAAATTTCTGGCGGTGTTATTTGTCGTACTGTTCGTGATCAGTCTGGTTTACCACATGGTCACAGGCAGGCGCATGCCGCCACCGGCAGTTTAGTAAAAGGGGCCTGAGGGCCCCTTTTTATTGCTTTAGGTTGAGCTGCGGAAATTGCAGCATAAACAGCGCGCCGCCCGCGGCATGATTTTGCGCGGTGATTTTACCGTCGATCGTCGTCATCAATTCACGCGCGATCGACAGGCCTAAACCCGTGCCGGCGTTCTGATAATCGGCATTATTAAAGCGCGTATATTTCGCGAAAATATCTTCCAGACGATTTTCGGGGATTCCGGGACCATGATCGCGCACGTGAATGCTATGCGCATGGCCGTTATGCGAACTGGTAATTTCGATAATCGGTGCTTTGCCGCCGCCGCCATGACGCAAACTGTTTTCAACCACCAGGCCCAGCGCGCGGCCGAGCAGCATCGGATCCGTGATCAAATCTCCGGCGCGCGGCGAGATGGAAATTTCCACGGTCGCCGCCAGCCCCTTTGGCCCCAGACGCGTAATGGTGTCCTTGATAATTTGCTGAATATCACAAACCTCAGCACTGGCGCGAACAACGCCGGCTTCTAGCCGCGTCATATCCAGAATATTGGTGATGAAATTATCCAGCCGGTAAGCCTCCGCCAACGACGCATGCAAAAGCAACTGACGTTTTTCCGGCGAGAGCTTGTCATACATTTTCTGATAAACTTCCAGCGAGCCTATAATGGTCGCCAAAGGCGTTTTCAAATCATGCGAAACTGTAGACAAAATCTGCCTATGCAAATCCTCGCGGATTTTATCGGCGGATTTTGCGTCATTATCGGCAAATTTTTTAGCGGCGCTCATTCCATCAGAAACATAGGCTAGGCGGGATAATTTTTAAATAACAAAATATCCCGCGAAAAATCAGGGGGACATTCGATACCAGCCATACCCCCTGAATTAATGGCCCTTCGCCGCATTATCGATTTTATTGCCCGCATCATGGACAGCGTCACCCATTTTCTGGCCCGGCGTGCGGTCGCCTAGCTGGTCCGACGCCTTGCCCAGACCCTGGGGCAGAGTATCGACGGCATCGCCGATTCTTTCACCCGTGGTGCGGCGATCAGGACCGTTCATCAGGTAATAGCCAAAGACCGCGATAATCACGATCACGAGAACGGCCAGCAGGGTTTTATTGGTATTGTTCATGGTTAGTGTCTCCAGAGTTAATTGGTTTCCGTTTTTTCAGTCGGATGCACAAAGGATGCGTCCTTAATCCGTTCGGTAATTTGTTCAACCTTGCGCATGGCGTGTGTGAGGTTATCGATTTCCGCCTGTTGACTTTTGGTCGCGGGATTACCGCCTTCGCCTTCATAACGCTGTAGTTCCGCGACGGCCTCGTGCAAGCGCTTGCTCATTTCCTCAAGCATTTCCAAGCCGTTCTCGGAGATTTTACGCGCCGCCGTCTGACCACGGCGATAAGATTCCAGCCAGCGTTCAATCGCCATAGCCTGATCGTTCACGCCGTGTTTATCCAGCGTGTCTTCATGCCGGATGTTGAATTTTCTGATGGATTGCGCCAGTTCTTCCGCTTCTTCCAAATACTCTACAGTCGCGGCGGCCATCGCGGCGTCCGCGCCGTAACGCACCGGCATGCGCGGCGAGATATTCAGGTTATTGAGGTACATGGTCGCCTCCTTTTTCTTAGCGTATAAATTATAAACCCTGCCTCATAATAATTCAGTGCCAAGAAGTGAGGAAATAATAAGAAAATCGTAAAATCTTTTTAATTTCTTTAACCGGTCAGTTTGAACAATTTCTGTGACAGGATATCAGGATGAATAGGCTTGCTGATATATTCATCCATTCCGGCTGAAAGGCAGCGGTCACGATCGCCGGCCAAGGCATGCGCGGTCACGCCGATAATAAAATTCCGTCCAGGTTTTTGTTTTTCAAGTTCACGGATTTTGCGGGTGGTTTCGTAACCATCCATGCCTTCCATCTGCACATCCATCAAAATGGCGGTAAAGGCGCTGTTTTGTTCCTCGACCCATTCAATCGCCTTGCGGCCGTTTTCCGCGGTTTTGACTTCAAATCCCATGTCTTCGAGCATCAGGCGCGCAACCATCATATTGGGCGCATAATCTTCAACCACCAGAACGGTCTTGCTTTGATTATTATCGCGCGATTCAATGGCGGGTGATTTTTGAGCTTTTGTGATTTGCTGTGCGGCAGGCAGAGATACGTTGAAAGTAAAGGTCGAGCCCTGTCCTTCAACGCTTTGCAGGACGATATCGCCGCCCATTTTAACGGCCAGCAATTTCGCGATCGCCAGGCCCAAGCCGGAACCGCCATAACGGCGCGTGATGGTTTCATCGGCCTGAGTGAATTTATCGAAAATGTCTTCCCGCTTATCGGCGGGAATGCCGATGCCGGTATCGTGAACCGTAATCGTTAAATCCACTTTCCCATTTGCGGGAGGGGCAGCATTGATGATCGCCTCCACTTTGCCTTGCGGGGTGAATTTAATCGCATTGCTGATCAGGTTGACCAGAATTTGTTGAATCCGCATGCGGTCGCCGGAAATGACGAGGTCCGACGTATTATTTTGTATCGCGAAATCCAGTTGTTTTTGTTCCGCCTGACTGCGGAACATGGCGTGCAAGTCATGAATTAAATCATCCAGCTCAAACGGCGCGGGCTCCAGATGCATTTGCTGCGCTTCGATTTTGCTGATGTCGAGCAGATCATTAATCAGGCGCAGCAGCAGATCCGCGTTGGTGATCAACGTCCGTATCATCTCCGTTTCCTTGGCGCTGCGCGGCGTTTTGGATAGCAGATGCGCCAGACCGATCACGACATTCAGCGGCGTGCGCATTTCATGCGACATGGTCGTAAGGAACGTGCTTTTTGCCTGATTTGCGGCCTCAGCCTTTTCCTTGGCCAACATCAGCTCTTTATGCTGTTGCTCGTTTTCGCGCTGAAGGCGGGACTTGGTAAAGGCGGCCTGCATGATCGCGGGCAATAATTCGATATAGGCCTGGTTGACGTCTTTAACGGCATAATCCGCCGCGCCTTTTTCCAGCGCCGCGATCGCCACGCGTTCATCACCGCCGGCCGTGAGTAGAATAATCGGGGGCGTATTTTCATCCCGCAACGCGACATCCAGAAATTCCAAGCCGCTCATGCCGGGCAAAATATGATCGACCAATAAAATGTCGTAGGCATGCGCCGCGAGCTTTTCAATCGCCGCCTCGGCCGTCAGGACGACATCCACATCCAGACCGCTGCGCGCCATCCGTTTCTGCAAGAGCCGCCCTAGCGCAGCGTCATCTTCCACATACAAAATTTTCTGAAAGCTGGAATAAGGCATCACGAGTCTGTTTCAGGGTGCTGTTATCTTTATTATAATATATCGGCCGGCGAATGTAATCATCAAAATATGCGGCGCGGTGCATACATCCACATTGGATTTTTATGACAGCAATCCATCCAGGAAAGAATAAACGATATTGCTGACGCGTTTCGCAACCGGGTTTTCGGCAACCATCATTTCACCGATTAGAATTTTGATTTTCTTAACCGTTTGGATGATGACTGCCACCAAAATCAGTAAAACGACCAGACATGCAATCGCCAGAATTTCCAGGGCGCTGTTGTGCGGCACGCCGTTCACGATCATCAAATTATAGGACAGGCAAATCAGCCCGGCCAGCAAGACGCTGGCGAGAAAGGCCACCACCAAGGACAGCGTTAAAACAACGCTTACACTTGACATCGCGCGCGTCAAAAACGCGCTGCTGAGCGGCGAAGAACGCCGCAAGGCGATTAAAGCTATCAATTTTCCGAGCATATTAATCACCTGCGGCGTTTTCTGGTTTCATTAACTAACGATTTAGCAAAGAATTACCGGCGGAACAATTGGCCCAAAATGAAACCAACCGCCAATGCGACGACGCTGGATTCAACCGGATTACGCGTGATGCGGGTGCGGATTTCGTCCGCGGTGCCGCGGATTTCATCGCGCGCGTCTTCAAAATAATGACGAGCCTGCGCGCCGAATTCCCGCGCCGTGCCTTCCCAATCGGAATGCGCGTCACTCGCGCTGTCGCGCGCGTCACGCATGCCATTGCGGATGTCGGATTTGACATTTTCAGCGGTAGTGCGGGCTTCCGCGCCGACACGTGATGCGCCTTTTTTCAAATCGGTAACAACATCATCTTTGGTTGAGGTAA
>Ga0206950_1102_pt1 | contig 19914 bp, 14 predicted proteins | sample Alteio_BWOrgHeat_41_FD_152954 | JGI IMG/M metagenome (GOLD analysis project Ga0206950, IMG submission 152954) | Enriched cells from forest soil in Barre Woods Harvard Forest LTER site, Petersham, Massachusetts, United States -... | ecosystem: Environmental > Terrestrial > Soil > Temperate forest >... | reverse complement strand
AATCCTTGTCCAGGACCCATTCTAAATATTGGGGGTCTTTCTTGGCGATGGACTTTAAGGGCTCTTTTTTGGCGTATTTGCCGAAGGTCATATACAAATCGCCGTTCCACCAGCGGAACTTGCGTTCCTGGTCAAAGAATTCGCTTGTTTGTTTGTAATTAAAATCTTTTAAGGCTTCGATGTCCTCACGGGTGGACGCGTAGCGTTTTAATTGTTCTTCCAGGATGGCAAGCGTTGCCTGGGCATCGGCAGCTGCGGAATGGGCACCTTTAAGATCCTGATGGCAATAAAAAGCAAAGGCCGCGGACAAATCCCGGCGCTCATGCAGGTGATAAACCTTTTGGGCATCATAGACCGTGCGGTTGGAATAATCGAATTTTATCCCCGCGTCGGCAAATTCCCGGGCCAATAAAGGCAGGTCAAAACGTTCCACATTAAAACCACCGAAATCCGCCCCTTCAAGAAAGGCCAATACCTTGGCCGCGATGCTGCCAAAGGCCGGCGCGTCCTTGACATCAGCATCAGTGATACCGGTCAACTCTGTCACCACCGGCGGGATAGGCATGCAAGGATTGACCTTGCTTAAGTAAATTTCTTCTTTTCCATCGGGCGTCACTTTAATCATCCCGATTTCGATGATCCGGTCTTTTTCAATCCAAATACCAGTGGTTTCCAAATCCAGGACCACCAGTGGTTTAGTCAATTTCATAATTACACTCTTTTCTTAATTAACGTTCATACCGCAGCAACCCCAAATCCAAAATCTTCTGTATCAAATCTTCATAACTGATCCCCGCCTTAAGGGCCGCCTGGGCCATTTCATCGATTTTGGCAATACAGGGATTGGCATTGGGTTCTATGATATAAACTTCGCCCACTTCGGTCACACGGATATCAAAACGGACATAGCTGTCCAAATCCAGCGCCCGGTAAGCCCGGCGGCAGACATCATCAATGTTTTTCTGCCAGCCTTCCGGTAATTTGGCCACGGCCGTGCTCTTGATCCCCCATTTTTTCCGGTACGCGTCATCCCATTTGGCCTTGTAAGTGGCAATGCGCGGCTCACCTTCAGGCATATTACCAAAAATCATTTCCCTGGGAGGCAATACAGTGATCTGCTTGTGCCCCAACACACCGGCGTATAATTCGCGGCCTTCGATGTATTCTTCGGCAATGGCATCCATCTGCATGTTCTCATGGATGAATTTGATCCTCTCCACAAAACTCTCCGGGCTGTCCACGATGGACGCCTGGGAAATGCCGCGGGAAGCTTCTTCACACAAGGGCTTGATCACCGCTGGTAATTTCAATTTGGCCACGACCCCCACCCGCTTACCGCGGTAATACGTGTGAAAATGGGAGACCTTGATGCGATGAAAGGTAAAGATTTTCTTGCTCAGGGCCTTATTGTTACAGACAAACATATTCCCCGAAGAGGCACCCGTGTAAGGGATATCCAGGATCTCCAGGACCGCGGCCATGTTTTTTTCCAGCTGGGTCTGGTCGTTAAAGACCTCCATCATATTAAAAATAATGTCAGGCCTGTTTTCTTTGATCTCCTCAAACAAGGGCGTGATATCGTTAAAAATACCAAGTAGCGCCACCTCATGCCCCAAACTCAAAAGAGCAGCCTGCACATCCTTTTCGGTATACATATTGTCAGGGTCGGCAAACTCTTCTTTGTAATCATAGCCGCGCGGCTTTTGATAAGGGCTGTAAAAAAGCATCAATACTTTAAGTTTTTTCTTCATGTCCTTTTTCTCGTTCCACGCAGCAAGCCGGTATGGATATAATTCATCGTGAGGCTTGTCACATAAACCCCCAATTGCATCAGGGCAAGCGCCTGCGGCTGGGAGACAATCATGCGCAGCTGTTTGGCCCTTAAGCTGATGTTTTTTAATAAATCATTGATTATATATTTACGCTCTCCGGTCGATCGGTCAATACTATTTAAAATATTTTTGGAATACTTCCTTATCAATTCCTCGGCCGTCAGCAATTCTTTGTTCTTGCGGCGGTCTTTCTTGAATGCCCACCATTCTTCGTCTGTCAGGGGAGAAAATATTTTACCCAGTTGGACATCGTGAAAATCCGGCAACTCCTCCTGCTCATACCGGTATTTCTTTTTGTAATACTTCTCCAGGGTAATGGTGAGGTTTTGAAACTGCCAAAGTTTTTTGCCCTTGGGCTTTAAAGGCCTTACCCCTTTGATCGACGTCATGAGCCTGTCGACAAATTGCAGTTTCTCCAGGGCCTTCCAGCCCTGGTATTTGTTCTGCCAGTCGCCCTCCGGGGTCAACCACACCGCGAAGGTCTCGACAAAATCCTCGTCAGGATGGTACTGGGCGTAAAACCCGTCAAGATGGCGCACATAACTTTTACTGTAGGGTTTGAATTTATAGGTGCTGCCGTATTTTTCTTTGGAAGAACCAAACACTTTCTGCCATTCACGTTTTTTGTGCAGATTATAAGCGTAGGAAAACGCATGGCCTGCCTCATGGCGCAAAAGCTGCATGCACCATAATTTTCCCTCTCCCTCAGCTTCCAGCATCATCCGGCGTTCAAGCCGGATCAAGGCCGGATGGGCCAAGTAAAAAGGGATGCCTATCGCCACCTCACCCTCGGGCGTCAGCCATTCATCGGCCAGGTAACACTCCGGATGGAAAAGTAGGCCCTTGCCCTCGAGCTCAGCATATAAACCTTGGACGCATTCTTGAAGCCAGGTGCCTTCAATGGCAATGGGAAGGTCCATGATGCGTGTCGCTAAGAGCTCTTCTTCGGAGATATGGTCCAGGTCAATGGGCTTGGGGGTCATTGGAATGCTGGCTTTCTAAACGCTTGAGCAATTCTTCGGCCTCTTCCACAATATCAGGCTCGGCTAATTTCAGGGTTTCCATGTCTTTCTTAAAGCTCCTTAAAGCCGCCATCAAACGGCGCACACTTTGCACATGGCGGTCTTCCCGGGCCTGTTCGGGATCAATTTTCTTACGTTCCTTGATAATGGCCGTCAATTCTTTCCTGACTATCGACGCATCCTTACCCTTTTCAAAAATATCCTTGCGCAATTTGGTATAATCTTCACGGTTCAATTCCTTACGCCCCCGGGCCAATCGCAACACATCCAGGCCCTCATAACTTGGGATATTGACCGTTTCCCTGACTTCCGCGAACTCTTTTTTTAAATAAACCGGCTCATCCTGCTCGACGAAAAAATAGGTCTTCACCAATTTCAGGGCCAGCGGTTTCTTTAAACCCAGCTCACGGATAACATAATCCTCAAATTTCTCAAATCCCCAGGCATGATAAAGCTTATCACGCCAAACACTATAAAGCCCCTGCCCCAACTGCACCCACGACAATTTAAAATCCTTAGCATGCTGGGCAATATGCACCCGAAGCTTCTCCGACTGCTCAGTTATATTCATCCACAACTCCCTTACTTTAAGTTGAATAAAAAACGTATTGTAACACAACTTATAGTTTCATGTTACTAAGAAATTATGACTTGTCACGCTTGTCACGCATTATAAGGGATAAAATTGTTCTTTTTCGCTCCCAAGTCGGTTTTTTAACGCCAAAAAATGCATGATGGTTCGGTGGTCAAGCAACTCGCCATGAACCCCTCTGTGGTTCATGGCTCAAACAAGCTTGACCATTTAAGCCTGTCGGCTTAAATACCCTCACCATCATGCATTTTTTGGCTAAAACCTCCAGGTCGCTCAAAAAAACAATTTCATCCCTTATAATGCATACATGAAAAAATCAATGGCTATGTAAGTTTATAAGTGAAAAGTTTACACAGATTCATCAAAAATAAAAAAGAATCGTTTAAATAAGGAAGGAAGTCAAGTGGTTACAAATTGTAACCGATTGAAATTAACTGCAGAAGATGGAAAATTACGCTTAACAGATGTAGCATCTTCAGAAACACTCCTAAGACTCATCCAATCTATCCCAAGCCCTAAAGCAGAGCCCATCAAAATAACGAAGAGTTTACATAGGTTTTATTCATAAATAAAATCACAATCAGTATGGACGGACAAGGGCGAGCGTAGGATAATATCTTTGTCGAAGGCCTGTTGTGAACAGTTAAATACATAATTAAGGAGTTACAAATGAGTATGCTAGAAAGCCCTATTGCTCAACGTAACGGACAAACGATGTTATGCCCTATTTGTCAAATTTCACTTAAAATTGCCTTAGAAGGTCATGGCGAAGTGGATTTTTGTGAAAAATGCCATGGCATGTGGGTCGACTTTATGGAAGAGCGTCATGTATTTGAACTAAAACCGCAGGTATTTACCATTGATGAGTTGCGTCGACTCCACAATCTTTATCATCCACTTGGAAAAATTGATCCTGTTCGATATATTCCATGCCCTGTATGTAAAGAGCTGATGCTTCGGAAAAATTGGGGTAATTATTCTGGGGTGGTGGTTAATAAATGTGAGAAGCACGGGACATGGTTTTCTTCTAATGAACAATTGGAGAAAATAAAAGAATACATAGCCTATGGCGGCATTGAGTATGAAAAATTACAAATGAATCAACAAGACTTGGCTGGCATCAATCACAAAATTCTAAAAGAAATTGCTGATCGGTACAGAGAAACAGAATATAGCAATATGCATGCTAGGTTTTATAAATTTTTAGGTTTTTAAGAATTTATCTTTATTGAAATATTGGTTCGGACAAACGGGAGCACATTACCCTTGAATAGCCATTAGTTTTTTCATGTCTGCATTGTTAGGGATGAATTAGTTCTTTTGAGCGACTTGGGGGTTTCCAGCTTCCCAACTTTATCTTAGTTATAAACTTAATTGAGTATTTTTTGAAAACGATCTTTTAATTCAATATCGTCTGGAAACTTTTCATTTGCCTCTTTAGCTAAAACTTTTAAATTATCATTCTTATGTAGCAGCAAATACGATACTGCCAGGCCAGCATATACTTCATTAACTAGCTCTTTAATTTCCTCTCTATTTTCATTATAAAAATTAAGATGGTCTTTTAATACTGAATAATACTCAATACATTTTGCATAATCCTGAGAATTCATAGCCGCAAAACCACGTATATAATCTAAAACTAAATCATTTGGAATATATAACACCCAAGAAGATTGTTTGCCTAAAACATTCGACCAAATACCCTTTGTTAAGGGATTAACTGCCCCATCTGGATGCGATTGAACAAACTTTGATATTCCTTCCATTTCTTGTTCTTCGGTAATTTTATCTTTCCCGGTGACCGCACCAACAAATTTAAAAAGTAAAGGCACATACAAGGCATCATTAGCAAGAGCGGTTTCTGAATACTTGGCCCTAAATTTATTCAATGCAGCCCAAGATTTTGATACTTCTGAAGTTTCTCCATTTTTAGCCAAATTCTTAGATACATTTAGAAAATCTGTGAAAACTTCAGCAAACTCTTTCTTTTCTTCATCTTTGATTACATAATTATTCGAAAGCTTATCAAAATGTCCATTATTATCAATTTTCTTCGTTGTTTTAATGAGCTCTTTTGTTTGTACTCTTTGCCCGTCTATTGCATCAATCTCATCAGAATAATATGTCGTTATTACCCCGACACCATAATCAAGTTTGACATATTTGTCTGTTTGTTCAACGATCTTACCTTCTAATTTCTGCCCAGACTTTAAAACTATTTCATTAGCAAGCACTAAACTAGGGATTAATAACAACATTACTAAAGACAATTTAAAAGCCTGTAACATGTAAAATCCTCCTATAAACTTCGTTCGTAACCACTTGCCTGTATGCTTGCTCTCTCATTCTCTTGTTTTAACTGTTGAGGCTCTAATGTTGTATGCAGTAATGTGCCCAGAATAGCGAATTCACGGTAAGTTCAAGAAGAATTATTGGAATGACTAATTATAGTAGATTTCCAATGAATTCAGATATATTAGTTAAGTTTTAAATTTTACTGATCTTTGTTTAGTATATAAAACAGACGTTTAGGGCGGGCGTGGCGCGGGCACACTCTGCCCTTTAAGACACATAAATGAAAAAATCAACGGCAATGTTAGTTCACTTGTAAAAAATTTACACAGCTTCTACTCAAAAATAAAAATTGTGAACAAATTAGCAGTTTTATTTTAGAGAATTTTGTGATATAAATAACCTAATCGGTTTCCCCCAAACCGAAGTCAATAAATCTAACCCGCGCCACCCCCAGCGCAAAGGTACCTAACCAATTTGGAGGGGGATTATGAAAAACACTTTAGCAGTCTTTGAGGATCATAAGATTAGACGTTTTTACGATGAGAAAACAGAAACCTGGTATTTCTCCGTAGTTGATATTATACAGGTATTGATACAGCAGCCCGATTATCAGGCAGCAAGAAATTATTGGAAAGTTCTTAAGAATCGCTTAAATAAGGAAGGAAGTGAGTCGGTTACAAAATGTAACCGACTGAAATTAGAAGCTGCTGATGGCAAAAGCTACCTAACTGATGTCGCAAACCCTGAAACGCTCTTAAGACTGATCCAATCCGTCCCAAGCCCTAAAGCAGAGCCCATCAAAATGTGGTTGGCCAAAGTAGGTTACGAACGCATGCAGGAAATGGCAGATCCAGCCAAGTCACTTGATCGTGCCAGGGAAACATGGAAAAAGCACGGTCGCAGCCAGAAGTGGATCCAACAGCGAATGATGGGCCAGGAAACCCGTAATAAGCTGACAGATTACTGGAGTGATCACGAAATTAAAAGTGAAGAGGAATTTGCTATTTTAACTAATGTCATCCATCAGGAATGGTCTGATTTGACGGTCAAAGACCATAAACAGATCAAGGGATTAAAAACTCAAAATTTGCGGGATCACATGACTGAGGCAGAGTTAATTTTTACTGCATTAGCTGAATTATCCACCCGGCAAATTGCTGAAACAGTACAAGCTACAGGAATGATAGAAAATTCACATGTCGGCAAACTTGGCGGCAATATAGCCAAGAAAGCAAGATTGGAACTGGAACAAAGAACCGGTAAAAGAGTAGTTTCAAATGATAATTTTTTACCTACAAAAAAATTACGGTGAAATTCCAGTCGGTTTTTGAACGCCAAAAAACCTCCAGGTCGCTCAAAAAAACAATTTCATCCCTTACAATGCATACATGAAAAAACCAACGGCTAATATGTCGAAATGTATTATAATCGCAGGTGGTCTCATTGAATGCTTGGATATTTAAGTCCGATTGAGTATAAAAAATGAATAATCCTGTCTTAGATAGACATCTAAGATGGTACGTTTAAATTGGATAAAGAAAATGAAAATCGAAAAAACCTTCAGTGTCCCAATATGGAATAAGGAAATGGAACAGAGAACAATTAATTTCTGGACTCGCCGCGGGATCGCATTTAAAAAGATTTCAGAAAGCAATTATATAGGTAAACGAGGTAATCTTTTTGGCAACCTTACTTCATTTGATATGAGCAAATTGATGACAGAACTCACGATAACTATATCGCAAAATAAGATTGATTGCAGTTTAGAAGTGAATACATTTGCGCAGCAAATTACGGAACAGAATAAAGCTTATTGGGACCTAGAGCTAGATACATTCAATAATTTCCTGAAGCGTAGTGATGAAAAGAAAGAGGAATGGGATAAAATGGGCATTGAGGTTAAAAAGGCCAAGATGTCGACTTTAAGTAAAGGGATTATATCAGGCCTTGTTGGCGGCGTAATAGGAGCGGGATTTCTTGGCAAAAGGTATATTCCGATGATAATAATTGGTGCTTTTATAGTTTTTATTAGTGGTAAAATCATTGCATATTTATTGAAAAAACAACCTTGACAGAACGTCCACTGAATTGGGGAAGATCAGTTAAATTGCGGAGGCAAAGCAAAGAAATCTTAAAATAACTTTTTTATAACATTGGTCTAGACAAACGGGATCACTTTAACCATGAATAGCCATTAATTCTTTCATCCTTAACAATGCATGGCTACGAAAATATTAGGCGGGTTTTGTTTCAAGAACGTTTATTGTCTTGGCCTTCAAAATGAATTACTTTTCTATCTCCTTTTCATCAAATAAAAGCCATTTCCAAAGTGGAATATACTTTATAAGCACCCCTTTTATTTTTTCTTCGGATTCCTCGTCATCAGTGATGACCAATGCCTTGTTTATGGCGAATTCTTCTGATGCTTTCAATAAACTTTTTATCTCCCTTTCCCGTGTTTTAAGTTCGGTAACATCCCAACAAACCTGTATCAACCGGTCAACCTTAAGCCCGTGTTTAATAACAAAATCCACTTCCCGTTCCTGGCCGTCTTTCCAATAAAAGATTTCAAGCTGTGGATCATCAAGCTGCCTTCTTTTTAATTCCAAGAAAACAAGATTTTTAGCAAGCTTACCTAAATTCTCACTGAATCGAAAACCCACAGCATTACATAACCCCGTATCAACGGCATATACCTTTCTAGGGCTTTTTTCTTGCTCTTTGACTTTAAAAGAAAATCGCTTAAGAAGAGACACCACATAGGCACCTTCAAGATAGCCAGAAAACCTTTCCACACTATCCGGGGAAATTTTTATGAATTTAGCAATAGAAGTAAATGTTACATGCGCTGACGGGTTACTGAAATAAAATTTAACCAGCGATTTTAAACCTCCTGCTTTGCGTATACGGTATCTCCTTATAATGTCTTTCTCAATGATGTCCTCAAAATAATTTAATAATATCTCTTTTTTTGACTCATTAAGCACAACCTCCGGGAATGATCCGTACTCAAAATACTTTCTCAAAAGGCCACGAATTTCAACAGCCTGTCCAAGCAAACCTACGGAATTGAGTAAAGTCATATTGTTAAAGGTGAGGAATTCTCTAAATGAAAGCGGTAAGACATTTAAATCCAAATGCCTGCCTGTTAGCACTGTGCCCAATTCGCGGCTAAGAAGATTCGCATTAGAACCAGACACTACCATTTTTGCCTTGGATAGTTCATGCATCATCCGTGTCCATTTCTCCCATTTAGGAATTTCCTGGATTTCATCCAAGAAAATGTATGGTTTTCCCTTAGGAGCAATGTATTCAAGGTATGTCTGGTAAATATTCTCTAACAACTTAAGATCGAGCTCTGGCCATCGAGGGTCTTCAAAATTCACTATAAGGATATCTTTTGGATCAATATTTTCTTTAATAAGGCTGGCCGCAGCCTGGCGCATAATATAAGACTTACCCGCCCGTCTAGGCCCCATGATAGTGGTGATTTGATTAGTATGTAAAAATCTTATCAATTTAGAAAGGTAGGTTGGCCGTGGTACGCCTGTGACAAAATCCTTTTGCCACCCATTCCAATCTTGAAGTATTGCCATTATGTCATTTTTATTCATACTATTGTCCAATTATTGCCGCTTAAATAATTACTAAGCGGCAAAATAACATGTTTATGCCGCTTAGTAATTAAAGAATGCCACAAAAACAGGCTCTTGTCAAGAAATATCAAACATCCTAAGGATATTGTGCACACGCTGTTTGGGCTCAATTTGTTTTTATCACATGTCACGCATTAACACTGATTTTTTCATGTATGCTATTTGGCTTCAATTTATTTTTTTCGCTCACTTTCATTTTTAGGTAAAAATATTATCTTGTAAGGGTATCCCGAGCCGAAGGGCGAGGGAAGGCTGAATTGTTTGAGCCTTGAACCACCAGAGTGGTTCAGGGCGAGTTATTCAGCCTCCGCACAAGATAATATTTTTGCCGTTAAAAAAATGAACCGTGAGCGAAAAAAATGAATTGGAGCCGAATAGCGTGCGAGGGCATTCGGTGGAAGGATATTCGAGGCTGATCGATATAACTATTTCAGATACGTTTTTAATTCTTCCCAGGTCTTTTTGCCTAAGACTCCGTCGGCTTTGAGGCCATGGCTTTTTTGGAATTCGACGATGGCTTCTCTGGTCCCTGCGCCGATCTTGCCGTCTACAACGCCGGTATAAACGCCGGCGGATTTGAGGGCCCTTTGGATTTTTTCAGGGCTGACCTTGACACGGATGATCTGGGGATTATCGGTTACGTCCGTGTTTTTAACGGACTCGGCCTGGTCGGCGGAATCTGAAGTGTTTTGTGAGGCTTGGTCGGATTCAGCAGGTTTGGAGCCCTCTACTTTGCTGGAGAGGTCCTTGACTTGGTATTGCAAATCCACAATTTCCGCGTCCTTGGCTTGAAGGCTTTTTTCAAGGTCGGTGACGCGTGATTCTATTTGTTCATTTTGCGTCTTCATAGGGGTGGAAGCGCAACCACTGAAGGCGATGGTCAAAAAAAGGAAAGGCACCAGGACCAAAGCCAGGGGGCCTTTTTTATCATAAGCTGAATGGATCGAAGCGATGGGGTCTTTGAACACGATGTCCTCCTGTTTAAATTTTCTTACATTTTAACACAAAGATCCGGCAATCCATACGAAAGTTTATTTATTTTTACTTGTTTCACATGCAGAGTCTTCCTATAATAAAACACTATGTGCGCCCAAACCGCCAATATAAATGAACCCGTGACACTTCCTGTCAATTTTACCGGTAATCCCGGCCGCGGGGCAGCTGTTTTGGCAGTCCCCGCTCAAATCACCTCAAATAGTTCACTCAATGAAATATTGATCTTTGCGCGCCAGCAAAAGGCCAGTGACGTCCATATAGGCGCCTTAAAGCCCGTCATTTTCCGGCAATTCGGCCGCCTTAAAAAAATGACGGATGAAATCCTTAAACCCGAACAGATCAATCTCCTGATCACCGCGGCCTTACCTAAAAATTTCCTGGAAAATTCTGACCAATCCGGGGACATCGAATACGTGCATACCATCGATGGCTTCGGCCGCTACCGGATGGCCATCATGAAACAACGTAATGGCTGGGACTTGACAGCACGTATCATCCCCATGGAAATCCCAAAATTTGAAGACACCGGCATGCCGGCCTCCTGCGCCAACCTGACCAAATGGGCCCAGGGCCTGGTGTTGATCTCAGGCCCTGCGGGTTGCGGCAAAACCACGACGCTGGCTGTTTTAATCGAGATGATCAATCAAAGCCGCCATGACCATATCATCAGCATCGAGGAACCGATAGAAATCGTCTATGAACCAAAACTTTGCCAGATCACCCAGCGCGAAATCAATACGCATACCCTCTGCCAAGCCAATGCCTTGCGCGCGGCCTTGCGCGAAGACCCGGATATCCTTATTGTCAGTGAATTACGGGACTTAAACACCATCCAATTGGCCGTCAGTGCCGCCGAGACCGGCCACCTGGTTTTCGGCACCATGAACACCGTCAACGCGATCCAGACCGTCTCCTGTCTCATTGATTCATTCCCGGCGGAAGAACAATCCATTGTCCGCAATATGATTTCCGAATCCCTGCGGGGGGTGATCTGCCAGCAATTAATCCCCAAAAAAGACGGCACGGGCATGGTCCCGGCCTATGAAATTTTGATCATCACGGCCCCTATCGCCAATCTGATCCGCTCAAACAAAATGGGCCAGATCAACAATGCCATCACCACCAGCAAATCCAGCGGCATGATACTGATGGACACCTCGATCGAAATTTTAGCCAAAAAAAATATGATCGCCACCGATGAGGCCTGCGAACGGGCAACCAACCCGGCCACCATGTTCCAATTGGTTGCCAATAAGACGATCTCGAAATTAAGGTTCCTTGAAGCTGCCGCGAATAATCAAATTATTTTAAATGAACTCCTCCAAGTCGGTATCCTGGAAGAGGCCTCAGCCATGGAATTGCGTTTAAAACCAAACGCTGACCTGACACAAAACATTATCAAGATCGTCGCCAGGGATGATTATGAAAAAGTTTGGGCCATATTACAAGAACTGGTCCTGTAACATCATTGCCTATGCCTGAAGCAATCGACCAACTGTTCAATACCTTAATGAGCCAAAACGGCTCGGATTTGCATCTGGAAGAAGGGCAAAAAGCAAAAATCCGCGTCCACGGCAAATTAGTGGAAATAGGCGATACGGCGCTCACCCGTGACAAAATGGTCACCTTGCTCTCCCCCCTTCCTCTAAAAGAAGATTGGCAAAAATTCGCCTCCCGCGGGGACTTGGATTTTGCCTATGCCTTTGGAGAAGAGGCGCGTTTCAGGGCCAATTATTTCCGGCATTTTTTTGGGTTAGGCGCTGTTTTTCGTCTGATCCCTTCCAAACTCCGCTCCATTGAAGAGCTCGACTTGCCGCCCCGCATCAAAGATTTTGCCAAATGGCGCTCGGGGCTCGTTTTGGTCACAGGCCCGACAGGAAGCGGCAAGTCCACGACCTTGGCGGCCATCATTGACTATATCAATGCCAACTACGCCAATAAAATCATCACCATCGAAGAGCCCGTTGAATTTACCCATCACAATAAAAAATCCTTGATCACCCATCGTGAGGTCGGCAAAGACACCTTGACCTTTGCCACCGGCCTGCGCACCTCCATTAAAAGCGACACTAATATTATTTTGGTGGGAGAGATGCGCGATCGTGAAACCATTGAATTGGCTTTGACAGCCAGTGAAATGGGTATCCTGGTCTTCGGGACCTTGCATACTAATTCCGCGGCCAAGACCATTGACCGCATCATCGATGCCTTCCCCCCCAATCGCAAGAACCAAATTCGCACCATCCTGGCCAATAATCTCAAGGCGATCATTGCCCAACAGCTGCTGCCAAGCGTGGATAAAAGCCGGCGCTGGGCTGCCTATGAAATCCTCATCCGCAATCAAGCGCTGGGCAATATCATCCAGTCCGGTGAAACCATGCGGTTAACGAGTGAAATCCAAACCAACCGGGCGCTGGGGATGATCCTCATGGATGATTCCTTGATGGATCTGGTGACAGCCAAGAAGGTGACCAAGGAAGAGGCCTACCTCAAAGCCATCGATAAAACCAAATTCGCTTAAATCTTGAAAAAATCATTCTTCTTTATCTCTCTGGTCCTTTTGTCGCTGTGTTTTTCACCGGCCCTTTCCCTGCCCTTTGCCCATCATGACAATGTCCGGTTTTTTGATAAATTCTATGACCCTCATCCTGCCGGCCCTGAGAGACGCGACCCTCAGTATGCAATGGCCTATCTTTTAGGCCGGCCCCTGACCGCAGAAATCCACCAAATCATCTATACCCATGTTTCACAGATAGCAGATTTAAAAATAATCCGCTGGCTGACCGTTATTATTTTTGCCCTTAGTGCTGGCATCTTGGCCAATATTTTTTGCACCTTTGGTTTAAGCGATTTAGAATCGCTCTGTTTAAGTGTCGCTCTTTTTATCCTTCCCGGTGTCCAGGATGCGATCATTATGCTGGCCATCCAGAATGCCCTGGCAGTTTGGCTGGTACTTTGGGCCTATTTAGCCTCGTGCCGGGGGTATGTTAAGGACAAGCTTTTTGTTGAGGCTTTAATCATATTTTCTTTAATATTAGCGAGCATGCTCCTTTACCCTCAATGGTCTTTTTTCTTCTTTGTGCCTGTGATGGTCAAACTCCTCATTGCCCCGTCCCGGGATGCGCGGGTCATCCACGGGGAAATCCTGCGCCTGGTCCTCTTTTTTATCGGTACAGCTGTTTTTTATTATTTCTATATCAAAATTTTCGTCTCCTACAACAATGCCAGGGCCGGTTCTTATGCCTTTACCATTGATTTAAATTTTCTGTACTGGAAAACCATCGCTGTTTTCTCGAAAGTCCTTCCCATGTCTTTTAATTTCTGGAATTTTCATACCAATCCTTGGCTTGGTTGGGCCATGATGGGATTAACAATGATTTTATTAAGAAAGCGGGCCATCCCCTGTTTCCTGATGATGGCCGCGACCACCAGTTTTTGGCTCCTGGTCCGTACCGACGTGATTCTTCACCGGATATTTTTTGTGACAGCAGTGATGGCCCTGGCCTCATTTTTAATCGGGGCACGCAACAGATATTTCATCGTCGGCATGATGACGCTCGGTCTTTTGACGGTGCATCATTTAACGTATGATAACGCGCGGAATTATTATCTTGAATCCGCCTTTATCCAACAACGCCTGATGGCCCACAAAGGCGATTTTTCAAGGGTCCATATCGTGCTGGCAAGGCCTAACGGCAAAGGATATAACGGCAAAGCAACTGTCGATGATATTTTTAATGCCAGGACAGCTTCTTATAGTTTTAATACAGACACGCTCAATCTTCTCAAAGGCGTGCTAAAAAACATGGATCTCCCTGATTCTTGGAAGGTTTATCCCTGCGACGGCGATCAGCAAAAATGTGTTGAGCAAAACCCCGTGGGTAAAAGCTTATTGGTCACGCACTCAAGTAAAGGCCAGCAGGTCTACAACTCTCCGGGCATGGTCCTCATTGATTTTAACGATCTCTAATTTTTGGCAAGGATCACACGGTCAAAAGCAGGGATTTTGATGCCCGCGGCGGAGAAACGTTTTTTGATCGCTTCAAGGAGCTCGCATTTCAGGGCCCCGGCGATGAGGCTGTCCGCGCACCAAAGGCTTAAGGTCAATTCAACGCCTGAACCATTCAAATTCGTCACCGGGCATCCGGCAATTTTTTGTGTTTTAGGATTATTGCCCGCGATTTCTAGAAGAATGGCCCGCGCGCCATCAAGGTCCGCATCAAGGCTGATGGTCACTGAAACCGAGCAGATCGCCCGTGAATCATCCCGGGTCATGTTGATCGTGGTTTGGCTGGCCATGAGGCTGTTAGGCACCACCACCCGGCGATTATCATCTGTCTTGATGATGGTATAACCAAGGCTCAAACTCTCAATGGCCCCGGTTTCAAGGCCTGTGGGCGCGGCAACTTGTAGGCGATCGCCGACATTAAAGGGGCGATAAAGCAGCAAGGAAATGCCTGCAATAAGATTGCCCAGGGTGTTTTGCGCGGCCATCCCCGCGACAACCGAGAGCACGCCAACGCTGGCAAGACCCGCGTTACCCAAATTAGACAACTGCGGAATAAGATGGGCATAGATAAAAAATGCAACGATATAGACAGCGATTTGGGCCAATTGAAAGATGAACTTGACCCTGGAGCGGTCAATATGCACGCGCGATCCGCGGGCAAGCCCCCGGTCAACAGCCAGGCTCAACATCCGATTCAAGACCAGGGTCCCAAGTAAAAAGACAATCGCGTAAACAATCGCCCCCTCAAATGTCGCGGGATTAAGGATATTGATACTTCTAAATTGAAAAGTCATAAAATTGTCCTCGACATAACAAAGAATGTATTCCCTCCCCCCTTGTGGGGAGGGTTAGGGAGGGGGGAAATATTTTATATCAAACCCACCCTAATATACCATAAAATAATAAAAAGGACAGCCCCTAAGAGACTGTCCCTTTTATGTGTAGACGTGACGCATACCTTATTGTTCTCCTTAGTAAGAATGCAATCGACCCAGGGCTTGTTTCCCCGGATTCTTCGCGTTAAGATAATCCGCGATCACGGCATTGATATCGCTTTGATTAACACCCAGATTCAAAGCGGTATCAATGAGCTCTTGGCAAGATTCATACTTCTGCGTGATAAGCGCTTCATTTAAATACAACAAAGCAGTCACTTTAAGTATTTGGTCTCCATCCAAGGCCTGCTCTTGATTGATCAGGGCATTGTTTTCCATCTGACTCACCTCCTTTCCTAAAAATAAAAAAACCACCGGTCTGTTAAGGGTCGGTGGTTTTGAATACCTGCTAAAAATTATTTAATCAACGATTCAAAAAACACCCTCTCCCCTTAGCTTTCTCCACGCCGCAGAAAGCATATAACAAGGTACCTGATGTTTTAGAATCATATTATTTTTCATAACATCTCAATAATACCACAATATTGCCAAGAAGTCAAATTTCCCACCAGTGATGGGAATAGGCATCCCTAATACTTTACTTAAATCTTATCCGGAACTCTGAGCCCTAAAATTAAAGGGAGATTGGTTACTGGCGTCATCGTGTGGATGGTGAACATAGCGCCGATCACTTGCGCGGCATCGATTTCGGTGCCATTAAAATCAAATTTAAAATCTTGGGCCCCATTTTTGATTAGCAAACTCATTTGCGCGGGATCCAAATCAATACCGCCCTCATGTTTTATTGAAAGCATCGCATTGTTTATGTGCTTAGAACCATTGCTTTGTTCACCCTGAGGGGTTTGGACCTCAGCTATTTCTCCAGCTAACTCAAACAAGGTCTTTTTTTCTGCTTCACTAATAATAGGCGTTCCATCGATAACATGTTCAAACATTCTTCTTTTATCTGCTACTTTGCGGTGGACTAGTTCTTCAATCGTGGGAATGTCCTTTTGGATAAATTGGCTCATTAATGTAATCGCGTGGGTTTGATGTGTTTGTCCTATACCAACCACACGGTCCGCGTCATCCATCGGTGCCCAGGATTCTACTAACCTTACCATTGTCGTAATATGAAATGGGGCCGCTGGCACTTGAAAAAGATTTACGGAATATCCTATCTGGTCCTTGCCACCAAATAAAATCTTTGGCTGTTCTTCACTGCGGAATTTTAAACGGATGCTCTCCCGGTCTTTCATCTTTACCTCTTGATGTATCCCTTCTGCCGTTCCTGGACCATATTTCTTGTTATACCGCTCCACCAACCGGTCAATGCCTTCATTAAAATCAACCCTGACTAAAACCTTGCCATTGGTTTTTAATTCATTTTCGATGATCTCATCGAGCCGTCTGATCTTTGCGGATTCATCCATATAATCTATTACATGATCCATCGTGACATCATAATCAACACCATCAATCATGACCGTCTTAACAGTATCATTGATTTTTAGTTCAATCTCTCTGCGACTTCCGCCTTTTTCCCTTAATACGACATTTTGTCCATTTTGTTGGCGTTCAAAAACCCTTTCGCCAAATTTAACATTCCGATCATTAAGCCCAAGCACTACAGGCACACCACCTTGTTTTGGTTTAAATGACCATTGATACTCGGGCAAAACCAATCCTAAATCTAAACTGGCCCTGCGTTCAAATTCAAAACGCGCCCATAAATGGTCTTTATCAGTGGCCTTATCGGCCCGTGCATTTTCTGCCTTCCATTGGACAAAATCATGACGGATGCCTAAGATTGCCTTTTCATATGTGAGAGAATAAGGTATTTGTTCGATCTTCTCTATCGGATCTTTGATTTCAGGTATAACTGTTTTTCTACGCCAACGGATTTTGATAGGATCTAAAAGTTCAAATAATTCATCGGAAGTTTTATGTTGTAATTTGGCCCTGGCATCCTCAATTTTTGTACCCTGCGGAACAAATTCATTATGTTTGGCCCAAAGCAAGAATTCAATAACGTCTTCAGGTTCATTGACCACCAATCGGGCACTAATACCTATCCGGTATTTCGCGGGAATACCAAAAATGACAGGTGCGCGCACCGTCTCATCATTACGCAAATTCTCTACCTCATCAATAATATGGGCATCCGGCGCAAAAGCCGTTATCTCTTCTGGATAATCCCTCACTGATTCGTAATTGGCCACCAACACCACATTTTTCCCTTCATTGGCTAACCGGGCAGCTTCTGCGATTTGATCACGACGTTCACCTTGTTCCGGGTCAATGACAATGACATGCACATCTAATTCTTTGTTTGTCCGTCGTCTAATTTCATTAGCCGCCTCATATTTAGATTGATTGCGCGTGGTATATAAAACCCGCTTCACATCATAAGCATTAGTTTCCGGATTTTTCACATTAAAAGCCCCTAAAACAGCCATGATAGTTTTTCCAACCCGTGCCTGGCTGGCATGTAACGCGCATTGCCCTTTAGGATCTTCCAATAATTGAACAGTGTCCCGAATACCAAACTCCTGGGCTGGCAATAGAGGCTCATCCCCATATTCTGTGGCGCGCTGATATCCTCTAATAGGATTACTTTTAATATTGTCTAATTGACGTTTGTAATATAAATAGGTTTCTTTAAAAAGCCAATTATTTAAATCATCCTCGGGATATGCCATGTAAGCATCTTTTAAAGCGTCAATCGTTTGGTGGCTTCCTAGTTTAATGTCTTCTACGATAAGCGGGTAATAAAATTCCCGTAAGGAACGCCTTAAAACCAGCTTTCTGCGCTCAGCACGTTTATTACCAATCTTTTGGATAACTTGTGCATAGGCATGTGCCAGATGTTCTCCCTTTTTTCGTGGAGAGCTCTCAACCAACAAAGTAATTTCGTGCATATGCGCCTCTACCGCATGGCGCACATCCTGCTCTTGGTAAAGCCCGGGATAAAGTTGCGTTATAAGTTCAATGATCCCTTCTATATCACCGCCAGTAACATCCAATAAAGATATTGTGCCTGTTCTTCTAATCATACGCTCCAAATCACTCTCAGAAGTTAAAGTCACTAATTCTTGCAAGACCTGCCTGCGTGGACCAAAATCATCTAGAAACCCTAAAGTGAACATCAATCGTAAATCGCTTAAAATAGCAGTCCTTTGATTTTCGACTCGACCTATATCACTCCCTCTAACTTTTTCTTTTATTTGAGAAGCAGTATAGCCTTTTAATACATACGGCAGAATTTCCCTCTTGAAACCAGAAAAATTAGCGAATTCTTGCACACGCGCCAGCAATCTATCTTCCTCTTCCGGACTCAAGTCCACACGTCCTTCTGCTTCATTCTCCTGGGTTTCATCAATGCCTGGCATTAACGAATGCCTCTCTTGATGCTGTTCCAACAAGCTGGTGGCTTGCTGCATACTCAAAATACATTCTGGATAAATGATTTCTAGCAACATTCTGTTTAGGAACAAAATGTCCTGTTCACTTATACTATCAGCTCCCTCCTTCATATAACGTTGGGCAATGTTTCTGGCCTTTTGAGGAAGCATGTCCACTAAGTTAGATGCTTCAACAATGTCAAATAAATGGCGCATCTTTAAAACATCATTTAAGTCCTGTAATAATTCCCCTTGTCCTGTCATTTTATTTTCAGTGGTATTAAAGACTTCTATGACGACCGCATGTGTGCTATGCCGTTTTTTAGGGGTTAAAAATGGAAAATTTTCTTCTAAAAGGGCCCTATTTAGGTCCCGCATTTCTCGATCTGATAACCATCCATTCCTGTTTTTCAAATTCATAACAATTTCGCGTGTCTGATTCGACCGCGGCGTCATCAAATAATAAAAATCCCTGTTTTCAAGGATCGTATTTAATAAAAGAATCGTATTTCTCTTCGGAGTTTTATCGGGATAATTGGCCTCAATTAGAATTCTGTTTAGTTTTATTAATTCTCTGGAATTTAATTCTCTTACACCCGCAATTAGTTTTCGAGTTTCAGGAGGCTGTATTGCAAACTCTTTAAACAAGTCCCAACGATCTAAAAGATCATTCAATTGTTCAAGCGGTGATCTTCGAGGTGGAACCTCAATCCCGCTGCCTCTTATAGCTTCTAATAAAGCTGCTACGGGAATTGCTTTATTGAACTCTTCTTCCTTAAAACTATAGTCTATAACACTATCATCCATTGCTTTTAATAGCCCTTCTGGTTTAAGATTTGCTTCTTTGAATTCATCATTAGAAAATTCAGAAAAATTTAAACGATACCTAAGTTCATCTTGATCCCGGAAGTTCACTGATATGAAATAGCCCTCATTTTCTGAGATTCTTCCTATATAATTTGACACTCTTAAAGTATTAAATACACGATCCCCATCTTTCCCAAATACTTTAATAAATTGCTCCCTTGACACAATACCTCTGTTAATCTTAAAATTTCCTAGAATGAATCTTGTAAGGTCTCTTCTATTTCTTGAACCAATACTTCCTGAGTGCCTTAATTCTTGTATAAACGAATCAGACCTGAAATCCGCTTTGCGGATCTCAGGCAATAAAACAACTGATGATCTTTCATATAAATTTAATGTGCCAGGAGAAACGTCCTTTAAAAT
>Ga0206950_1099_pt2 | contig 20179 bp, 23 predicted proteins | sample Alteio_BWOrgHeat_41_FD_152954 | JGI IMG/M metagenome (GOLD analysis project Ga0206950, IMG submission 152954) | Enriched cells from forest soil in Barre Woods Harvard Forest LTER site, Petersham, Massachusetts, United States -... | ecosystem: Environmental > Terrestrial > Soil > Temperate forest >... | reverse complement strand
TCGATAAGTGCGACTTTACCGCCATGGGAGGCTAAGTTTGGGTTAATTTCAGAATCAATCACATGTTGGATGCGCTCTGCCAAGGTGGCGTCCCCTGCCGGTGTTCGGCCTTTTAGGAAAGGCGCTTTAATGGAAAGCTGCCCTCCTAAGGAGTCTTCAATAAAATCGATAGTGGCATTTTCCAATGGCGCTTTGGAATTGGCCTCCAAATAAAGAATAAAATCACCAAAGGATAAAACGATATCTTGGGCTTCTGCTTCGCCTGGGGGACAAAAAGTGATGGCGACTTCCGCATGTGTGGTTCCGGGATTGGCTGCAAAAACACGCAGGTTCATGCCTTCAACGGCTTCTCTTTTTAGCAACTCTCGAAAATGGTTTTGTGCGGTTTCTGTCACCGTTATTGTCTCTGTCTCTGTTGCTACTGTTTTAATGACTTCTGCCATCGCCCTGCCCTCTCGTTTTTTATGGTAACTGCCATTATATCATACCCCTATTGCCAAGTAGGCCATTTTAGTGTATCCTCTTGTTTTTATAATAGTGTATCACTATTGGTCACTTAATAGAGGTTATCGTGTTAAGGGAACCTACACAGTCGACTAATCGAAGAATACTGGATTTCAATACCCAGGCAGCGCAGCTGCTCGAGTTAATTGAATCTAGGTTACAAAGCGGGCAAAGGGATGCTGCCTTGCAATATCTTTATTTCAAACTGAAAAGTGTTTATGAATTGGGGGTTGCAGCTGGACGCCGGTATGAAACAGACGGAGAATATCCGTATTGATTTTTGCTATCCGACTGCATGAAAAATTGTTCATGACCAGAGACAGAGGATAATTGTATGGCATTGTTTTTTACCTATGGTAACGAGAAAGACACCAAGGAACCACATGTTAATCCAACAGGACAGGTTCGTTTGTCTGACATTGTGTTAGAACAATCAGGATTCAACCTCTATCAGAATTTTTTCAATGCAGCTTTAATTAGCGAAGGACATGACCCAGCCATTTTAGCGGCAATGGATGATATTCAGCCAGAAGCGCCTTTGTCCAATCGAAAAAACGAAAAATTCTTCTAGTGACTTTGGTTAAAGTTTGCTATTGTGTTCGTGGAGTGGGATTCAATGATTGAATCTCGAATGTTGAGAAAAGGAGTTCTAAATGTCAAAGTTTGCAAGCAGGCTGTCTGCACTTGAAGATGCATTTCTGGTTGCCCACAGCGCAAATGGTACTGAAGTTCAATCAAAAGAACTGTTACATAAATACTTACCGGTGGTGCTTATCAATGGGCAGGCAACCAAAGATTTAATCATGAAGCATTTAAAAGAAGTTTCCGGATTGCCTTCCAGCACCCCTTTTCTTGACCAATATGTGGATTGGTATTTGCGAGACCCAGTCAACTTTCCGCATAACCCCAATAATGAAATTTTGTTTGCAGTTCTTTCTGCAGGCCACGCCGTGAATGAAGGCTGGAATGGGGTTAAATCAAAATCCAAAAACAGTTAATTAATAGACTCACATTAAATCCCAAATTACCTATTGCACGTCTTACCCAACTACTGTACTATCATGCTAATACAGTAGCCAGGGGAAAATAGTTAGTAAAATGTCAAGTAAAACAGAATTCGATACCTTATACCATGCCATTTTGGCTCTTCAATCCTTGGAAGAATGCACTGCCTTTTTTCAAGATCTCTGCACCCCTACCGAAATAGCGGCAATGAAAGAACGTTGGCGTGTGGCACAGCTATTAGATCAAAAAATGCTTTCTTATCGTGAGATCCACCAGGAAACCGGTGTGAGCCTTGCCACCATTGGGCGTGTGGCGCGTTTTCTGACCCAAGAAACCTACCAAGGGTATCGCTTAATTTTAGATAGAACAGCAAAAGACGAGGAATTGATAACATGAGTGCAAATAAAGCCACTTCCTTTGTTTTAAGTGTTTTGTTAACGCTTTGCACCACTGCTTATACAACAGTTGCATTGGGTAGTGCGCATCCCAACGCCCATCAGGATAAATCGGTTTCTATTTTGCAAATGGTCGAACATCCTGCGATTAATGCAACTTGCCAAGGCATTATGGACGAATTAAAAGACCATGGGGTTCTTATCTCGTCTCAGTCTGCACAAGGCAATATTCATTTGGTGACTCAAATTGCACAACAATATGTTGGAAACCATCCCAGTGTGTTAGTTGGGATTGGTACAACCGCTTCGCAGTCATTGATGGCAGCAAATCATACTGCCCATATCCCGATTGTGTTTAGTTCGGTGACAGATCCGAAAGGAGCGAAATTAATCGATAATGTAAGCCACCCAGAAAGTATTGTGACAGGAGTTTCAAATTATGTCGATCCAGATATTCAGTTAAAATTTTTTAAAAAAGTTCTGCCAACCCTAGAAAAATTAGGTGTGATTTATAATCCTGGAGAAGCCAATTCAGTCTCACTTTTACAAAAAATGAAAATCGCTGCCAAAAATAATGGCATTGAAATTATTGCAGCCCCTGCAAATCATTCCGCAGAAGTTGCTTTGGCCACACACTATTTATTATCCCAAGTAAACGCCCTTTTTATCAATAATGATAATACAGCGCTTTCTGCATTTGATTCCATTGTTCGTATCAGTCGAACGCAAAAAATACCGGTTTTTTGCAGTGATAACGATATGTTGGAACACGGTGCATTAGCGACTATGGGGGCTGATCAATATGAAATTGGGCGACAAACGGGTCAAATCATTTTACAAATATTAGCAGGTAAAGACGTTAGTGAATTGCCGGTTTCTTTTCCTAATAAAACAATTGAACTTGTTAACGAGAAAATTAAAGCAGAATTTCGATTATGATGAACAGTATTCAATTTTTTGGTGCCTTAGAGCTTGGTCTATTGTACGCACTAGTGGCACTTGGCGTCTATCTCAGTTTTAGAACCATTAATTTTCCGGATTTGACGGTGGATGGATCTTTTACATTAGGTGCTGCCGTTTGTGCCGCATTAATGGTCGATGGGATGCACCCTGCCCTTGCCACTTTTATTGCAATTGCTGCTGGCGCGCTAGCGGGTTTGGTCACGGGTTATCTGCATGTTCGCTGGAAAATATTAGGGTTATTAGCAGGGATTGCGACTATGACCGCACTGTATTCGATTAATTTACGCATTATGGGTAAGCCGAATATTGCTTTATTAACAGAAACTTCACTTTTCAGCTATTTTTCAGGAACGCATGCAAGCTTAATGTTATTAACCATTATTATTTTAATCACTGTTGTGTTGCTGTACTTATTTTTAAGTAGTCAATTCGGTTTAGCATTAAGAGCAACGGGTATTAACCCTAAAGTAAGCTCTGCTTATGGAATTAACGTCGGAAAAATGACATTGGTAGGACTTGCGATGAGCAATGGGTTGATTGCTTTGGGTGGTGCTTTGTTTGCACAATGCCATGGTTTTGCCGATATTTCTTTAGGGACGGGCACGTTGATTATCGGATTAGCTTCAGTTATTGTGGGTGAAAGCGTATTTCATAAACAAACGATTTTGTCTATGCTAATGAGCTGTATTGTTGGATCGGTATTATATCGAATAGTGATTGCGATTGCTTTAAATAGCCAAATGATTGGTTTGCAGGCATCCGATCTCAATCTAATCACCGCTATTTTAGTGGTTATTGCAATGCTTATTCCACAGCTTCAACAAAAAATTCGATCTAAAACAAGGCGAAAATCATGATCGAACTTCAAGATATAAAAGTTTGTTTTAATGTCGGCACTCCCTTGGAAAGTGCCTTGTTTAAGGGATTTAATCTGAGCATTCAATCAGGCGAATTTATAACCATTATTGGCGGAAATGGTGCTGGTAAATCGACATTATTAAATGTTATCGCGGGTGAAATACCAATTATGGAAGGAACGGTATTGTTAGATAAAATGAATGTGACTGGAAAACCCGCCTTTAAAAGAGCCCGGTGGTTAAGTCGTGTTTTCCAGGATCCTTTAGTTGGGAGTTATGCCGATCTCACCATCGAGGAAAACTTAAGCCTTGCTTTATCCAGAGGTAAAAAACGTTTGTTAAAATCCGCTTTGAGTGCGATTTTACGGGAACAATTTCGCGATAAATTAAGGGTGATTGGAATAGGATTAGAAAATCGATTATCGGATAAAATGGGTTTATTGTCTGGTGGGCAACGACAAGCGGTGAGTTTGGTGATGGCCACTTTAAGACCCTCTAAAATTTTATTATTAGATGAACATACAGCCGCTTTGGACCCCAAGATGGAAGAATTAATTTTAGAATTAACGGAACGATTGATTAAAGAAAATCAACTAACGGCATTGATGATCACCCATTGTATGGCGCAGGCATTGAAATATGGGACTCGAACATTGGTGATGCATCATGGAAAAATTGCACGCGATTTAAGTCTTTCAGAACGTGAGCAGTTAAAAACAAGCGATCTCATTCAATTTTTCTAATTATTCCTCCAAAATAATTTCCCAATAACGCTCAGAAATGAAACAATGAGGATCTGCTAAGTTAAAATTAAAACCAGTAAATTTTTCAGGTAAAGTTTGAGTGAGCAGTTTGGACGCTTCATTTTCAGAAATATCGCCTGAAATAATGGATAAAATATTTTTGATATCGTGGATTTCCGACATGCAAATGCTACCTTATGCTTCTATGAGAGGCAGGTTTTGATTGTAATTTAGCAGCAATTTTTTCACAACATTCAACACTTTATTTCTATCTGCGCTGGATAATTTCCCTGCTAGGCAAATAAGTTCTGCCATGGCATCATCTTCTGAAAAGAAAAATTCAACTGGATAACCCAAGACTTTTCCAATACGCTGCAGCGTTGAAAAATTAGGTCTATGTTTGCCTGTTTCATACTGGTTCATACGGACACCAGCGGAATATTCGTCGATACCAACCAGTATACCCAATCTTTTTTGGGATACACCGAGCGTGAGACGAGCCTGTTTTAAACGTTCACCAAGACAATTCGTCACTTTTTAGCCTTTCGACAATCAGTCAGGATTTACTCATGATCCAGCGTTTTTTCTTTGGAAGATACTAAGAAATACTTAGTACAAGATGGCAGACACTTAAGTATAACAGGTGTATAAAATTAAATCTGGATTCAATGGTAAAAGCCAACTGACTAGATAGCTTTTCCAAGATAGTTTAGCCAACGACAATAAGAAGTGACGGCTTCATACAGTGTGTTATTGGATTTGTATTGTATATTGAATTGAGTGCACGTTTTTTCAACGATTTTGGAGATGGCCGGATAATGAATATGGCAGATATGGGGAAATAAATGATGTTCCGTTTGAAAATTTAATCCGCCTAAATACCATCTTAGAACGGGATTGTTTCTTGAAAAATCAACGGAAGTTGCTATTTGATCGATAAAATCACTATTACTTTTAGTGACATTCGAAGCGGATGAAAATACCACTTTGTCGTTAATATGTGTCAAAATAAAGGTGACAGAAATAATGATGCCTGCGACACTGTAAATTAAAAAATAAAAAAGCAGCACAACAGGAATTGAGTAATAAAATGAAGGTAATATAAAAGCAAGCGAAAAAAATGTGAGCTTGCCAATAAAGATCGTGCAGAGATCTATTTTTGTTATGACGCCCTTTTCTTCCCGAAGAATTTTCGTTAAACAGCTAAAATCTTTGATAAAATTTCGACGAATTAAAATAAATGGGAATAAGAACCAACTATAAAAAACTTGATACGCATGAAACCAATGTTTTTCTTGGTATGGAGAAAATCTTAATAAATACCCTTGATCCAAATCGAAATCCAAACCAAAGACATTTGGATTTCGATGGTGCCTATTATGAAAAATACGCCAAATGGTTGAACTAACACCAATAAGGTCTGCCGAAAAACAAAAAATTGTATTGATTAACTTATGTTTTGAAATTGAAAAATGGTTTGCATCGTGTGTCATATTAAATAAGACAGCGGGCACGGCCAGCGCCAGAGAGAGCGACAAGAGGAGTTTATAAAATATTTCGCCTCTTGTAAAAACCAACCCATAATAAGAAAGAGAAATCCATAATAAAACGACAGTAATTTTGAAATAAAAAGAAGGAAGATCACGGGTCTTATGATGACCATTAATCAAATAAGTGTTTACGTTCTCTTTCAATATTTTTTGAAAGTTTGAGGATTTTGATTCAGGCAGCATTGTGTTTGTCCTTTGTATCAACACGATCCTATTTAGTTAATACTAGTCGACAAACTTTCTATGTTCCAGCGATTAAAAGAAAAGACAGCAAGGCATACTAGGCTGTTTGGTGGTCATTTAAGAAAAGGGATCAAATCCGACTTCCGACAATGGGAACATTATTTTTCTTGTTAAAAAGCGATTTTATTTTCGGATCCACCTAAATATTTAGAAAGCATAAGCTATGACGAGGGAGGTTCGTTAAAAACAAAAGTTAGGTAAATTTATAGTCCGTGATCTAGATTTGATCCCTTTTATTGGTGCGCCCAGAGAGATTCGAACTCCCGACCACCTGGTTCGAAGCCATAGGTATTGCGTGTAATAGATTGATTTTATTAGCAATTTATACTGCCACGCCCGCTACACGGTGCCAGACCTAGCACAACTGTGCAGAGCCAATCCGCTCAAAACCCGCGCAATGAACTATCTGGAATTTCCGGATACTTACCTCTAAACAGGCAACAAATGTCCGGAGCTGTGTCCGGACTTTGTCCGGATCATGTCCGATCTCATTCAAAATTTGGAGAATCTCTCTCCGCCTTTTACTAACGTCGCTGAACTAGTACTAGTTCCATGATCACTATTTCCGGTATATTGTGGTGTAAAGGTACTATTATTTCCACTACAACATCGTGGCATACCCTCATCAAAGAACTCTCCGTACTTCCTGAGCCACCCGCATTCGCCCCACCCTCGTTCAGAGGGTAGAATTAGTTCTTGAAATTCAATATCTGCGGCTTCTTTAAGTGCGGCTTTAAAGAGGGCTTCAATATTTTCGACTCCTTTGCGTGCGGCTTTTTCGAATACGGCTTCTTTGAGTTTTTTAAAATCCTCTTCTTTCTTCTTTCTCGAGGCTTCGAGCTCAGTATTGTGTATATCAACACTTGTATGCATAATATTTTCTCCGGTCTATATTGGAATTTTAAATATAACGTAAAAAAACAAGGTATATTACCGTATCGAATACGGTAAGGGACTCTAGTTATGTCACTAAAACCAAAAATGCTAAAAAAGTCGGGAGCCAACGAGGCAGAGGATCTGATTCGCCGACTATTTAGTAATAATATCTTAAACGTAAAGCGTTATAAGCAGTTTTTTCATCAAGATGTTTGTCTTCATGGACCAGCTAGTGGTGAAAAGCATCATGGTCTAAATCATATCATGGAATTAGATTCAATTTATGCACGTGCGTTTACACAAGTTCGAGTCAAGACGGAGCAATTTTTTGGCACAAATGATATGGTTGTCATTCGTTGGATCATCTCAGGGAAACACACTGGGCGATTCAAAGGAGTAGAGGCCAAACAGAAAATATTTTCAATTTTCGGTCAATCCATTTACCGTATTCTAAACGGAAAGATAGTTGAAGTATGGCAATCTTGGGATAGGCTGGGTCTTCTTGAACAGATAGGTGACGTGTCAATTAAGACAAGTCAAATTCATCCTGACTCACAAAAAGATCTTTTAATTTCTCTCGGCATGGGAAAGTACTTGGAGAAAACATCATTACTCACCCTTCGAGAACGTCAATGTTTAAAAGGCCTATTAAAAGGTGAAACAGCTAAAGAAACTGCTAAAATTCTTGGGCTTTCATTCCGAACAGTGGAATCCTATCTTGAAAATATCAAACGTAAATTAGAGTGTCAGGGGAAAAGAGAGCTCTTAAAAGCGGCTCAGGTACTTAAAAAAGCAGATATGCTTTAACATTTAAGATCCATCCTTTTTTTTAATTTCCCTTGATTTTGAAGAATTGCGTTAAAGCACTTTTTGTGCCCAAAACAACCGTATGAAAGTTGTACCTCTTCCATCCATGTTAATTAGGCTAGCTCTTTATAAATCACTAAATTTTCAAAAAAATCCTTTGGCAAACCACGCCATGCTTCTCCTGGAAGCTTTAATACTAAATCATTGTGAATTTTACCGATAAATTTTTTCATACTTCCTTTAAACACACTGTCTTCGGGTAATAAAGCATCCATATCCGACAAAAAATTTTCATCCAAGCATTTTTCATACAAATTTTTCTCAAATTGTGCCCTTGACACTTTGGAGCCAACAAACAAAATATATTGATTAAAACATTCTAATATTTTATCGGTATTTAAAACGTAGCTACTGAGACAGGCACCCAGATCAAGAACATCTCTCCCTTTTTTCCTTTGATACAAAGCTCTCAATTTTGTACCCAGTAATTCCTCAAGCTGATAAGTAGAAACTTGTGTATCACCTGAAAACCAAGAGTTTTTGACTGAAAGTGTTTTTTTGATAATACCCATAACAGAAAAATGTTCACGCGTGTTAATTTCAATCTTAATCTTCATGGGGATTGGAGGCTCAGTTTCTGATAGAAATTTATAATACAATGTAAACCTTCCATCATTTTGTTTCCAACTAGGTTCTCCCAACCACCGATCTAATTTATCCCTCATTTTGTTTACTAAATCCCCAATTGCCTCAGCCCTAATTTGTACCAAATCCAAATCTTCGCTATATCTGAATTTTTTATCAAAATAAATTTTCTGAAGCGCAGTACCCCCTCGAAATGCAAAACCAGAAGCCAATTCTGGGACGCTGAATATTTCGACAATAATCCTCGATAAAATTAAATCTTGTTCAACTTGTTCATCAAATAACCAAGGTGCATAATCTCGCCATTCTCTAATATTCGCTTTTGGGATCATAAATCCACCTCAATTACATCATTTTGAATAATCCGCCAATTCTCATTTTTCTGGAATGCCCATTTTTCCAAATCAGGCCTTAGTTTTATATATTTTGGCTTTTTCTGCTTCACCAAATCTATTAAACCTTGAACTAATTCAGCTTTTCCTAAAAATTCTAATATATATCCTAATCGTTGGACAACTGGAAATTCATACTGCCCTTCTACTGCCGTATTAAGCAATTTTTTTGCATCTAGTTTATCCGATAATTCTAGTAATACAGTGGCTACATTTCCGAGTGAACCGCAGATCCCCATATATTGAATCAGATCTAATGCCGTTGCTTCTGGCGTAGAAACACTGATATAGCCTGTATCTGTCTTTATCTTAATGATTGATATTTTTTGTAATTGTCTTTTATTAATAAACTTGATCCGTAATTTTTTATGTACTATTGGACGAACAGTTTTTAATACTAAAACTTGAAATTCTTGGACTTTTTGATGTGCAGCTCCAAATAAAGCAGCCGCGGACAACAAACCCACATAATAAGTTTCTTTCATGTTTATATACTGCATTAAAGGGTCAATAAACCAAGTGGGGGGTAATATGCCTGTTTTTTTATATTCCGCCGGTATGATGATATGAAAATCATGATACAAACGGATTATCTTACCTTTTTGAATAAGGCGGCTAATTGCCTTGGCTAACGCCTGCCTTTCTACATCAAGCTCCTGAATAAGGTTTTCCCGAGCAAACCAATAACACCCCTTGGATTGCAAGGCCTCAACATAATTGAGCAAAAAATCTCTCTCATTTCTGATTTTCATTCTCAAATTATGACTCTTAAAGTCCTAATTTGCAAATTTAAATCAATATTTAATCGTGAGTAAATAGCTAAAAATCAACATAGCAAATCCGCGCAAAACCCGCACAATCGAAAATTATGTTAAATGGCTGAAATTAAATTTTTTCTGTAACATGTTGATTTTATTGAAGAATTATGGTGCGCCCAGAGAGATTCGAACTCCCGACCACCTGGTTCGAAGCCAGATACTCTATCCAGCTGAGCTATGGGCGCATTGGCTGTTGGAGAAAGGCATTCTCACATAACAGCCAACGGGCGTCAAGGTAGCGATAATCCCCTCCCCCGCTGTTTTGCGGGAGAGGGTTAGGGTGGGGATTACCTTGTTTGTGGTACAAAACCAAGCTGCATACCTAAGTGATAACTTAAGGAAGCGCCAATTTTATTAGCGATTCGGTCTATCACATTCACACTGGGGGTGTAATCGACCAGATTTTTGGCCTTAACCAATTCTTCAGCAATATACCGTGCATCGCCATACCCATCAATTAACCCTAATTGAAGCGCTTGCTCGCCGGTCCAAAAAAGGCCTGAAAAAATATCAGGCGTTTCTTTTAGACGTGTGCCACGCCCAGCCCGAACATTTTCAATAAAAGCCGCATGCGTATATTCCAACAGTTGCTTGATAAACGCATCATCTTCGGGCGTGCTGGGTGAATAAGGATCTAAAATACCTTTGTGTGCCCCAGCCGTATATAAACGTCGTTCGATACCTAATTTTTGCATCCCGTCTACAAAGCCAAAAGAATCAATTTTGGCACCAATAGAACCCACAAGACTGGTTTTATCCGCGTAAATTCCGTCCGCGCTGGAAGCAACGAGATAAGCAGCCGAAGCCCCTAAATCTTCGATGGCAGCATAGATTTTCTTATTGGGGTATTTTTTTCTGAGGGCGGTTATCTCGTCATAAATTTGTCGAGCTTGCACTGGGCTACCACCTGGACTATTAATCCGAAGCACAACACCCATTACCATTCGTGAATTAAAAGCATCCTTCAAGGAATCACGAATATCATTCGCATTTGCTGCTTCTCCCGCAAAGATAGGGCCATCGATATCAATAATGGCTGTGTGTGGTTCTGTTGCAGCCGATTGTGGAACATCTCCATTCATATAGATGTACACGAGGGCAATGATAATCCCTACAAAAATTAATTTAAAAAAAATGCGCCAGCGTCTAGCACGACGCTGCTCTTCAATATGCTCTAACAAGACCTTTTGGATGGTTTGTCTTTCCCATTGGTTATTGCCGGTTTGTTGTTCGACCATGAATTTTATCCTCCAGTTAATCCTGCTAAGCCCTTCGTTAACGATTCTTCAAGGGGCGCGGTAATCGATAAAGACTCTTTATAGTCTGGCAGCTTAAAAGTAATTTGTCTAGCATGTAAGAATAAACGTCCCAAACCTTTTTCTTTCATTTGTTGGTTTAAAAAGCGATCCCCATATTTTTCATCCCCAACAATCGGATGTTGGGCAAAAGCCGCATGAACCCGTATTTGATGGGTTCGCCCTGTCTTTGGGCGAGCTTCCATAAGTGTGGTGTTCGAAAACCGCTCTAAAACGGTAAATTCAGTCTCGGAGGGTTGGCCATCGGTTGCCACTTTCACAAAGCGTTCTCCGGAGCTCAGTTGATTTTTTTTCAAGGGCGCGGTGATAACACTCCCTTCTTTCCATTGACCTTGCACCAAAGTCCAATATATTTTAACCAATGTTCGCGCTTGTAGTTGTTCGTGCAAATATTTTAAAACCGTTCGAGATTTTGCAATCATTAAACAGCCGGAGGTTTCTCGATCCAGCCTATGAACAAGCTCTAGTGTTTTTTCTTTTCCTCTGAGATGACGTATCGCCTCAATCACCCCAAAGCTTAAACCACTGCCGCCATGGACAGCCATTCCAGCGGGTTTGTTAATAATGAGTAATCCATCGTCTTCGAATAAGATATTATCCAGAATGCTGCTGGCGGCGCGCTCGTTTCGGCTTCCAAAAACTACAACTTTTGGTTCACTTTGCCGAACTGGGGGGATTCGAACAGAATCACCAGCCTGAAGCTTATAGTCTGGTTTAACACGCCCCTTATTAATTCGAACTTCCCCTTTGCGGATAATTCGATAAATGCGGGTTTTAGGGACACCTTTAAGTTTGTTAACTAAGAAATTATCCAGGCGTTGTCCCTGATGTTCGGCATCAATCGTCATTTTTTGGACTTGTGGGGTCGTATTTCCTATCATATTTAGCATACTGTTCATCTTATCACGGTTAGATTTAAGTTGATACGGATTAGACATCTGATATACTTCAAGAATGTCTCATATCACCTCTCTAGTTTTCACTAGCCCGAGCGAGGGTATTTTTGATAAGCTCCAGAGTTGATGAAGGAATATCGTAAAGATATAGGTTTTTATGTCATCTTGCCACCTGATACTTTTTAGCAAGATGAATTAGATAGTGGTGGAACAAATTTCATGACAAAAAGAATGTTGATTAACGCAACTCAGCGTGAAGAGTTGCGTGTCGCGCTCGTGGACGGGCAATGGCTATACGATTTAGATATCGAAAGCGCTGGCCGTGAGCAAAAGAAGGCAAATATATACAAAGGCAGAATAACGCGGGTTGAACCGAGTTTAGAAGCGGTCTTTGTTGAATACGGATCCGATCGCAATGGCTTTTTGCCCTTTCGTGAAATTTCACGAAATTATGTCGAAACGCCTGGCAACGAAGAGCTAAACCGTCAAAATATCAAAGAAATTCTAAAAGAAGGTCGCGAGATCTTAATCCAAATTGATAAAGAAGAGCGAGGAACCAAGGGAGCTGCCCTAACCACGTTTATCAGCTTGGCCGGTTGTTATTTGGTGCTAATGCCCAACAATCCACGGGCGGGTGGTATTTCTCGTCGCATTGAAGGGGAAGAGCGTTCTGAATTACGAGAAGCTTTAAATGGATTGGAACTCCCAGAAGGAATGGGAATTATTGTTCGAACCGCAGGCCTTGGGCGCAATATCGAAGAATTGCGTTGGGATCTGGATGTTTTATTAAGTCAATGGGCTGCCATCCAACAAGCCACAGAAGCCAGCAGTGCGCCTTGCCTTATTTACCAAGAAAGTAATGTGGTTATTCGCGCGGTGCGGGATTATTTACGGCCGGATATTGAAGAAGTCTTAATTGACGATAAAAAAGTTTTTGAGCATGTCTATGCCCATATTCAAGCGGTGCGCCCGGACTTTACGCAGCGAATCAAACTGTACCAAGATGCAATTCCGCTTTTTAATCGTTACCAAATTGAAAACCAAATTGAATCGGCCTTCCGTCGTTCTGTTCAATTACCTTCAGGTGGTGCATTGGTGATTGATCATACCGAAGCCTTGGTGTCGATTGATATTAACTCTGCAAGAGCCACCAAAGGAGTGGATATTGAAGAAACGGCTTACCATACCAATTTGGAAGCGGCCAATGAAATTGCACGTCAACTTCGCTTACGCGATTTGGGCGGTTTAATTGTTATAGACTTTATTGACATGATGTCGGTTCGCAATCAACGCATGGTCGAAACGCGTTTGCGTGAAGCCGTCGAAATGGATCGGGCTCGAATTCAAATTGGGCGTATTTCTCGATTTGGCTTGTTGGAAATGTCACGTCAGCGCTTAAGACCTGTCTTAGGCGAATCGAGCCGAATTGCCTGCCCACGTTGCGAAGGTCAAGGAACCATTCGAAGCGTGGATGCATTGGCATTGATTGTTATTCGAGTGATCGAGGAAGAAGCGATTAAAGACAATACGGGTGAGGTTCGGGCAACGCTGCCAGTGGAAGTCGCCGCTTATCTGATGAATGAAAAACGATTACAGATTAGTAATATTGAAAATCGTCATCAAATCCGAATCTATGTGATCCCCAGTTCAAATTTGCAAACCCCGCATTATTTGGTGGAGCGTATTCGAACCGATGAAGTGGGTCGAGCAGGCGATCAACCCAGTTATGCGATGGCACAAACGCATAAAGGTGAATTGCGAACCAATGATTCACCTATCCAACGTCCAAATTTTCATGAACCAGCAGTGAAATCAATTATTCCACGGGTTCGTGCACCTTTACATAAAACTGAATCACCCAGTTTAATCAAAAGATTGTGGGGCACTTTATTTGGTGCGGATGATATGCCAGAAGGGAATTCGACATCGCAGTCCCCTGCCCCGATTCGTCAGGAAGGTACTCAAAGTAACCAAAACCGCCCAGGCAGATCTGCTGGACAACGGAATCACTCAGGTCAGTTTAAACAAAAAACGGCAGCAAGACCCGATCAAAAACGTGCGGAAAGAAGACCTCCCAACCCAAATCAATCAAAAAATGTGGCTGCCAATAAGCCGCCCGCCCGCCCAGTGGTTGTGCCAGCGCCAGTGGTTCCAGTCGCACCACAAGCTGTTATGCCACAAACCGAAGTTTCACCAACAGAGGCAACAACTGCGGCAACCCGTCCACCTGCCAGACGACGCAGCATGAATAGACGATTGCGGCATCGTGGCGATAGACCCGATAGACCAGAGCGGGAACGCAATCATGAACAACATGAAACGGTGCAAGACAATAGTCAGCCGCCGATTACCGTGACGTTAAAGGATGCGCCGGATAATCATCATTTAGAGCATAACGAATAATAATTAATCCCATTTTTAAATCTGTTGCAAATCCCATAGCCTTTTGTAAACGCTATCGCGCCGAATCAGGGTATTGTGTGTGCCCTCTTCGATAATTTTCCCGTTATCGAGTACAATAATTCTATCCATATGTTTTAAAGTGGATAAACGATGCGCAATGGCTAAAACGGTTGTGTTCGAATTTTCCAGTAACTTATTTAAGCTCGTTTGAATTAAATGTTCCGTTTCTGTATCTAAGCTAGAAGTGGCTTCATCTAAGATCAAAATAGGGGCATTTTTTAAAATGGCACGTGCAATCGCAATGCGTTGACGTTGTCCACCGCTTAATTTAACCCCTCGTTCTCCGACTAATGTTTGATACTGTTCGGGTAAGCTTATAATAAAATCATGGATATTGGCCATACGGGTGGCAATAACAACTTCTTTTTCCGAAGCCTCTGGATTACCATATAAAATATTATCCAAAATACTGCGATGAAATAGTAAAATATCTTGCGGAATAAGCGAAATATGCGCGCGCACTGTGTCGGCAGAATATTCTGCGATATCATGATTATCAATTAAAATCCGACCATTATTTACTTTAAAATATTTTAGCAATAATGAAACCAGGCTTGTTTTGCCTGCACCAGAAGTTCCCACTAACCCTACCTTTTCACCAGGCTTAATTTTAAGCGATAGCTCTGAAAATAATAATTTATTAGGTTCATAACCAAAAGAAACTCGGTCGAAGACGATACTGGGTCGTAGAATTTTTAATGGTCGAGACTCAAAACTTTCATCAGAATCGTGTGATTTTAACTCCGTCGTAGATTTTGAAGTGTCGCTTTGTAATAATTCAAAAGCACTCTTAAAATCGCCAAAATTTTTCATATAGTCTTGCATGCGATGGACTAATTCCCACAGCTCCCACGCAATTTTACTAGTAATGCTCATCACAAACACAATATCACCCGTTGTATTTTGTGCTGTTTGTAATAAATGAATCATATATAACAATAAACAACTGAGCATAAAACAATAACTAAAAGCAGCAAAAAGATTAGATTTAAAATTAAATTTGTAAACGCGAATACTAGAAGGTGTAAAGTCTTGTTTAATCATTTGCTTTAAACGGTTAAATTCTCGTTTTCGAGCAGAAAATGAAAAAACAGTAAAAATATTGGCGATGTTATCCGCAACCAAACCGAAAACACGGTGGCGATGGTCTGCTGTTATAAAAGAGAGTTTTCCAATAATGGTAGAAAATCGATACATCACTAGAAAAAAGATGATCTCCCAAGCCGCGACGAAGCAACATACTTTAAAGCTTACAATAGCTAATGTCACTGTTAAGATAACAGCATTTGCCATTTTAGGAACCATCGTATGGTGTAAACTTTCCCACACATGATCGTAGCCATCTAAGATCCCTTTCGCTTTACTCGTAATTGCACCCGATTGCCGGTTTTGAAAATAAGAATAAGGGTTATGTTGCACCGTATCATAGACGCTTAATAGAATAGATTCACGAACATAGGGCTCCGATCGCCATTCGAAAACATCCGAGATACGCCAGATGAGATCGAGTAAAATCTGGGCGCCAATATAAAGACCAATGGGCCACCAGAGCACATGGTAACTTATATCCTTTCCTATCGAAAAAGCATCCACCAGCAATTTAAGGGCATAATTATTCGCAAAATCATAAAATGCGGATAAGATAGGCACAATCACCATCACTGCATAGTGCCATCTATAGGGTCGGATCATCGCCCATAGAAAGTGGTAAATGGATGGATAGCGCATAGTCAGTAACCTAAAAATCTTAATACAAGGATACTAAGCTATATTACTCTGGAAAGCAAGCTGAACATCTCCCGCTCGCGCTCTAATTCTATAACGCTTCCAATTCCTCAGTACTCAAATCCCTCGCCTCGCTTTCCAGCATAATCGGGATTTCTTCCCGAATGGGGTATCCTAAGCGATCGAAGCGGCAAACCAGTTCTTTCATGCCGGGTCTGTAAAATAATTCCCCTTTACAAATAGGGCATACTAAAATATCCAATAATTTTTTATCCATTTTCTAATCCTTGTAATAAACTTAAAAATATTTTATCAAATACGGGTGAAACTTTTGCCGTAATGGGTAAAGCCCAATGCCGTTCATCCACAAAAGGAAGACATTTTACGGCGTCTTTTTCGGTCATCACCACTGGCAGCGCATCTGCAAAAACAATATCCTTTTCTTGGAACGCATGATGATCAGGATAAGCATGCGGGATAACCGTTAAACCATAAGAGGTTAATAATTCAAAAAACTGTGCGGGATGACCAATACCCGCCACAGCATGAACTGTTTTACCGGCAAGTTCGCTTAATTTAAGTTGTTTTTTGACTCGATTGATAGGATATAATTTGCCTGGTTGATATTGCATCAAACATTCTTCTTGTTGTGCTTCTTTGGTTTTTCCATTGAACAAAACAATATCAACGGTTTTTAATCGCACTTCAGGTTCTCGAAGTGGGCCTACGGGCAATAAAGCATGGTTGCCAAAACGCCGTTTTGAATCAACAACCGCAATTTCCATATCCCGGTGCAAGTTATAATGTTGTAAACCATCATCCGAAATAATAAAATCAACGCCATAAGAATCTATTAATTTTCGTGCCGCTTCAAAACGATTTTTGCCAATCGCCATGGGGCATTGTAAGCGCCGAACTAACATTAGGGCTTCATCACCCACTAAATCGAGATCGCTTCTTTCTTCCACTATCGTCGGTTCTTTGGCATTGCCTTTATAACCACGACTAATAATACCCGGCTGAAAACCCGCTTCTCGTATGAGTTCCACCAAATGCATGACTAAAGGCGTTTTGCCTGTTCCACCTACTGTAATGTTACCCACCACAATGATTGGAACCGGTAATTTTTTAGATTTTAAAATTTTCCAATGATATAAATTTTTTCGAACGGTAATAATTGCGCCATACAGATAGGAAAAAGGTAACAATGGCCATAAGGGTTTTTTATTGCCGTACCATAATTTATCGAGCGTCATCACTCTTTTCCAAAATTAATTCGCTAAACTGTGCACGTTGCAAGGCCGAATAACGACCATTTTTAGTCATTAATTCTTGATGGGTTCCATATTCAACGACTGATCCATGTTCTAATACTAACACTTTATCCGCACGTTCAATGGTGGATAAGCGATGCGCAATCACAAAAGTGGTGCGATCTTTCATCAGCGTTTCGAGTGCGGCTTGAATATGTCGTTCCGATTCTGTATCTAAAGCAGAAGTCGCTTCATCTAACAACAAAATAGGGGCATCTTTTAGAATGGCTCTAGCAATAGCAAGCCGTTGTCTTTGCCCACCCGATAATCGAACCCCATTTTCACCAATCTCGGTATCCAAACCGTTTGGCAAACGCTCAATAAATTCTAAAGCATGTGCTAATGTGGCTGCTCGGGTAATATCTGCACGGGAGCGTCCTCTCATATCTCCATACGCAATATTATTGGCAATCGTATCATTGAATAACGTTACATTTTGAGTGACTAAGGCAAATTGTCGTCTGAGATCGGCTAATTTAAAAATTTCAATATTTTGATCATCTAAGGTAATAGAACCTTCCTGACAATCATAGAAACGGGTTAATAAAGAAACAAGTGTGGACTTACCACTGCCTGAATGCCCGACTAAAGCGACTGTTTCACCTGGATTAACCGATAAATTGATATTTTTTAAAACGGCTTCTTGATGATCAAAATTGGGGTAATGGAAAGACACATTGTGGAATTGAATCGCGCCTTTGACGCGATCGATAGATTCTGTTCCATTATCTTTCTCGACTGCTTCATCCAGTAAATTAAAAATACTGCGTGCACCAGCGATTCCACGTTGCAAAGTGCTATTGACCACTGCCACCTGTTTGATAGGGCGGAGCAACCCTAAAATGGCCGTTGCCATTGCAACAAAGGTACCCGCACTCATGGCAGTTCCAATAATATGATCCGGTTCTAGTGTGGCAAGATACAAGAAAAGTGCTAATGCACAAACCCCAATAAATTGCATGCCGGAAACACTGGATGCTGCAGTGGCAGTCATCTTCATTTCTTGTGTCCAATTAGCACTGGTTGCCGTATCAAACCGTTGCCTTTCATATTCCAAGCCACCAAAAGTGCGGATTACTTGATAACCTCCAATCACTTCACTCGCCACATGCGTGACGCGACCCATGGTAATCTGGATTTGACCGCTATGTCCTCGCATGCGCCGACTAATTTTATTAATATAAATTGCCAAAATAGGAATGGTGATAAGCAATAACATGGTGACACGACTATTGAGTTGAATCATCACCACAATCAAGGAAACAGTGGTTAAAACACCGCGAATCGCACTGGTAATGGCTTCACTGATGGCTTCGGAGACTTGATCGGTATCATAATTAATTTTTGACAATAATTCGCCGGTTGTTTTGCGATCGTAAAAAGTAGCCGGTAAACACATTAAATGTAATACCATTTTGCGCCGAAAATCACGTACCACACTGCGTCCTACCCAAGACATAAAATAGCTGGCTAAAAAATAAGAGATCCCGCGCGCTAAGAAGAAAAGGATAATTACAATGGGAATCCAGCGAATAAAGATTTCATCACGCTCGATAAAGCCTTTTTCAATCAGCGGCTTTAAACCATAAGTAATCCAACCATCTGAGATAGCAATCAGGGTATTGCCTAAAATTCCTAAGGCAAAGGCCCACCAATAGGGCAAGGCTGCCTTTAGCAACCGGCGGTAAATTTGCAAGGAAGAAAGATATTTTTGGCCATTTGGCCCATCGGGATTAGGATTCATTGGATAATAAATACGCCCATAGTAATTTATTTAACTGGATAATACTGAGTTATCCTCGAAGCCTAGTATACCGCGGCTCGATTCTTAGCGCCAGCTTCCATCGACATAATACCAACGCCCCTTTTTTCGATGGAATTCGCTGAGTTCGTGTAAAGCCCCTATTCCATCGGGAAGCTGGTAATAAGCCTTAAATTCGACAAAACCAATATCGGGATTCTGAGGGTTTAAGTAAGCCTGAAGTATCTCCAAACCACACCAGGGAAGTCCCTCGCTTTTACTGCCGCTGGCTCTGTGGTATTGCTTTAAAGCAGGCCCTCTCATGGTGGCCTTAATATAATCTAAGTTATTTTTCACAAAAGCCGAATAGCGAGAACGCATTAATGCTTCGGGTGTTTGGGCAAAAGCCTGTTGGGAATGGAACTTGCCACAGCAAGCGAGATAGGAATTTTCAAGACCACAAGGACAATTTTCCATCTTTACGCCTTCCATAAAATTTAAATTTTGTGACTCCAATAATGGGTATTATCTCGCCTATAACATTGAAAATCCAGTGTCGGTTCTCCTGAATTTAAAACAAATGAAATAGCGCCCTCTCGAACTGTCTCTAAAATGGGAATATGGGCATCTTGATAACGTTTGATAATCTCCGGTCTGGGATGTTTGTACTGATTTCGATATCCTGCTGGAATAATGGCGTGTTTAGGTTTTACTGCTTGAATAAATTCAAGGGTTGAAGAGGTTTTACTGCCATGGTGTGGAACGATTAATACATCTGATACAAGCTTGTGGCCACGATTTTGAATGATTTCATATTCTGCCGGGGCTTCAATATCGCCGGTTAATAACACACTCTGTGCGCCAGCTTCTACTTTGAGCACACAACAATGATCATTACGTTTTTTAAAAGTTTTTCCACTGGGATGT
>Ga0206950_1098_pt1 | contig 20394 bp, 14 predicted proteins | sample Alteio_BWOrgHeat_41_FD_152954 | JGI IMG/M metagenome (GOLD analysis project Ga0206950, IMG submission 152954) | Enriched cells from forest soil in Barre Woods Harvard Forest LTER site, Petersham, Massachusetts, United States -... | ecosystem: Environmental > Terrestrial > Soil > Temperate forest >... | reverse complement strand
AACCGAAATAGTTCGTGTGCCCAAACGGGTCGGAGATGCCGGTGACCCTGCCCGGTGTGCCGTTGTAAAGTAGGGTGCATGCTGTGCCGTTGAAATCGACCACGTTGGTTAGGCACATGACGCCACTGTTTTGGACGTAGTTGAACAACGCGAACCGGCCCTGAGGGTCGGTGATTTGCTGGAGATACGCTCGGTGATTTCCAGCCGAAAAGTATTGATCCTGGCCGTAAGTGAGGATCGTGCCATTGACCAGTGTTACGGTGAAAGAGGTCGTTGCAAGTTGAGGCTCATCATTTAACGGCTCGGTTGTTTTCAATCGTCCCTGCTTGAATCTTGTGAAGTTGTAATAAGTCGTTCCATTCCCTGACCCGTCGACGGTATAGAGATTGACTCCAGCGGAAGGCATGTACATGTCTTGAAATGTGAGGAGGTACGTATATTGCCCGCCTGTCGGTGGATTCTCGTCCCACTCGGCAGTGTAGTCCACGTAAGTGAGCCAGGAACACTCCCATGATGAACCGAAATTGAACGCATTCGCGGTGCTGCGGCTGTTCCGTTGCTTAAACGTGAGGTCGAATGCCCCGAATTGTCCACCCGGCAAGGGGTAGCGAATGATCGGGGCCTGGAGCCACAAATTCAGGTAGGGCTCGGAGATTTTCCAGCTTGTCAGGCCGAGCTGAGCGCTGAAAGGCTGAAAAGTATCATCCGCATCGTTAATGGAAGTCGGATAGCCTCTGCCGATTGTTTGGCTCTGCTCGTCCGGGGTCAAAATTCGGAAGGTGCTGCTGAGGCTTGCTGCCGGGATTAGATATCGTCCGCTGCTTTCCTCCTTGATGACTTCGGCGTTAAACCAACGCGGCGTGCGAAACACCGGATCGTCGACCCAGTACCTGGAACCATCCTGCTTGAGGATGGCGGCAAAATGGCCGAGCTTGAAATGAACAATCGAGGGGACAACTGGATCGGCGCCGGCTGGAAGCTCCACAGGCACCATTTGGAGTCCGTATTTTTGGGCAAGCGCCTGCAAATCTGCGAATGACAAGCCGTGGTCCGTCGCCGACTCGCCGCGCAAATGGGCATCGAACGATGCACCTGTCGTGAGCAAGTCTCCGACAGCCTGTAAGGCGCGAATGCCGCAACGGTAGGTCGTTTGCGGACTGCCTAGCATTCTGGCCAGCGCTTCGACGCTGCTGTTGTAGCGGACCTGCCAGGGTCCACCATCAAGAATTCGTCCGCGCGTCTCCACCAAAATCTGGCTGAGGCGATCTGCTTGGCCCAACGCAGCCAGAAGTTCGGTCCAGTTTCCGAGGACATAGTCACCCACGGCTTTCGCGCCCGGAGTGTTTTGGTCGCGCACCACCAGCCAAGCCGCCTCCCAATGGGCCAGAGCCAGCGAGAACTGCGCGCGTTGGCGATAGAAGCTGGCCAAATTGGCTCGCAGTGAGGGTGTCCAGGGCGAATTGGGGTAGCTAGAGATGAGGTTTTCAAAGGCGGCGATTTGGTCCTTCACAGTCGCTCCCGTGTCGAGCGATTGAACGAGGTCCCAGAGCGGCTGCGTGTCTGCATCGCTCGGCAGCAAGGCGGAGACGTAGTTCAGCGTATCCGGGAAAAGCGGACGTTTTGCAAGCCGGCTTGCGAGGGGCTCGCTCGTGGAGTTAGTTTGTGCGTCCGCCATCGTCAACGCGAGAGAAGCAGCCGTTGCCAGGAGTAAAACCTTTAGACATTGCATAAAAACTCGGGTTTAGTGGTTGAATTTGGGGCTTTGAAATCGCGGCTTGTTCTGTTGAGCTATGGCACGTTGGATCGAGGATCCGGTCGCGTAATGATGACGTTCAATCCGAGATCACCCGAGACGTTCCAGCCGATCTCGCCTGAATCGACCAGGCCGTTGCCGTTGGTGTCGGATAAGTAATCGGGGATGCCGTCCCCATTGGTATCGATGGGATTTCCGTTGGCATCCGTGGCGACGTAATGGTAGGAAACGTCGACCAGGCTGTTGGTCTCCTTGATCTCGTAACCGCTCACCAAGTTAGTCGTGACGGTGTAATGGAAAAGGCCAACCTGGTTGGCGGTGGTGTTTGTATCGGCATTGATAATCACAGCGTTTGTGAGTTGGTAATAATTACCCAGCGGGCCCAACTGGTAGGAAGGCTCGCTGCCCACGATAATGTCGGTGGCTTGGGTAGGCTGCAGTCGCTGGGAGGAGTTAGTAACGTAACCGTTGAAGCCCCCGCTATATCCGTTCCAGTTGGTGATGGCGGTGCTGTCAAACAGGACGTCCTGCACCACTGAATTGGAAGGCGCGTAGATGAAGGAGCCGCCATAAACCAAGCCGACCCTGAACGAAGCGGTCAGACCGTCCTTCGGCTCAAGATCCGCGTAAACCCGCTCGAGCAGGCAGTTGGTTAGATTGACGGTGGGCCTGGTTGAAACGAACGTGCCTCCATGAAATTCGCAATCCTGGAAATTCAGTGGACCCGTGTTGGTCGGGCCGTAAAAATTCGGGACGGCCATACCGAGCGTCGACCAGGAAGTGAGCCGACAATAGATGCTGGAACCCGGACTGAGGCCCTGGAATTCTGAACTAAGCGCACCGCCGGAGGTTTGGAACCAATTGGTGTAGGGCTGCTCCTGGACAGTATTGAATTGCGCAATCCAATTGCGGTTATTCGGCGCGCCCTGGCATTGGAGCGCCGCCGCCTGGCCGATCGCCAAGCCGTACGTTGTTGTGTTGGTTCCAAAGACGCCAATCGCAGCGCCGGCGTTAACGGTGATGGCTGCATTGGTCACCAGAACGCCCCCCAGCTCCCAATCCAGCGGATCGTAATGGTAGCCCAGGTCTAGCGTATCGGTGTCGCGCTGCGCCTGGGCAAAGTATGTCTGTGGCGTGCCGATCGTTGTCGCCGCGACGATGACCGGCGGGTACGTTGTCCTGACGCCTAAATCCGTGATAAGGGAACCGGAAAGACCTGAACTTGTGCCGGCGTTCCGAAAACCGCTCGCATCCGTGAGGTAGTAATTGCCCGCGCCGGCACTTTGAAAGGGTGAAGCCGAAACGGTGGTTTTGGCCGTGCCGAAGCTCTGTGCCGAGCTGTAGAAGCCATTGTTATTGCCGGAGAAAGTCCCCGCCGTTGAATTTGTAATGTTGGCGAAGACGGAATTGACAGCGCTGTAGGAAAGCGTGCCACTTCCTCCAACCAGCTTATCAGCCTGATCTATGGTGCAATTGATGAGACTGGGGCTTACGGTGGCGGACAAGCCTGCATAATTGATCGGGTCGAGAACGCCGGCCACAAGTACATTGCTGAGCTTAACCGTTATCGTGCCGCCGCTGCCACAGCCGCAACCGACCCACGTCAGGTCGATCCCGCGAATACACTTGTAGAGCTGCGCGTGGGTGAGGGTGATGGTGGCTGCCGAACTGCTAGTCGCCGCATACTGGATGGCTTTCTGGGCGTACCTGAAGACGCAATTACTCGCCGTAAGCGTTAGTTGCCCAAGCCCGAGTGCCGGGTTGGCATAACCGCTGGAGTTAATCGTGCCGGTGTAGCCGGAACCCGTATACCCGTTCATGGATTCGCCGACTGTGTCATCGTCGACGCCCGTAAAGACAACAGGTCGGTACAGCCCGGTATTCTTCATCGTAACGCTGTTGACCGTCAGAGCGACATTAGGTTTGTATTTCAAAACAGCTCCTCCTTCCAATTTCAGCGAAACACCTGAGATATTGCCGGACACCAAATACGTAGTGTCTCCTTGAATGAGCGTTGTTCCACTGGTGAGGGTCGCGCGATAATCGACGACCACGCTTTTTTGTTTGGGCAAAACACCCCTTGCTAGCTGCCTGGACGGAAGTTGCGCTGCCAATTTGGTCTTCAGCGCATTGGGGGCTGAAGGCAAGGCGGCAAGCATACCCTTCATGGAACTGTGGCGAATGGCGCCCTGCGGTGCACCCGAAGGCGCGCAATCAGGCAGAGAATAGAAACCGTTCTGCAGAAGAGAGTAGGGAACCGATTCCACCAGAAAATAGCGGCCATCGGCTGTCTGGGTGAACTGTTTGCCGACCAAGGCCTCGGCGCCAGCCGGTTCGAGCAGGCTCGGGACCGTATAAGCCTGCCCAACTCCGAGGACCAAGTTGCCGAATGTTAATGTTTCGTCCATAAGGTCCGGACTTGCCATGGCCTGGCGCAGGATTGAATTTGTCTCCACGTACATTGGCTGGCTTAGCACCTCGGGCGTCGGAGGCTGGAAAAACTCGGTGAGAATCTCGATACGCGTGGTATTGGTCGGAAAACCGTAGGCTTGTGGATCCAGGTAGCCGGAAAAAATAACATCTTGTGCAAATGAATTTCGTTCGAGGGTATAGAGAATTGAAGCGCAGGCCCCGCCGCTAAATGCGTTCTGGAAGTAGACTTGATTGCTGTTCACTAATACTCCATCCGTGTTCGTGACGGTTGCGATCAACAAGGATTGGCCCGAGGCAGCGTCGTAGAGCGCGATCCCCACCGGTGCCGAGGAGAGAAGTTGGCCGTCGTGAGTGCTGAGGCCTATCGCACCTTGCTGATTGATGTTCGCGCTCACGCGGGCCCGGTGCTGTACCTGATCGGCAACAAAGCCGTTTTGCAGATTGTCAGGGCGGAAAGACGGCACACTCTCCGTCCAATTGGTTCCGTCCCAATAGTTCATTCCGGTAGCGATTTCGACCATGTGCCCTCCTCCGGGCGTGCCCATGCGGACAGGATCGAGACTCTGCCACGTGCGCGAATCAGGACCGCTGTCGACCACGGCCACTGTGACAGTTGTCGTAGCACCGCCGGGCTGAACTACCTGGCCGATAACCGATGAGATGTACATGGAACTTATCAAAGGCAATAGAAGTGAGATCTTCATAAGTCTACTTGGTGAATGTTGACAGAGTGCCACGATGAACTGAGGAATCTAGAGTCTGAGCACACATGAGGAGATGCGAACCGTTTTACGGGGTCAGCAAGCGTCAGAGCCGTGAGTTTCATATCAAGAGCAACGCAATCTATCTCAGACGGTGGTTTGTGCTTTGAATGCTTTGAATTCCAATTAGCTTGTCGCGTGCCAGATTATGCCAGTGGGGATTTCCCAGGATCTCGCGGGTTTCTAACTTGGGGAATTTGCAAATGATAGCTTAAGTTGAGCAGTTATTGCTCAACCACCCCTACGAACTGAATTCCGAAAAGAAGGATATTGAGTTAATTTCAAAATGGACTGGACTCAACGGATCGAAACAGCGTTGTAAGGAACCGAAAGAGGTCTCGCGAGCTCAAGACACCAGGCAGCGCCTGGATCCACACTTTTTAGCCAAGGGATTTCGTGCAGCGAATCCGTCCAGGCGGTCAATCTGATTAGCAGACGCTTGAGGAAGCCGACGTTCGGACTCCGAATTAAAGAATGCCCAATTTGCGAAGAATTTGTCGAAGGGTTGTTCGGGTTACGCCCATCAACTTCGCCACTGAAGACTGACTGCCATTTGAAAGCTCCATCAATCTCTCAACGAGCGAACGATCCACTTGCTCGTGGGCCAGGGCTCGGAGATTCGTGATTTCGCCTGCTCTGGTCCGTTCCACGAGATCCGTCAAGGGCTCGGGACGATATTTGCGCCCCCGTCCTGGAACTGGTGTTCCCGAACCACAAGCCTGTTGCGCGTGAATAAGTTCAATCGCCTGGCCTTGCGCCAGAAGTGCGGCCCTCTGGATCGCATTCTCTAACTCTCTCACATTCCCTTCCCAACGTTGCCGCTTCAGGAATTCGATTGCTTCCCGGGAGATAGAGACTGGTGGGAGCGAAGCATCCATTTGCCATTTCCGCAAGAAATGGCTGGCAAGCTCAGGAATGTCCTCAGGATGCAAGGCCAGTTCCGGCGTTTTAATGGTGAATCCGTTCAAGCGGTAATACAAGTCCTCTCGAAATTTCTCTGCGGCTCGCATTGATTCAAGGTCGCGGTGAGTGGCGGCCAGCACACGGACATCCAGGTGGATATCCTGGCTGCCACCCAGTCGCTGAAGGCGCTGCTCCTGAAGCACCCGCAACAGCTTTACTTGTGCGGCCAAGGTCAGATCCCCGACTTCATCCAGGAATAGCGTGCCGCGGTGTGCCCTCTCGAACCAACCGATGCGGCGCGCCCGCGCCCCCGTATACGCTCCGGCTTCGTGTCCGAAGAGCTCGCTCTCGAAAAGCGGCTCCGGAATCGCGCTGCAATTGAAAGCGATGAAAGGCTGATCGGCCCGGCTACTATGCTCGTGAATCGCCCGGGCGACCAACTCCTTGCCTGTCCCGGTAGCGCCGCGGATAAGAATCGTCAGCGAAGAACCGGCGGCCAAGCTGATCTGCGCCTGCAACCCCATCATAACGGAACTTGAGCCGATTAAGCCGGTCCGCTGATTGTTCGATTGATCAGCAACAAATGCCGGCAACACTTCATGCGGATGCGAAGCAGCGCGGACGATGTGGCTAACCAATTCCAACATTTGTATGGGAGTCACCATGTACTCGTAGACCCCCAGCTTTGTGGCTTCAATCGCACTCCCAACATTCGCTTGCTTGTCGATTAGGATTATTGGCAGGTTTGGTTTGGCGGGATGAAGCTGTCGAAGCAGTTCAAGCCCTGACAGTCCCGGGGTTACCAACTCGCTTACAATAACGTCAACCTGACGCGTATTCGCACGAACTAGGGCTTCCTCGCCAATACTCGCGGTGCTGATTTCGCAAGCTCGCGCCCGCAACTCCTTGTGCAGCCCGAGATTTGCGCTCAAGTCGCTTCCAACCAACAGAATCTCTCTCAGGTTCTTTGACGCCACATCTCTCCTGGCACGGCAAGGGCCAAGAAATCCTGAGCCTGCCGCAGTTTAGATCCGCGCTATCAGCAAGAACCCTCTCTATCCGCGTGCCCTTCGGCTCGCACCTTCCGGCTGAATGCTGGTACCCTACACTCAATTCTCCCAAAGTCACCAAGGAATTTCCCTGTTTGGCGGCAAGCCCTGCGTGCATAAACGAAAATGGAAGGGCGAACACTCGATTTATGCGCGCCTGTAGCCCAGGTCTCGCGCGTCAGTTGCATTTGTCAATCAAATATGAGCACAAACTGCTCAGGATGATGGGCGATGACTGCTCATATTTGGGAGGAAGCAAACGGGCAATGGCGTCGGTTCCCGCACAAATTCGCTCCGAAGCAGGTTTCGACTGCGCTGGCACGTCTTCAGCTATATATAGACCAAACCTAAAGAACCCAATCTGCTTAAAGACATCTGAACATGCGTTATCTCGAAGTGAATTCTAAGTACGAGCCTGAATGGACCACACATCCAGAGCTTAGTTTGGTCATCCCCTGCTACAACGAGGGCGAGGTTCTGCCTCTTCTAAAGAAGCGGCTGATCGCTTCACTCGATCAACTTGGACTGAGGTGGGAGGTGATCTTTGTCGATGATTGCTCTTCTGACAGCACCCTCTTTCAAATAACGGCGATGCATGCGGAGGAGCCGAGTTTTAAGGTTGTGTCGCTCTCTCGGAATTTCGGCCATCAAGTCGCCATCGCTGCCGGCCTGGAACACGCCTCGGGGGAAGCGGTGGCGATCCTTGACGCCGATTTGCAGGATCCCCCGGAACTGTTGTCGAAATGCATGGAGCAACTGGCCAACGGCTACGACGTGGTCTACGCGGTTCGCCGAAAACGCAAAGAAACCTGGGCCAAACGCACAGCGTACGCCCTCTTTTATCGTCTGCTCGGAATATTGAGCGACGTGAGCATTCCGCTCGACTCTGGGGACTTTTGCGTTATGAGCCGCCGGGTTGCCGATGTGCTCAAGCGCATGCCTGAAGGGTGCACGTTTCTTCGTGGCCTGCGCGCGTGGGTTGGTTTCCGCCAGATTGGCATCGAGTACGAACGGGATTCGCGGGCAGCCGGCAGGACCAAATACTCATTTTCAAAGCTCATTCGCCTGGCCATGGATGGGATTTTCTCTTTTTCAGTTGTTCCGCTTCGGCTCGCGATCTTCTTCGGATTAGGTGCTGTTGCCCTGGCCATGTTCTGGGCAATACTTCATCTGGTTTGGCGCATCGGCGGTTTCGAACTAATGGGCCATACCGCCGCCCAATTGCCCGGTTGGACGACCCTGATGTGCGGCATGTTTTTATTGGGCGGACTGCAGCTCTTAATCCTGGGGTGCATTGGAGAGTACATTGGGAGGATCTTCAAGGAAGTTAAACGACGTCCACGTTGGGTAACGCGTGGGCTGATTGGTTTGCCGGCAAGCGATACTGACCTCGTCGCCAGTGAACGTACACAGGGGCTCTCGGCAAGGAGAAACGGCTGCGACCTTGGGGCTCCCCAATTAGAGCGGCGCCGACTGCTTCCCGTGGATTAATGTCCCGAGGCGACTATGGGATTTGAACTTTCGACAACAGCCTCTGAAGCAACCGTGCCGCGGCCAAGCCGCGAGGTATCCGCTGAGCGGGTTCGAACCGCTAGGCTCGCGTCGTGCCGCCACGGCCTCGCGTTGACAATGCTGATCATTGTTTTCTTGGGCTTGGAGTATTTGCTTCCGCTGGGCAGGGCGATAAAAATCGGGGCGGATGAGGATTACGAGCTCGCAAAGGCGACCTTGTGCAATCACGGATATAGGCTCTACACGGAGATTTGGGACGATCAGCCGCCCCTCGTAACCACGATCATCGCCAAACTTTCCCAGCACGCATCCAATCAAATTTTGCCGGCCCGCTTATTGACGGTTAGCCTTTCGGTAGTCTTGCTTTCCGCGACTTTCATTCTGGTTAGAGCAGTGAACGGCCAACTGGTGGCGATACTTTCAGCTGCGCTCTTCATCTGCTCTCCGGGATTCCTGGAATTGAGTTGTTCGGTAATGCAGGAGATTCTGGCCTTCGCGCCAGTCGTAGCTTCTTTGTGCCTGCTGTGGACGGGACCACGAGACCGGCATCTTCGTACAGTTGTGCTTGCCGGCATGGTGTTCGGCTTTGCCCTGCAAATGAAGCTGATTGGAGTAGTGTACCTGCCGGTTGCGGGCCTCATTCTGTGGCTGCGAAACAACCCACCGTTTGTAGAGGCGACCTTCAGCCGCAAAGCCTGGGTTCGGTTCCTATCCAATTGGCTCAAAGCTTCCTTCTTCTTCGGACTCAGCCTGATGCTGGCTTTTATTGCCTTGAATTGTCTGACTGGCAATTCCTTGGTGCTTCAGGTCCAACAATCCTGGGCCGCCCACTTCGCCCAAACCAAATCTTTTGAGTACGGTTCTCCCAGTGAGCACGGATTCGACTGGACAGTGCCCCTGAAGAACTGGGACGCACTGGTGCCGGCACTTGTCGGCCTGTGTATCCTCCTCGGGTCACTTGGCAAGGATAGAGCAGCAGTGATTCCAGTAGCTTGGCTGGGGCTGAGCCTTCTTGTCTTTGGAACCCACAAGCCCTGGTGGCCATACTATTATATTCACTGTGCGCTTCCACTCTGCTGGTCTGCCGGAGTGGGATTGAGGGAGGGGTGGGTCTGGAGTCGATCTCTTTTCGCCAAGACCTCGATGGAATCGAAAGCTCCTATCAAAACAGGATCGCAGCGCCTTCCAAGAATGCGTGTGGGCCGTGAGCGTCTTCCGTATCTCCAAACTGCGGCACTTGGGATACTTGCATTGTGCGCGTTAGTCTGGATGGGCACTCGGGTTTACTTGGAGGAACAAGCCATACGCCGCGCCCCAAGAATCGACAGCGCACTGGTTTTAAAGCAAATCCAACGATTCAAACCGTTTTGCAAATTCATGTTTTGCGACCGCCCGGTCTACTCCTTCCACGCCGACCTGCCGATGCCGCCACATCTTGGTGTGATTTCACTCAAGCGGTTTTGGACCGGTGATTTGAGCAACGCCGGACTGGCAGCGGAATTGAACGCTGAGAAACCGGGCCTCATCCTCATTGGCCGAGATAGCCACCAGGTTCCATACGAAGACTTGTTACTGCGGGAGTACCGGCTGGTGTACCAGGACGGCGAAAATCGGCTCTACGCCCACGAAAGCATTTCAAAAAAGCCGAGTCTCTTAACCACCGAATAGTCAATCCAAGAATCATGTATGAAAACGAAGTCCTTTAAAGCAAAACTCATCGCCCATCCCGCATCTGTCGCACTGATTGTCGTGGCGGTTATTTGTTCAAATGTTCTTGCCTCTGTCGGCTCGTATACGACGGATATCGTCCCGCCGGGCGATTACGACTTGCTGTCGTGGTGCTTTCAGGCGGAGGATTTGAACCAGATCTTCAATCCGGCAGACCAGACGATCCAGATCCAGCTGTATAGCAACGACACGTATTATACTAGCTATTCCCTTGGATCTGGCTTTAACCCAGATTTTGTCCTCCAGCCCGGACAGGCCTTCTTCCTGCTCAACTGGGGCTCGACAAACCGAGCATACACAATTTCCGGCACCAATCTCTCCAGCAGTTCATACTCGCTACAGCTGACCAACGCCGACTGGAACGCGGTAGCCCCGGCGTTCCTACGAACGAACGATTACCTTGAATGCGTGGCCTGCCTCACGAACATGAACCACAATCCCGTTTATACGCACGCGAGCTGGAACTACCACGGGAATACGAATGATTTGATCTACCAGTGGAGCATCAAGAACCAAACGTGGGTGCAAAACGCCATATCTTCCGATCCTCACGACGTGTTTACGCCATATTATACGAATTCCCTTTACGGTACGAGCCCCACTGTGTGCATGGGCAAGGGGTTCTTCATCAAGCCGATCGTCAATAAAACGTGGACCCAGTTTTCGACCCCGACTTGCTGCGATTCGAGTTGCACGGATACCGGCCCTTGGGTCTGCCCGCAATAAAGCATGGTGGAAGGGTCGAAGAGCTCTTCAAGTCCGCGAATCAAGTCGTGGGCTATCTCGTGCAACGGGCGGAATCAAGCGCCGATCCGCTTTGGACTTTGGTCCTGCCCGTGCACAGCTTCGCGGAACATGAACGCCAAGGCCACAGCATCGAAGATGTCCATACGGTAATCTTCGTTCATCCAAGTCCGCCGTTTCGGAGGCACCATCATCTCAAGGTCCTCCGGAAATTGTTCGCCAATGTGTTGAGCAACATCTTGTTTTGTGCCCTTGCCATTTCGAAAGAAAAACTGCATCACCTGCTCTCGACTGAACCAAGCCACGGGAATTTCGTGGCTTACGCCCAGCGCAAGGAGCCGTTGACTTAATTCCTGTATCCGCTGATGGCGCCGGGAACCTTCGGCTCCTGTATCTTCGAGGACCATAACCTCCGGCTCGAAATGAAGAATCAGCTCTTCCACTCTCATGACGCATTTGGTGTTCTTGTCTTTGCTTGCCGAACTCGAACCCCAATTAGCGAGCTTCTCTTTTTCAAGAAGCGCGTATCCGAATCCTCGGCTTGAGGGGGCAATACCTAAAATGCGGTCGTATTTTTTGGAATCCAACTTCATGAGAGAGTGTCTTTAGATCCCAACGCGCCAATGCTCGCAAGCGTTTGGCGTCTGTGGCTCGTTCGCCAATTGGGCTTTTTCTGCTCGGGTCGGGTTGCAAGTATTCTGGCCCGCGCCGCCACTTCATTCTCAATCTCCTGATACAGACCTGCAAAAAGCTCACGTATCTGCGTTTGAAATATTACTTCAAACGCCAGCGCGGTTTCGAAACCCGGGTCGCGAGAAAACCGTTCGTGCCGGCAAACCTTGCTTGCGCTTTTATGCCCGACCAGAAAGGCTACGTCGCCCTGCGAAAGCGCTAGGCGCTTTCGGTTCGACAGCAAGTAGTTTGGAAGTTGAGGCGAAGCCATGTTTTGAAGAGGGAGAACTCACGATGGCGAGTTCAGAACTCCAGAATATCGGATTGGCACCGTTGGCCAAGGAGGCAATCTTTGCCGTTAGCGGCAAGATTCCATAAAAAACCACTAAAACCCGTGATGGGTGGAACTCCGTTCGCCGGAAGCCGGATATTGGTTTGGTGTCGCTCGACCCCCTAGCTTTGTCCCTTTGGGCAAAACTTCCCCTCTTCTCCGTTACAGGAACGCCGATACACTAGAAGCATGGACCCACAGCAACAGCTCAGCCGCCAAGCGATCGAGGAATTTAAGGCCATCTATCTTGAGGAGTTTGGCAAAGTCCTTTCGAACGACGAAGCCCAAGAAATGGCTCTTCGTTTGCTCCGGTTTCTCGAGACTCTGCAATCTCTTGCAAGGGCTGGTGCGGAATAGACGTCCAAGATCGATCGGGTTGACCCGATTTCCGGGTACGTTATGATCCAGTACCCCCGGACCGATTCCTCTATTCAATCTACATCGATGCAAGGATATTTCATTTATTGCCGCAAATCATCCGAAGCCGAGGATCGGCAGGTTCTTTCCATTGAGTCGCAAACCAGAGAATTAGAACAACTCGCGGCTAAACTCAACGTGCGGGTGGCCGAGATTCTTTCGGAAGCAAAGTCGGCAAAGGAGCCGGGGCGCCCGGTATTCAATGCTCTGATGCAGCGGCTCTACCGTGGCGAAGCCGAAGGCGTCATCTGCTGGAAGCTCGACCGACTGGCTCGAAACCCCGTCGACGGCGGCAGCGTCATTTGGGCTATAAAGCAGCACGGCATCAAGGTCATGACGCCGGCGCAGAGCTATGCCCGGGAGGATGACAACATTATCCTCATGTATATCGAGTTTGGCATGGCCCAGAAATACGTCGATGACCTCAGCAAGAATGTGAAGCGAGGTCAAAAGACCAAGATAGAAAACGGCTGGCACCCTGGCGTCGCCCCAGTAGGGTACTTGAACAATACGGTTAAGGTGACGGGAGAGAACAACCTCATCAAAGATCCGGAACGCTTTCCGGTGATCCGTCGCATGTGGGATTTGATGCTGACGGGGCTGTATACTCCGCCAAGGATTCTCGAACTCGCCAATATTGAATGGGGCTTCCGCACCAGACAGACCAGGAAAATGGGCGGCAAGCCTCTCTCACGGAGCGCCATATACCGAATATTCACCAATCCGTTCTACTGTGGCCGGTTTGAATATCCCCGGAAAAGCAGCAGCTGGTATCAAGGCAAACATGAGCCGATGATTTCCGAAGCCGAATATGATCAGGTGCAACTGTACCTGGGCCGCAGTGGGAACCCACGACCACAGACCCATCTGGCTTTTGCTTTCACAGGGCTCATCCGTTGCGGGGAGTGTGGCGGCATGGTGACTGCCCAGGAGAAACATCAGCTCATTTGCGGGGATTGTCGCTTCAAGTTCGCATATCGGGGCCGAGATGCCTGTCCGCACTGCCATGTTTCGATAGCCCGGATGGGCAAGCCGGTTTTTCTCCGCTACACTTACTATCACTGCGGCAAAAGCAAGAATCCCGACTGCTCACAAGGTTGCGTAAGCCTCGCCATGCTCGAAAACCAAATAGACCACTTTCTTTCGCGGATCCAGATTTCGCAGAGGTTCAAGTCTTGGGCCATAAAATACCTGCATGAGTTGCACGCCAGGGAGAACGCCTCCCGCGAGGAAGTCGCTCGATCACAGCAGCGGGCGTACGAGGAATGTATTCGGCGGATAGAAAATCTGGTGAAGCTCAAAACCGCGCCTGAGAATGTAAATGGCAGCCTCCTTTCCGACCAAGAATACGGGGAACAGCGTGTCCCCCTTTTGAAGGAAAAGGCCAAAATAGAGAGAATGTTGCAGGGCTCAGGAGAGGTCATCGAAAAATCCCTCGGATGTGCCGAAAACATCTTTGAATTCTCTGCGACAGCCCGCGACAGATTTTCCAAGGGCGACTTTCGCACCAAAAAGGAGATCCTTACCGCGGTAGGTTTGAACCTAACTTTGAAGGACAAAAAGCTCAACATTGAGGCCAAAAAACCGTTCCTGATCTTAGAAAAGTCCTTGTCCCCTGAAGTCGGCGGAAACCGAGGGTTTGAACCTGAAAATGTTGGCCTGGAACAAAGGCGAAATAGTGAAACTATACCCTCTCGTCCCAGTTTGTGCGGAGGGAGGGACGAAGTTCGAACCTATGGGGATAAACTGAGGAGGGCGGCCGCACTCATATTTGCCCATTTCAAGAACGAGTTAACGTTTCCTGGAAGGCGGTAACGAATCGGTCACGAAGGGGTTAGTCAAGCCCCTTCGTTCATCCCAACCGATTCGGAGATTGCCGATAATCGGTTCCCGCAATCTCACGCCTTGAGGATATCAAAGCGATGTTTGAAAACAAGGATGCATAATTTGCCATTGGCGGCAAATCTTCACTGTTAAAGAAGTTTCCGCAATTCATCCTCGTTCAGGTCAGCCTGTTGCAGAATCGCCCGCACCAGACTCCGTTTCAGGTCACCGCCGTGCATGGGTACGCAGGTCGTTATTTTCTTTACAGAATGCCATAAGTAGAAATGGCTGCCCTTTTGTCCGTCTCCGACAAAACCACCTCTCTCCAGAGCTTGAATCAGTTTGCGCGCCGAAATCATCGGCAATCGCGTCATCGTGCGAACGAAGCGCTTAGCGGGAACTCAAAGCCGACTTGCCTTGATTGCGGGTGTTCTTCCGGGATGGGCTGGCCGTGCCGGTGCATCGTTTCCAGAAATCCGACGAGTGCCTCTTTGGCCATGGCGATAACCTCTTCAAAGGTCTCTCCCTGTGTCTGGCAGCCTGGCAAGGCCGGAAAAGAAGCAACAAACCCGCCTTCCTCGGCTGGCTCGATATGGACGGTGTAGGTTACTTCATTCATGGCTACAGCGTACCATGACGGGAGATTCGCGGTCAAATGACGGGCAGAGTACCGACGGTAGAGGATCATTTGCGAAGGACAGCGCATTATCGCTCGGTGGATTGCCCAGTTCGCACTGCCATGGGCCACAGAATCAATACCGGGTCGTCACGTAAACCCCGTACGACCCATAGCAAGGACGCCCGTTCTTGTTTTTATGAGGTCTAAGGGTTGAATCCATCTGAGAGCGGGTAAACTGTTTACCGCAGACTGAGCAGCGATAAATATACTTGGGACCTGTGGCCCGGGATCTGGAGCCAGCAACTGGCTTCGATGGACGGTTAGGGTCAAAGAGATAGTGATTGTCCGGCATTTCTCCAGCTTTTGAAAGCTCGACTGGAAATCGTGGCTCAAATGTCTCGGTGGTATTCGCAATTTCGGTAAGTTTCTCCGGCACCAACGCTTTGATTCCCGGACCTGATCGGCCGCCCACACGGTCAAACACGTAAAAATACTCTCTTTCAACCCCATCCCTGCGCTCCATGTATCGTAGAGAATATGGCTCGACAAGCCTGGCATAGCCGTCGTAGGTAATGTTGAGGCATGTCATGGACCTTCCGGCGTCCAAAATCGGAATCCGAATATCAGCACCAAAATATTCAAACGACGAAAACATATTTTCGGGGTAAATCTTGAACAGATCCGCCATGTCTGCCGTGAAGCTAGAGATCGCTTCATCGACACCTATAAGCACCTGCTTGGCGCAAACTATACCTTTATTCCAATATTCACGAAAAAAAGCAAAAGGCGTTTTCAAAAGAATCTCCTTAACCACATGCGGATTCCGGTCAAAAATGGTCTTCCTCACGAATGTCGTCACAAGCTCTCTACGATCTATGGCCCCTCCCAAGCGTTTGATGGAGTGCACGTAGTCGAATAAATCTGGGGCATGCTGTCGCTGAAGGAGGCACTTGAGCTTTGTTGCGATAATCTCCTCCAGCTTCATGCAGCTCATGTTGCAGGCAACCAAATTGCTATCGCTGTAAGGGTGAATCAGTGGCACATACTGGATCGGGAGCAGAACCTTGTCGTACCGTGTGAAATCGATCGACACTCGGAGTTTGATGTGATCCGCGTTGCCGTAAAAATCCCTGAAATACAGCCGGACTTCGTACACCTTCAATTCCGTTACCGGAGTATCACCGGCAGAGAATTTCTCCTTAATTCGGTGCTCATCGGGACAAAAGACCATTCCGGCGCGATCCTGGACGAAAGTGCACACTTTTTGAAGTTCGGCCATAAGAAACTCCTGGGATATTTCACCCGGTGTTCCGAAATCGAGATCGGCCGAGAAACGTGTCTGTTCAAAATAGCCCTTGCGCAAAGCATTGCCGCCCTTAAGAAAGATTCGCTCCCGCAAATCGCTGATCGTAAATAAACCAAACAAAAGCCAGCCAAAAACATAGTCCCGTTGCACGTTGGACGCGTGGATCTCAAACTCTTTTGCTTTGGTCTCGATTTCGCCTTTTTCGATCATGTGTATTGAAATGGGCGCCGGCACCTGCATCCTACGTCGCGGAGTATATCACGCCCCTCAAAGCATACAATTGGGAAAGGACGACAGAAGGCGGGATATCGAGGATTTTAGTGGTAGGATGAAAGAACGATGGAAAGGGCTTTGAGAGTGTGGGAGTGACGACGCTGGTAAGCCCTTGCTTGTGATCAAAGGTGGCTTGGTGGATAACTCCCGGTTTCGTCAATATTCCTCGGGCAAAAGAATTGTTGTCGCCGAACGATCAGCCTCGGTCAGGACATAAAATTTCGTTCCGTTCGAAGCCGTAAAAATGGAAGCGAGCGTCCCTCCCCTCTCCAATGTCTCGTCGTTTCGCCGGCGATCTTCATGCCCAAGATCTCCCCAGGCGGTGGCACTCTTGGAAGCCCCTCCCCGGCACACGCTTAAAAGCAAGCGCGATCGGGCCATTTTGGCCGTTTTCCTATTTCACGCCGTCCGGCGTGCTGAGATCTGTGATCTGCGCGTGAAAGATTACGGGGATCGCGAAGGCATTAAACATCTGACGATTCACGGCAAAGGCGGGAAAATCCGTTTCATCCCAGCGCATGCCCGTGCGGTGCGGTTGGTCGAAGATTACCTGGACGCGGCTGGACATCGAAGCGAACCAGATACTCCCCTCTTCCGGTCGGTAGCCGTCAATGTGGAGGACCCGAAACAACGGCTGAACCCCAACTCCGTTTACCGCAACGTGGTAATACACTACTGCAACCGGGTTGGGATCGAGGTCGATGGGTTGGGGCCGCATGCCCTTCGGGCGACATCGGCGACAAATGCTTTGAGCAACGGTTCCGACATCGCGGAAGTGCAAGAATGGCTCGGCCACTCGAGCATTTCAACCACCCGGCTCTACGACAAGCGCAAGATGCGCCCAGAGGATTCACCAACCTTCAAGGTAAAATTCCGCGGGGAAATATGAAACAACCTGAAACGACTCGAAACAGACGCATTTCAATTGAGGAATTCAATTTCGGAATCCCGGAACCATTCTTGGCTAAGGGCATATTCGCGTACTTTGCTTGGATCCGATGAGTACGCGACAAGCACAAGGCTTTGTTGAGCTCTGCTGCAAGTAACGTAGAACAGGCGACGGGTGCGGTCGATCCCTGTTTCCTTTCCTTCAGCTTCGTTTTTTAGGTCCGTGGTTGATTTCTCTTTGGCTCCAAAAAGTTTCTCGTAGCTAAACAGAAAACCACGGGACTCCTCGTCATCCATAACAACCATTACTCGCGGAAATTCGAGCCCTTTCACCCCTTGATGAGTTCCAAAAGGAGTCTGCCCTTTAACGTAATCGGTGTAATTCATAATTTGTGAAAAAGGAGTCTCCAAGAATCGACGGACGCCCAGAAGTCTTTTCGAGATCTCCGGCTGAGGAGATATCAAGTCAGCAGTGTTCTCTGGGCTATGCTCGTCACTGATTTGAGGAGAGATGAATACCAGAAGCTCCGAGGGAATTTCGAATAGCCCAGTCTTCGCGACGCAACGTAAAACATCAATGAATCGAGCCTTATCATTCTTTGAACAGAGACTGCTCAGCTCATCTACGGCCAACTTGGCCGCTTTCAATTGGTTAAGCTGATCCTTGCCTGCTGATTCGAGGACGGTTTTCGCGAGCAAAGGAGAAGCCTTTCGAACGATAGAGGCCACTGAAAACGGGTTATTCTTTGCGTTTGCTCTCACTAAAGGCAGTACGAGTTCGGAAAAGAAGCGGAGCATAGGAAGCGTTCCGTCGCGCAATCCGGTACTGAACTCAGCAATTTGATCGAGAGGCTCGAAAATCTCTAGAAAGTTCAGCCTTTTTGCCGCCATGTGGTGTTCGAGAGTGAGGGTTCTTACTTCAGCTGGCTCTTTCCATTTAGCATCACCAGTCACTTCGGCCATTTTGGCTCTGGCAATGGTTTCCGTCTTTGTCCTGTCGACCCCACCATTTCGTGAGATAAAGAGGCGTGCATGTCCAGCAATTGCGCTCGGGGGGAAGCGTTGTTCGTGAGTGTCAACGGATGAACGGATTTTGTTTATTAAAGCAACTATTCTGCTAGGGCATCGATGATTTAGGGGCTTTTCGGGTTTCTGCCAATCCGCGGGCAAACTAACGGCCAGATCCACTTTTCCATCGGCGTAGATTCGCTGCATCGTGTCCCCAAATAGCCCTAAACAAAAGGTTTTAGGGTTCGCCTTTTGCACGCGAAACAATGCATCCATCAAGGCCCTATTCGTGTCTTGGCTTTCGTCTATTAGCAGTATTGGGAACTTCCGTATAAGGAGTTGTTGCATAACGGACTTATTGGTTAGAAAGGCCGCTCCGATTTTGATCACTTCAGAGTGATTGAGGGAGTCGCTCGATCGATTTTCACCCGTAGGACTATAAATAAATCGTTTTATAGTTTTTAAGCTATCGAGTCGGTTCTGTGCCGCTTCGATACTTCGTGCACGGTCCACAGACGCCTGCGTGCCTCGTCTTCCCTTTTGCTGGAGCTCATGTAATTCCCGCAGGTCTTCGCTGATGTTTTGGTGAAGCCATCCGCGGATATCAGCATTAAAACCCTGAATAAGGCTCCACACGAAACTATGGATGGTCGCGATTTCAAAGAGCGGATCAAAATCGAGGCGTCTTTTGATTTCGTCACACGCAGCATTTGTGTAAGTTATGACCCCAATTTGTTGACCTCGGAGCCTAAGCCCCTTTCCATGTTCGCTACGTGCTCCGTTAAGCGCTGTCACCAAAGAGCGGGTCTTCCCGGAACCTGCTCCTGCGAACAAGAAAAAGCTCTTCGGATCGTCCAGTGTTAAGTAGGAAATGATCGCTTTGTCAGCGACATCCAAATTGCCGTCTACCGACACTGTGGGAATTGTTGTCATGGAGTTGGGCCGGGAGCGGCGGGAAATGACGATGTGAGTAGGATGTTATCCTTGATCTCAAGTTGGATTTGAAGCCATTCGAGCCCTTCGCGAATATATTTTGGCACCTTCAGTTCGGTAGGGTCGGTCTTTGAGGACAGCAGATCGAGCGCAAATTCCGCCTTATCGCCGGTTTCTAAGGCCGTAAAAAGAGCGGTCGCGAGGGCTTTGGTGTCCTGATTCTGCTCTATGGCTGTTTTGAAAAGTTCAGCGAGACTCCCGCCCTCCAGGTTTTTGAATATGTTGAGGTTTTCAAAGGCCAAAGAATCTTCAAAGGTAGTGGGGAGCGCTTCTTGGGGACTGGCGTCCTTCGACAGTTGAACGGAAATCGGAATCTGATAAGCAACGCGCACCGAGAAAAGCGGCATTGGGTATTTCCTTACCTTTTGGTCCAAGGGTAGATTCAGCAGCTCATCAATCGAGCTTTTCACTGGAAGCCATTGTTTTAGTGTCGCGTTTGCGGTGAGTTGGTTCGCACCCCGTTGAGTCGGCGCCGATTTGTGGTGTCCGGTCGCCTCAACTGAATCAAGGTCTGCAATGATGAGCGTAGTCAGACCTAGTGTTTCAATAAATGGACTAAAACGATGAGCATGACTTCCACCTATTTCAAGTATTGTGACGTAACTCCGGTTGAGTTTGGGAAAGTAGCCGCGGATGAAATGAGGGACAAGCATTCTCTCGGCCGGGCCCTCGACGAGAATCGCTGCATCCGCAAATAACAAATCACAGTGCACTGCGCGAAGGTATCTTGTGACAAACTTCAGAGTGTCGTCGTTTGGACCAAAGACCTCAGAAAGGTTGATTACCGCGGAAGTCGGAACATCACCCTTTCCAGTTGCAGGCAAACGCCGAAAATAGCGAAGAGCAGAGAATTGGCACTCATGAGCCACGTGGCTTGAGTGCGTGCTTACTATAAGCTGAGTTTGAAATAATGGTTTGTCTCGCAATTCATCGTGATTTCGCAGCACCAGGTAAGCCTGACGAACAAACACCTGCTGTACTTGCGGGTGAAGATGGGCTTCCGGCTCTTCTATCAGTACGAGATGAAGCGGTTGGAAATTACTGGAAGGCCTCGAATCGACAGAGGCGTCTTTTGAAGCTTTCCCCACACGCATCCAGGCATCTCTAAAGCTCATCAATTTAAAAACGATGGAAATCAGGTTCTGATAACCAAGGCCGTTGTATTCCTCGGGCAACCTGA
>Ga0206950_1097_pt1 | contig 20479 bp, 19 predicted proteins | sample Alteio_BWOrgHeat_41_FD_152954 | JGI IMG/M metagenome (GOLD analysis project Ga0206950, IMG submission 152954) | Enriched cells from forest soil in Barre Woods Harvard Forest LTER site, Petersham, Massachusetts, United States -... | ecosystem: Environmental > Terrestrial > Soil > Temperate forest >... | reverse complement strand
CTAAGAACCTGGCCTCTTTCTGAGTGACTGATTTTTGGGGTTGAATGTTCGCGATATGGATATTGCTTTCGCGGGCCGCCCCCTCGATTTTGGAAACAATCATCGGCATCTGCGCTTCCTCTGAATCAACCACCCCTATAAGGTCCACCAACTTTTGATACCTGGCTTGGGCGATAGGCTCTTGGGCGGCCATCTGGCGGGCTTTCACGAGGCGGTCCCGGTCTAAACGCAGCTGGTCATCAATATCCAGGGCCCCTTCATGGATAGGCTTAATCACAAATTTAAAAACAAGAAATAGGGCCAATAATCCCACGGTAATGATCAAAATAAGCATTTCACGGGGTTTAAGTTTTTTCATTTTTGACCATTCACGGATTTAAGGGTGCAGGTGATCTTAAAATAATCAACCTCGCCTTGCTGGGCCACCCGTTTGTTGACATAATCCAGGTTCACATTAGAAAAAATTTGGGAATCAACCATCCCTTTTTGAAATTGATTGATTTCAACCGAATTAGATGAGACTCCCTGCAAAGACAAGGTATTCCCATCGCTGATGGTCACACTCACCAGATAGGTCTCGGCGGGCAACAGGCGGCGGATTTCGCGGGCCAGGTCGGAAAAGATCAAACGGCCCTTGACCATATCTTCAATATCATAAACTTTTTGTAATTGCTTCTCCACCTTCAGGGCATCATGTTTGGCGTCAGTCAGCTGGTCTTCGAGCTGGGCTAATTGGACATTTTTCCTGAAAAACCCCATGCCAAAGGCAAACCCTAACGAAACTAGAGCCACGATGACCCAAATGCTTAAAATGACCAACTGACGCTGATAAGCGCGCTGCTCCTGGGCTAGCCGCACAGCACGCGGGATTAGATCAATAGGCGGCGTCTGGGAGCTATAGGCAATGCCAGCCAATGAGGCGATAGAGACCCCGTCGTCCGTCATTAATTTAGGCCACTGCACCCCCCGGGCCAGGGTCAAGGTTTGTGTTAAGAGAATCTCCTTGATGGTTAAATCACTTTGCAATTTGGCCATTTCGATGGCCAGGGCATAGGCCCGGTTGGCGGTGCTTGCCAGGTAGACCGATTCGACCGACCCTGTTAATTTCTCGCCGCTGGTATTGTTTTGCGTCAATTCCCATTGTTTTAAAATCTCAACATACCCATCCTGCTGCATTTGCACAAACCCCACGGGTATTTCCCTGGAGGTCAACCAATGGGCCTTATAGCATAAACAGATCTCACTGTGATTAACATCCAAATCAAAAATGGCCCCGGGCTTATCTGATAAATCCGGCTGCTGCTGGTAGAGCAACCACAAACCTATGGATGAAATCGTGATCCCATGCACGGGGATCTTGGCATCCGCGAAAAACTTCCAATAGCGCATCGCGATCTCTTGGGAAATAATGACCACCGCGACTTTCGCGTATCCGTCCGCTGTTTTGGACAGGATCTGAAAATCAATCTCAACTTCTTCCCTTGAATAGGGGATGCGGCTGCCGACCTGCAAATCAATCATGGAACGGATTTCCGCTTCATTATGTGACGGAAAAACCATGTAACGTAAAATGGCCCGGGAGCGCGGGATCAAAACGGTCACCCGGCATTCTGAAAAGTTTAATTTTTGACGTATTTTAAAAGCGCTTAATGTTTCGCTGATCTGAGCATCGCTTTGGCCGGCCGTGTTGATCACATCCACTGCCGTAACGGTCTTTTTTTGCGTGCCCGATACTTGCAGGAACTTGATCATCCCTTCACTGATGGAAAAAACCACATTTGACTTCATCTAGTCCCTTTGCCAGGAAATTATTTTTCCCGGAGCGCCTTGCGCGTGTTGAATGACCACCTCTAATACCGTGCGGGCCCCACTGCCCGCGTCCACACCGACCACCCTGGCGCGATAATAACTGGAAATACCATCCCGTAAGGGAGGCGGCCAATTGGGATCAGTGCTGATGGCCTGTACCCCGTCATCCGCGGAAAACGATTGACCATCCGCGCCATCACGGATCGATTGGGCCGTGCGCGCATAGTCCCCCGCGTTTATGGTGGGGTTCAAACGCGCCTGGGCATTAACCACGGCCTCGATCACATCATTATTGGCGGTGTCCGTATTGATAAACAAATCATTTTGAGCATCCCCATAAACTGTCAGATCATCTTTGATTTTATCAAAGATTTCCCTAGTCATGCCATCAACTTCTAATAATTCCAAAATGTTTTCATAAGGTTTGTTCTTAGGCTTTAATACCGAATCATTTAAACTCATAAAAGAATTATTATTACCCGCTTGGGCATTGATCCCCGTGTAATTAACAATGGCCAAAGCCAATTTATCCCCGTCTGATTGCGACAATCCTTGCAATTGTAAAAGAGCGCTTAGGATCTGGTAATGTGCTACACCGACGGCATTGATATTGATACGACCTTCCTCGTCGCTTAATCCATACTCTAATTGGGGATTAGTGGCCCCTGTGTTGAAATTCCGGGCTGGCCATTGCACGATGGCATAGGCATTGGGTCCCGCGTCTATATGTGAAAAAATGTCCTCCGGGCTTTTGGTGGGGTCAATGCTGATCCCCGTCGCATTTAAGGTGTCCTTGGATGATGGTGATCGCTGCAAAAGGTCAAGGACAGTGTTGATCCCCGCGCGTGCCGCCGCGTAACTGCGCAATTTTCCCCGGTACGTTTCGAGTAAGGACACTTCCAGCGATGAGCGCCGGCCCAGTCCCCAGGCGATCAATGACAACACCAACAATACCCACAGCACCATGACTAAAACAACCCCTTTATTGTTCATTATGATAGCTTAATACTGGGCTCAAGAATATATCACGTTTAAACATAAGGCCACTTTCGGGTTTTTTAGGTTCATACAAAATAAAACTGCAAGAAACAGCCAACGGTAGCCCTTTATCATTCCAGGAATCTTTATAATCAATCCCACTAGAACCGCTGGTATGTAAATCTTTTGAAAAAGGCGCGTACCGGCAGTTGAAACTTTCTTTTTTTAAACCCGCGGCCACAATTTGTGTAGATGTGTCATTGTTTGATTCATTCAACCAATCCGCCAGGCTGCTTTCCTGGCGCAACAGGAATTCTATGGGTAAAGATTCCCTGGAAAAATTTGTTATCTTGCTCGAGGGATTGACCACCCGCCCGATCATAGATTTTGCCGTATCTCCATCGACCAATCCGCTATAGTAACGCACGCGTTTAAGACCTGCCGGTGTTTGTGTGACAAAAGAAAACCCATCTTTTTGGCCGTCAAAAATGACAGCATCTGGGTATGCAGCTGACAAATCAAGGTTAATGGCATTTTCCAGATCATGGGTCAGGGCCTGGTCGGCCATCAGCACTTCCATATAATTATCATGAATGCGCCGCATTTTATCATCCAGCTTCAGGCTTGACCAAAACATGTTATAAACGCTTAAACCAATGATGGCCGTGATCGCCAGTCCCAATAAAAGCTCGACGAGGGTAAATCCAAGGTGAAGTTTGATGGTCCTTTTAGGTTTCATCGGGATTATAAAGGATCGTTGTCACATCCAACTGGTTTGGTTTAGGGACTCCGGGCCAATTCAGGATAAGGCCGACTTTTTTTAAATGTTCATTAATAGTGTCTGTCCGCGCACTGACTGTAAATTTATCATAGGGCTTTTCCAATGATTGCGGAGCGCTTTCGATTGAATCTTCTGATCCATTGGTCGCAAATAAAATCCCTAATCTGTTTTCCATGACGATCATGGACCTTATTGTTTCCTGAAAACGCATTCCGGTGCGAAAATTTGTTAACAAGGACTGGGCAATAAAGGTGAGGCAGATGCTGACGATCACGACCGACAGGATAGCTTCAATGAGCAGGAAACCTGATTTTTGTTTATTCTTATTCACGATCCACCTTTGTCATCATGCCGCGCACCTCGGTTGAAGATATCACCGTTTTTTGTTCAGGAGTAGCCAATCGGATGGTGACAGGATCAATCGTGCCATCGGGATGAAACTCAATACGGTCCTTATCCGTATCCATGTGGATGGCATCGGGAATTGTATGCATTCGCCCCAGGGTCCCTTTGACCGGCTCAAAACTATCCTGACCATCAATCCCTGCCGCTTCGTTGGACAAAGGAACCTTGACGCGCACCAGGTTATAAGAACGGCGGTCACCTGAAAAGGATAAAGCATACATCCGCTCCTGGCCTATCGCCATGGCTTGGGCCCAACGGCTGACAGTAAGTAAATCATCAGACGTTTTATTGATTTGAAAGCGTGTATACCCTTTAAAAAAATTAGGCACTGCCAGTACTAGAACAATTCCCATAATAATAGTGACTAATAAAATTTCAATGAGGGTAAAGCCGCCCGACCCTAAGTCCGCTTTACTTGCCTTCGCTGCCCCAATTCGTGATATCATCGCTGCTTTCTACCCCGTCAGCACCCAAGGACGAAAGGTCATAACTTTCAGGGTTCTGCGTGCCGGGAGACACGTAAACATAATCCCGACCCCAGGGATCTTTAGGGACTTTCTTTTTCTTTAAATAGGGGCCATTCCATTGCGCGGGTATGGGTGAGGCCGTGGGTTCCGTTAATAAAGCGCTTAATCCCTGTTCTGTCGTGGGATATTGGCCGACATCCATGCGGTAAAGATCCAGGGCCGTGCTTAAATTCGATTCAATATCGGTGCGGGCCGCTGTTTTACGCGCCTGCTCGCTGCGCCCGGCGATATTAGGGACAAGCATGGCCACCAATATGCCGATGATGATGACGACGAGCATGATTTCGATTAAGGTAAAACCGCGTTTTGGAATATGGTACATATATATTTCTCCGTTTATTATTCCTCCCCCTTGATGGGGGAGGTAAGGCGGGGGTGATGGTTTATCGATAATCCCCCCTCCCTGACCGAGTAATACTATTGCAAATTCAATAACCTGCATGCCGCAGAGAGCGGCAGGCCTCCCCTCAAGGGGGAGGGAAAAATACTAGTTTATTATCATATTCATCTGAAACATGGGCAAAAGCATGGCCACGATCATAAATCCGACTATGCCCACCACCACCACCAGCACGGCCGGGCCTAAGATGGTCACAAAAACATGGGCCAGGTCCTGGCTGGAACGCTCACAATTGGTCGCAAGTTTGTACAATCCTTTCTCCAGTTTACCACTTTCCTGGCCTACAGCAATCAAATCAACAGCCATTTCCGGAAAAAGATCACTGGCCTTAATGGCCTGTGTCAGGCTCATGCCGGATTTGACCCTAAGGGACATTTTCCGCACCTCTTCCTGGAGGGCGCTATTATCAACAACCAAGGTCACCGAATCAAGTGCTGTCACGATAGGCACGCCGCTTTCCAATAACATCCCCAGCGTCCGTGAAAAACGGCTTAATTGGGTATTTTCAATAAAAGATTTTAATAAAGGGATTTTCAAAAGGATTCCGTCCAACCAAATTTTGCCTTGCTCTGTTTTTAAATAGGCCCTCGCCCAATAATAGGCACCAACGCCAATGGCCGCCATCAGCCACCAAAAATGCGCGAATATTTGACTTACAGCGACGACTATCCTGGTCGGCAAAGGAAGCTGTGCATCAAAATCTTCGAACATCAGGGTCAGCCGGGGCAGCACAAAAGAAAGAAGCACAAAAAGCGTCAAAAGCCCGACTAGAAAAATGATCGCCGGGTATAATAAACTTGATTTGGCTTTCGACTGCATTTGCATGTCGCTTTCTAAGAATTGGGCCAATCGATTTAAGACCAAGGGCAATTGGCCGCTGGCTTCCGCGGCCTTGACCGTGTGAATGTACAGGGGCGAAAATATTTTTGGATATTTGGATAAAGCAAGCGAAAGGCTCCCCCCTTGCTGCAATAATTCAGTCATGGACTCGATGATTTCAACCATCTGTGGAAACTGCCGCTGACGGGACAATAATTCCATGCAACGGGCCAAGGGTATCCCTGCCTCCAATAAATCGGCCAATTGCCGGGTAAATTGAAATAATGCCGCTTGGGATACTTTAATCTCCGACCCTGCATTCTTGTCAAAAGACGGCAATACTATTTTCATGTACAGCTTGACATCAATAGGTATCTGGCCGGCATTGGTGAGCTTGGTCACGGCCTCGGCAATGGTGTCCGCTTCAATGACACCGTGGGTCAAATCTTTGGGGCCGCTTTTGGCTTTGTATGAGAATTGGGGCATCAGTTGTCCTCAGTTACCCTTAAGACTTCGCTGGGGCTGGTCAGGCCTAAGGCCACTTTTTCCCACCCATGTTGGCGCAAGGTTTTCATGCCGTCCAAAATGGCCAATTGTTTGATCTCCCTGCTGGTCGCCCGTCCGGTGACCATGGTGCGTGTTTTTTCGTTGAGCACCAAAAATTCACAAATAGCTTGCCGGCCGCTATAACCTGTCATACGGCATTCCTTGCATCCTACTCCCTCATAAATCACAGGATCCTGAATGATATGGCTTAGTTCAAATTCATTCCTGATGGTTTCGGTAAAAGGTGTAACCACTTTACACGTGGGGCATAGCAAACGCACCAATCGCTGGGCCAGAAAACATTCCACCGAGGAGGCAATCAAATAAGGTTCAATACCTATGTCAATTAAACGGGTTATGCCGGAGGCCGCGTCATTGGTATGTAAAGTGGAAAAAACCAAATGGCCGGTCAGGGACATTTGGATGGCGATCTGCGCTGTTTCAAAATCCCGTACCTCCCCGATCATGATCACATCAGGGTCATTGCGCAGGATGGAACGCAAGGCCGCGGCAAAGGTCAGGCCTATCCCTGAGTTGGCCTGCACCTGCACCGCCCCTTTGAGTTGGTATTCAACAGGATCTTCAACGGTGATGATTTTGGTGTCTTCGGAATTAATGGCGGCCAAACAGGAATAAAGGGTCGTGGTTTTGCCACTTCCTGTGGGGCCGGTCAGGAAAATGATCCCATGGGGTTTATTGATGAGAAGATCTAAATGCTTGCGCTCAGGACCGACAATGCCCAATTCTTCAAAATTATACAGGCGAAAGGTGTTTAATAAACGGATGACACAGCTTTCTCCGAAAGAGGTGGGTAAAAAAGACACGCGCAGGTCCATGTCGGTATTTTCCACCTTGACTTTAAAACGTCCGTCCTGGGGGAGGCGTTTTTCCGCGATATTAAGGTTTGAGAGGATTTTGATGCGTGAAATCAAGGCGTCTTTGAAATAACGGATATTGTCAGGCACTTGCGCGTCATAGAGTATCCCATCGATGCGGTATCGGATGCGCAATTCATTACCAAAAGGTTCAATATGGATGTCCGTGGCGCTGTCGCGGTGGGCCTGGAACAAGATTTGGTTTAAGAATTGGCTGATGGATGCTTCAGAAGATGAATCATCAATGGATTCTGTCACCGGCGCATCCGCTGTCATCATTTGGGTGTCAGACATCATCCTTTCGATGGTCTCGGCGCCCAAGCCATAATGCTCGCGGATCGCTTCGATGATGTCCTTCTCCCCGGCTAGAACAGGCTGGATGTGGGCATGCGCCACCACCGCCAGGTCATCAAGAACAGCTATTTCCCAAGGGTTACCCATGGCCACTGTCAAAATACCATTTTCGAATTTAATGGGAAAGACCTTGTAATGATTGACTGCCTTTGCCGGCAGTCGTGTTAAGGCGGCCTGGGAAATAACGATGGATTTTAAAGAGACAAAAGAGATGTTAAATTTTTCAGCCAGCGAAGGCAGGATGGCCTGCTCTTCACTGACGATCCCCATGCGGATCAAGGTGGCCCCTAAGGGCAGACCATTTTTCTTTTGCTCTTCCAGGGCGTCTTGCAGTTGTGAAGGCGTAATGACGCCTTTCTTAACCAGCAATTCTCCTAAATAGACATGCGGTTTGGCCATATTGTTTTAAGGCACAGGAACGGTGGATTCATCTTTGGGCAAGGGATCGTAATAGGTTTTGATAGCTTTAACGGTTGAAGTTGTACTTAAATATTCATCAGGATCGGTATGCACATCGCCATTGATGATGTGCGGGGTCAGGAAAATCACGATTTCCGTCTTTTGCATATTACGGTCTTCATTGCTAAAGGCCTTGCCGATAAAAGGCAGGTCGCCTAAAACCGGGACCTTGGTCTTACTATTGCTAAGCTCATCCTTCATTAAACCACCGATAATGATGGTGATCCCGTCCTTAACGCGGACGGTGGTTTGCACTTCGTCCGTGTCTACTATAGGGATTTTATTGCCGCCATTGGAATTATCAATGAAATACGAACCGATGTCCGAAATTTCCGGTTTGATTTTCATGGTTATATACCCATCGTCATGGATGTTAGGTGTCACATGCAATTTGACACCGGTATCCACAAAACTCACCGATTCCGCCGTGACGGGTTGTGTGGTCGTCGAGGTGGTGGTGCTGGTCGTATAGGGGGTGTTGCTTCCAATCAAGATACTGGCCTCCTGATTATTGATCACCGCGAGCCTTGGGCTGGAAAGGGTCCGGGATTTGCCAAAAGTGTCTAAAGCTTGCAAGACATCTTTAAAAGCCCCGCTGCTCATGGTCCCAATCGAGGCCGTGCCAACACCGGCAGTGACCGCGCCGGGAATACTGAAACTGCTGCCAAAATTAACCGACGTATTTTTGATATTGGCTATCAGCTTGTCCCAGTTAACACCCATCTGATATTCATCACCGAGGGTGATTTGGACGATCTTGGCATCAATAAAGACTTCCTTGTCTACCTTATCCAAGGCGTAGATCATCGCACCGATTTCCGCAATCTTAGGCGGGATGTCCATCACCACCAGCGTGTTGGAACGGGCATCAAATTCAATGCTGCCGACATCTTTTGTCAGCATGGGCCCGATGGTTTTAGCCAAATCATCGGCTTTCGCGTAATTGATATTAAACACCTTGGTTTCGCGGGGAACATCGATCTGGCCCAAATATTTCATTATTTCCAGCAATTTTTTGGTCGAATCTTTAATAAAAAGTTTATTGGAATAGGAATCAAACCTGACATAGCCGATTTTAGGGCTGATCATTTCCTGCAATTTGGCGACCAATGGTTCCCCAGCAATGAATTTTAATTTATAGACTTTTATTTCAGTGGGGACATCCATTGTTTTGATAAAATCAAGCAATTGGTCCATTTTTTCCGGCACATCCTGGATAATGACGCTATTGGATTGATCATCCGCGATCACCTTCCCGGTTTGGCTTTTGACCTGGTTTAAGACAGCCACGACGTCGGAAGCCTTGGCCGATTGAAGTGTGACAATGGTGCTGTCGGTGATCACCCCGAATTTATGGCCGGTGGTCTGTTCATACTCAGCCCCTGTCATGATCTGGACCACCCCATGGGCTTCCATATAAGCCAGATCATTGGACTTAAGGATAATGGTGAGCGCATCATGCACTTCCACATTTTGAAGAAAAATAGTCACCCGCCCGGCTATGCTTTTGCCGGCAATGATATTTAATCCCGATTTAAGGGCCAATAATTTGAGGACATCATTGATGTCCATGTCTTTTATTTCGAGCGTATCTAAGTTCAAGGATTTTTGTTCTTTAACGTCTGTTGATGAAATAACGCTAGGCGCCTGGGACGCATTGTCCGTGGAAGGATTGACCGTGCCGGAGAGGTCTGGCTGGGCATAAACTAAACCGGAAGCAAAAAAGCAAAGAAGGAAAAGAATAGTTTTAAAGCATCCTGACATGTGTCACCGTTGGTTAATCCTTATTAACAGGAACCGGAATGTCCTGCCCCTGGTAATTAATGATCATCTGGTTTCCCTGCACCTGTTTAATCTTAATCCCATCCTGAGGATTGTTCTCATCTATAAAAAAAGTTTTTTTGGCGAAACTGTCTTCAATCACAATTTGGGAAGGATGGGATATTATGATGCCGACTATTTTAAAATGAGGCGGAAGCTGCCCCTTAGGGGTGTCTTCAACAGCTCCAGTCGGGCTGGCAGGCATGGTCATCGAAAAAATGTCCCTGTCCTTAGCATTAATCGCCGCGTCAAAAGGTTTCAAATCAAATGCCGGGGATGGCGCAATCAAACTAATGCCTTTCGCCGGGATGACACTGTTTATTTCGGGCATGGCATTGTCCTGTTTCTTGACGAGTAAAAAGTAAGCCACATACGCGCAACAAGCCAAGGTCAAGAGTATAGACAAACGCTGAACCAAAAGTACTATTGGCCATCTAAAAGTATTTCCCATATCTTTGTAATTATTATAACTGTTCTATAGGGATTAAAAAGGAAAAGATAAGATTTTTTATTTGCTTAAATCTTTTAACATGTGGTCGCGGTCAAGGCCAATTTTGGTCATGGCGTCAACGGGGTTAAGCGCGTAATAGCGGCAAAAGGTGGATACTTCTTTGATGGTATGGATGTCGCGGTTATCCAATGTTTTAAGGATGGCCGCGCGCACCCAAGTTTCATTAATAATATCGCGCGGGGAAAGGCCTGTTTCCTGGGCCAAGCGGTCGCGGTAAACTGTGCTGGGAGATACGGCGCTGACACGGTTTTGGTCATAATTATATTTAAAAACATGGGACAGAAGCACTTGGGCTGTTTCCATGCCGCTGGTTTCAGAAACTTCATCTATCACGCGATAAAGCTTGCCCTTAACATGGTAGCGTTTAAGGATAATAAATACATCAATCAGATTGATCAGCACATCAGGGACATTCATCGGCTCATTATGCAGGCGAATGATGGTCTCGCGCGCACTGAGGGCGTGAATAGTACCCATACAATATTTGCCGATATTGACGGCCGTAATCATGTCCCTGGCCTCAGCCCCGCGCACCTCCCCGACAATGATCCGCTCCGGCCGCATGCGCAGGGAATTTTTGACTAAATCCGAGAGGCTCAACTCATCGTCCGTTTCCAGACGTGAACAACTGTCTTCCATAAATGTATTTAATTCCAGGGTATCTTCAATCACCACTAAACGGTCTTTTTCGGGAATAAAACTCAATAAAGCATTTAAAAGTGTCGTTTTACCGGTGCCCGGACCACCGGAGATGATGATATTGGCCGGCCTTATGGAAAGCCCTTCCATATAAAGCCATAACTGTCCCGCGGCCTCATAACTCATGGTCCCGCGCCGGATCAGGTCAATGATGCTTAAAGGATCGATTTTAGCCTTGGAAATAGTCAGCTGCGGCCCTAAGGGCGAATCAATGATGTTGACCCTGCCGGAGAGATTGATCAATTCCAAATTCGCGATCTTGTGATAACTCTTCCGGCCTGAAAAAACCAGGAGCTTCTGGATAAAAATATTCAATTCCTGCTGGGAGGTAAAACATTTATCCGTGACAATAAAACCTTTTTGAGCGTGATGGATATAGATGGGCTTAAGCGCGTTGATCACAATATCTTCAACATCAGGGTGATGCAGCAAATCTTCAATGATGCCGTAGGACAAAAACTTTTTTATGAAATTGTCCCTGCTTTCAGCGCCCGTGAAACCCTCCGCGAAAGACTTGCCTTCGTCCGCAAACACTTCCTGCAAAGCTGTTTTAACGCTATTTTCCCGGTCAATGTCGCTTAGCATCAAGGACATTTTACCCACGAGCCTTGTAAGGACCATCATTTCTAATTCAAGATATTGATGATGAGGCATAGGCTTAATCGTTCCGTTGATGGTATTCATCCAAGAGGCGGCGGATGTCCTGGGATGAATTCTTGGCGATTTGGGAACATACAAAAATCAAAAGCGAAAGCTGCCAGACCTGGTCAGGACCCGCGATCAAACCAGTGGAGGTGTTTTCTTCCCGCTGCAGCTGATTACCGTAAACCCCCACAGCATCTTCTATTTTACCTTCAAAAACGTTCAAAGAAAAAATCTTATTGTCGTATTTCATGGAAGGCAAACTGACTCCCCTGACCATCAAAAAATTGACCATGCTGTCTTCCTTAAAAGAATCTTCACCCTCAAAATTAAAACCTTCAAGTTGAGGAATATTGGGCGGCAAGATCAAGGACGGACGATGCACCAACACCTCACCCGTGCGCACGACCGTGTCTCCCTGATTGATCGTTGAGGGTGATAAAAGGATGTACGGCACCTGTGTTTCACTGAAGGTTTGCAGTCCTATGACCCGGCTGCGCACAATATTTGTTTCCCGTAAAGCTTTTTCCCAGGCTGAATGAAAGTCCATATTAAGAGTGGATCCTTATTTTTAAGTTAGATATCAATGTGGCATTATTTTGAGCTTTGATTTGGACTTCCAAGATATCAGGACTTTCTTTTTGTCGGCGGATACGCAACCCACCGATATTATCCGCGATCAAGATCCGATTACCATTATTGATCCGGAAGAGATGCCTTTCTTTAATGAAGTATTCCAAGGATACTTGCCCGGAACCACCAAAAGCAATGCGGTTGTGCCATAGCCCGTCAGCCGGCAGATCTTGAATAGTATTTTCATGCGCTTCGCGCAAATCAATCATCAAGACCCCGAGCACCTTGCGTATTTCCTGCGCTAAAACAGTTTTCTGTTGAAACTCCTCTTTATTTTTTATTTTCATCATTGAAAATATTATTAAAACAAAAAAAAGCAAAGCCAGGCAAAGATAACAAATTTTTATTTTACTCATTAATTCCTTTAAATGGCGGAGAGGGTGAGATTTGAACTCACGGCCCAAGTTACCCAGGGCAACGGTTTTCGAGACCGCCGCATTCGACCACTCTGCCACCTCTCCTGCTAAAAATTGACTATCTGACTGTCGAGTCGACAAAAAGCGTTTTGTAGACGATTTTGTATAAATGGAACGTTTGAGAGGCCAAAGATTTGATAAAACCTACAAAGGAATACTCAGGGATTGACCATGCTAAAAGCAGCGAAATGATGATCAGACTGAAAATAAAAATAGCTCCGAAGGTAAACAGGTAATGGGCTTTTAAAATGCTATTATCGGATTCATATATTTCATGCGCTGTCTGGACTAAATGCATGGTGATGGTAAATGCAATGGCAAACAAAAAATAAGGCTGCAAAGCGGCGCCATGGCCTAAGATCAATGCGATCAAATAGGCAATGATCAATATAATGGAATAAACCGGCACCAGGTATCCGGCTGGCTTGAAAAAGGTCAGCATTTTTTCGACCATGGTCTTGCCAAAGGTAAAGACATTCTTAAAATCATAGACAAAAAGATTCATGGCAACATAGCTCCCTGCTCCCCACAGCACCCAGACTTCTTTGTTAGGCGGCAAGGAGAGGATTTGAGTTTGAAAAGCGATAAAGGAGGCCATAATCAATGGCAAAACAAGCAAGAAGGCAAGTATTTTAAATATGGATAAAAAGACTTCTTTCACAAGTGTTCTCCTTATAGGATACCTTAAGATTCTTCGCTTCGCTCAGAATGACAATTTTTACTCTCAGAATGACAATTTCTACTCTCAGAATGACAATATGACGGTGTTTCACTTAAGCACAACGGGTAATGATCTCTAAACCGCCCATGTACGGACGCAGGGCTTGGGGGATCACCACATTCCCCTCGGACGTCTGATAATTTTCCAGGATAGCCACCATGGTGCGCGGCAAGGCCACGCCTGAACCGTTTAAGGTATGCACATAACCTTTTTTCTTACCGTCCTTGGCCTTAAATGAGATATTCCCCCGCCGGGCCTGAAAATCTTCAAAATTTGAACAAGAGGACGCTTCCAGCCATTTATCCAATCCCGCGGCAAAAACTTCAATATCATAACATTTTGCGGCCGCGAAACTCATGTCTCCGCTGGCTAAAAGCAAAACCCGGTAAGGGATCCCCAAGATTTCGAAAACGCGGCGGGCATTACCTAGAAGGGATTCTAATTCCTGGTATGAAGTTTCAGGGTTTACAAATTTAACCAATTCCACCTTGTCAAACTGATGGATGCGCACCAACCCCCTTGTATCCTTGCCATAGGAACCTGCTTCCCGGCGAAAACACGTGGTATACGCTGTATAATATAAAGGCAAATCTTCTTCATTGAGCATTTCATCGCGATGGATATTCGTCACAGGGACTTCAGCGGTCGGGATCAAATACAAATCATCCCCTTCTAGCGCGTACATATCGTCCTTCATTTTGGGCAGCTGGCCGGTGGCTGTCATGGACGCGGCATTGACCAGGACAGGCGGTGACATTTCGCGATAGCCGTGCTGGCTGGTATGCAAATCCAGCATAAAATTGTATAAGGCGCGCTCTAACCTGGCGCCCAGGTCTTTATAAAGGATAAAATTGGAACCGCTTAATTTTGTCCCGCGTTTAAAATCGATAATATCCAAGCCTTCAGCTATTTCAATATGTGTTTTAGGTTTAAAATTTAAAACAGGTTTTTCTCCCCAATGGGCAACGATTGCGTTGGCTTCAGGGCCGCCTTTAGGCGCTGAATCGTGCGGGATATTGGGGATAAACATCAAAATATTTTGGATTTGTTCATCCAAGGCCTTGATTTGCGGTTCAATGGTATCAATGTCAAGGGCAATGGCCTTCATGGAGGCAATGGTGGGCTTAGGATCTTGCTTGCCGTTGATCAAACGGCTGATCTCATCGTTGGCCGCGTTCTTTTTCGCTTTTAATTCATCCGTTTTGAAAACCAGTTGACGTCGACGGGAATCCAGCTGTAACAAGCCGTCTAAGTCAATTATGGCGCGTTTGGCAGCTAATCCAGCTTTAAATTTGTCCGGATTTTCACGGATGGATTTTAGATCGTGCATGTTAATTTTGGGGTTTAATATCTTTAAGGATTGTGTCAATTTGCTTTACAAGCAAATTAATGGCAATAGGTTTGGCCAAATAATTTTCACCTTGTTCAAAACAGTCAATGACCTTGTCCGGGCCTGTCATGCTCGTTAAAAATAGCACCGGGATATGACTGGTATCTTTATGTGCTTTTAAAATTTTGCACACCTCAGGCCCTTTCATGTCCGGTAAATTGTAATCAAGGATGATCAATTGCGGTTTTTGCTCCTTGGCCAATTCAATACCGCTTTTGCCGTCATCGGCTTTTAACGCCGTATACCCGCCCCGTTCAATGGCCGCACAAGCCACGCGTTGGTCGACCTGGGTATCTTCAATGACCAGGACCTTAATATTTTTCTGCAGAGCTTTTGGCTTAAAAATTGATAAAATCTTCTCTAACATTGGATAGTATCGTAACGCAGGGACCCTACGGTGTCAAATCAAAAGGCTGTTTTGTCGCTTTTCGTAAGGATGTTTGCTTTCTTTAATTCATCGTATTCCTCAGGGGTATTAATATTATCCAGCCAATGGGGTTCATTTTGTTTGAGCAAATGGGTATAGCTTTTAATTAAGACCTTGCGCGGGCAATGGATCCCTTCGTTAAATAATTTCAATACCGGACCAAAGGCGTGTTTTTCCCAAATGGCACATAATGGCTCAGGTAAAGAATCTTGGGTGCTGATAAAAGCCGTTGCTATTTTTGCGGGATCACGGTGGTTCAATAGCGTTTGGAGGCATGCGTCGGTAACAAAAGGTAAATCGCAGGCCAGGATGAGCCAATCGGCACCGGGATATTCTTGCATCGCCGATAAAATTCCACTAAGGGGGCCATGATTTGAAAATTCATTTTTATCGTTGATGCAGTCAAGGTCCTTGTAGGCTTTCTGATCTGTTCTTTTTGACAGATAAACTTTTATGCAGTATTTTTGGAGCAGAGCGTAGGCATATTCTATCTGCGGTTTGCCGTGATATTCAAGCAGGGCTTTGTCCTGCCCCATGCGTTTGCTATACCCGCCAGCTAAAATAAGGCCAAAGATTTTGGGTTTTGTGGCTTTCATACTCAATAAATCCATCGGCCAGGGCCAGCGAGGCAAAATCACCGGAACCGTTGATCGTGATCAGTTTTCCCTGGGCTACCGGCAAAAAATGGGTCAGGTCAGATTGGATATTGACCCTGTCCAATACCGGGATAAATTCCTGTTTAATTTCCAGTCCGCTGGCTTTCTTTAAATAAGGGATGACATAACGGTAGGCGCAAATTTGGGTCGATACCGGATTACCCGGCAAGGCAAAAATGGCTTTATTATTTTTAGCGATCCCAAACCAAAAAGGTTTTCCGGGTTTCTGGGAGACTTTATGAAAGGATTGTTTAATGCCCAGTTGTCCCAATACCCCCGGGACATAGTCAAATTCACCCATGGACACTCCCCCGCTTAAAATCAAAACATCAAATTTACTTAAGATATTCTTAATGCCCTGCAACATCAGTTTTTGATTGTCACGCAGGTGGAAAATTTGGACATCTCCTAATTGGGCTTGGTTCAATAAAGCTTGCAATGCGTAGGAATTGGATAACCGGGTTTGGTATTGTTTGATGGGTTTCTGGATATCCACCAATTCATCGCCGGTTGAAATCACCGCTATTTTAGGCAAGGCGCTGACCTTGACCTTGACCTTGCCGACACTGGCGGCAATGCCGATATGCGGCGCCCAAAGCCTGCAGCCGGATTTTAATAAGACTTCCCCCTTTTTTCCGTCGGAAGCCTGAAGGCGGATGGATTGGTATTTTTTGATCATGGTCCAATCTTTGGACTGCGCGGTGTCCCCTTCCAGATGGATCTGCTCGATGGGGATGACACAATCACAACCTTTGGGGATCACGGCCCCGGTCATGATCCGGACACAGTTGGTTAAACTCTTTAAGGGCTTGGGTGCCATGCCCGGCGGGACAATGGCCTCGACGTTAAATGTCCTCTGGCCTTTTTGCCAGGAATCGTAAGAAATGGCAATGCCGTCCATGAGGCTTTTGTTAAAAGGCGGCTGGTCACGGTCGCTGATGATGTCTTCACGTAATACGCGGCCAACAGCTTTTTGTAAGGGGATGATTTCTATGGGAAATAGTTTGGCATTGTGCAAAATAAGCCTGTGTGCTTCTGAGGGGGAGATCATGAAAACTATTATCTCATATATTGGGTAGATAGCAAGCGTACTGAATGAACTGCTGAATGAACTGAAAAGAACTCCCCCTGGCCCCGAGCAATACTATTGCAAATTCTATAGCCTGACTGCCGCAGAGAGCGGCAGGCCTCTTTATGAAAAAGAGGGGGTGATGATGTTTGCAAGGGTTTTGGCGTTGTTGACGCAATCATTGAATGATATGCCGTCTAGGTAATTGGCGCATAAATAGAGGTTTGGGGTTTTGGCGGAAATTTCAGCGATGGACTGGCGCCATTGGGGGTAATTGGTTTCATATTGTGGGATGGCTTTGGGCCATAATTTGACAAAAGTTTCGATGGGGTTATCGCTAAGTCCGTATACGCTGTCAATTTCTTTAATCGCTTTGGCCAGGATCTGATTTGGTTCATCATTGATGATGGCCGGATGATGAGCACCTCCTAGCATTACGCGCATCATGATCTGGTCAGTCCCTGCACGATAGGCATAGACATTGCTTTCTATCAAGACCCCTAAAATATCTTTATTCTCTTTAGAAGGAATTAAATAGCCAAAACCATCCGGTTCTTTCTTAAAAGAACTCTTTTTAAAAAGCAAGCCCGCTACAGCCAGGGGCGCGTATGGTATTTGACCCAGAACCCCGGCCAACACAGGGTTTAAATTTTCAACGATTTTTGCCGCGGCATAGGCAGGTGCTGCCACGATGATGATCCCCGCGTTGATTTGGCCCGGAGATATTTCTAAATTTGTTTGGATGTGATTTTTATAGCGGTTGTAAAGGGCTTCGATGATCTCTCCCATGCCGCCTCTAAAAGAGCGCATGCGGGCTTTTTTAAAACCCTTGCGTTTTAATTTAGGAAAAGCCGAGGCCATGTGCAGGCGTTTGATATTTCCGGCGTAAATGCCGCTTATAAATGGGTCAACCAGGGCCTCCGCGATATGGCGGGAGAAGCGCTGGCTGACATAATCATAAATCGAACGGTCGGCGGAAATGTTATTTTTGAATATCCCAGCGATCAAGGAGCATTTGTCTTTTAAAGGCAATAAAGGTGTGCGGATAAAATCGAGGACCCCCGCGGGGATAACCAATAATTCACCTTTGATTTGGATATAACGACGCTGTGCTGTTCTTTGAGCTTCGATGAGTTGGTCGGTAAGCTCCAGCTCTTGAATTAATTGAATGGTGGCAGGTTGATTGTCCAAAAATCCGTTAGGTCCCCATTCAAATAAGCTGGATCCATGCTTAAAACTGCGTATGGTCCCTCCCACTACAGCTTCGCGTTCAAATAGCGTGATTTTAGCGGATTCTCCCAGGCGCTGTTTTAAATAATGCAAAACAGCCAGGCCGGAAATGCCCCCACCGATAATGGATATACGCTTCATGTTTTTTAGCGTATCATAAATAAAGGTGACAGGTACATTTTCCTTCAAAATTTTTAAGACAAATGTACCTGTCACCTTTATTTATTGTATCGGAAACTTGGTGATTAGGCCTACGGCGTACTCGGCGATCAGGTAGGCGTCGTAGATGTCTACATTGGCTGCGCCATCTACTTTTGCGTTTGCGGCGTTGAAATTTCCGGGCATGACACCTATTGCATCTTGTGCGGTCATTTCCGCATCGATCATTGTTATTTTGCCGTCCCCATTCACATCGCCTAAAGTGCTTGATGTTGATGATGAATCGGCGTCTGGGGTTGACGTGGGCAATTGTAAGGGTGTAGGGGTCATGGAACCATTATCAATATTTGTCAGGGATTCTACATTATTGACAAACCTGGCATCATAAAGATTGCCTGCCGGGGATGTCGTTACTGAAATCGTACCCAATACCGGGATGGTGACATTGACGGTGCGGCTGATGCCGTCCGCGGCCCAGGCGCTGATCAGCCAGCGTTTGGTGTTTTTCAACTTACGCGCAATTACACGGGCGCCGTCATAGCCGGTGGGAAATTCATAGCCGGGTTGAGTTGTATAAATCGCATCTACACCTGGGCCTGGCAATAGGTCCCCGTTACGCAACATATCTTCCAAATAAGAAAACTCAGCGTGCACTTGGGACAAAACAACTATTTGCTTTAACCATGTGGGAGGCGTATTTTTGTCAAACCAGGTATCAAATCCATTCGTGGGAAACAGATAATACCCGGCATTACCACCGATCATCCCGGCGGTATAATAACTTTTCAGGAACCCCATATAGCGGGGCATATCGCTGATCGCGGTGGATGCAGGATCAGTAGACCAACCCGCGCATAACCAGTTATAGGACAGTGGCTCGCCTAAGGTGATGCTATAAGCAACAGCATTTAGCTGTAATGATAATTCATCACGGGCTTGACCATCGGTGGTATCCATCCAGCCAGAACTATCATCTGTGTAATAGGCTTCATTACTTGGCATATCACTAACAGGCTTCATCCACTGATAATCAAATCCCCACCACCACCAATTGCCCGCGCCATCCAAATTAGAACGTCCAGTCCCACCACCGACGGTGTAATGAATATAGAGCGCTTTACTGGCCCCACGCATGGCATTGCTCATAAACATTTCTTGATGGGCTTTTTGCTGGGGAGCGATGGTTGACCAAGGCGTTGATCCCACCGCTGCGACCACACTAGGATCTTGCGCCCAAGCTGTATGTGAACCACCATATTCAAGCATGCCCCGCTCTCCACCATTGAGAATAATATCGATAGGCGCTTGAGCCGTAATCTGCTGGAAATTTGTACTGATATGTGACGCTAAATTTGCCATCACTGCATCAGGTGCAAATGGGCTCCAAGTCTTGGGGCTAATAAGCGCGCCTGTACCATCATGAACATATGCTGTGTCCGGTGCAGTATCTTCAAACCGCGGCATTTCCACCGATAATTTATATAGTTTAGTATTGCTTTTTAACAAGGCAATCAATTGAGCCTCCCGGGTTGTAGGGTCGCTGAGATTGCTAACCACACCATCGGTCCCATCGCCTAAATCCAAGGCATAGCCCCAATCCTTGCCCATCTCGGCCGTGGTCGCGTAATCGTAGGACCAAGAAAATTTCGTCAATGGTGGCAAGGTATTTCCCTGCTTAAACACGGGAAGTGGTTGTTCGGCCAACCATTGGGCAGGAGTCGGAAAACCAGGCTCTTCAACGATGGACATCATGGCCGTCCCGGAGTAAAGGACTGAACTAGTTGATTGGATTATGCTATCATTACCATTCGTTCCACCATTACTACCATTTGTAAAAATAGTGCCATAATTAGACCATAGCCAATTTTTACTCATAAAAGCGCTCCAACTACAAGCACCTTGTGTTAAAAACATCGAGCCATTATCGTCAAAACAGATTGAAAATGCTCCATCACCCTCCCGGACATATACCGGAAAGCCATAAGAAGCAAAAAAATTCCCAGGCTGGTTGGCTGATTGGATATCATAAATACCTGTGGCATCTGGCGACAATGTGCCCGTAATTCGAAGTTTTGATGGATACGCCGGCGGTGTTGCTGATATGGTCGAAATAACCGGCGGCACATACGGTGCTGGAGCATTGGGATCAGTC
>Ga0206950_1096_pt1 | contig 20682 bp, 13 predicted proteins | sample Alteio_BWOrgHeat_41_FD_152954 | JGI IMG/M metagenome (GOLD analysis project Ga0206950, IMG submission 152954) | Enriched cells from forest soil in Barre Woods Harvard Forest LTER site, Petersham, Massachusetts, United States -... | ecosystem: Environmental > Terrestrial > Soil > Temperate forest >... | reverse complement strand
GGCAATAATGGAAATCCTGGAGGTGGCGGTGGTAACCAAAGCTCTGCAACGAATGGCGGTACTTATGGAGGGGGTGGAGGTGGAGGTTCAATTGCCGGTGGTAGCTCAGCAAGCCAGATGGCAGGTGGAGCAGGTGGTTATGGAGGTGGCGGTGGTGGTGGCAGTGGAAATAATTCTACCGCAGGTTCCGCGGGTGCAGCTGGATTCGGAGCAGGGGCTGGCGGCATCGGAGGGACTAACAGTTCGTCGCATGCATATGGTGGCAACGGAGGCGACGGGTTAGGGGGCGGCCTATTTGCTGCTAACAACCTTACTATTGTGAGTATGAATACAAGCCCTACCACAAGCAGTAACACCGTAACACCTGGGGGCGGAGGTACAGGCTCTACGGCAGGAAGCAGTGGGATATCAGCGGGCCAAGACATTTACTTTGCTTCGACAAGCATTACTTTTCAACCTTTAAATTCAACCATTCAAACTTATAACGGCTCTATTAGTGGTCCAGGAGGGGTTGTATTGTCGAGTTCTTCTAGTACTACGGGTCAAGTGGTATTTGCCGGAGCGAATGATTATGGGGGGGGAACGGCGATAAATGGCGGGCAGTTAAGCATTTCCTCTGATGGAAATCTAGGTACTGTGCCGGGAGCTCCAACGCCAGGCAGTATTTCTTTTACTGGAGGGGCATTCATCACCACAGCGACTTTTACGGTTAATGCGAATCGAGGCATTGCATTAGGGACAGGAGGAGGAGCGTTTCAAGTCAGTCCTGGATGTACGACAACTTATGCAGGAATTATTACTGGTACACCTAGTTTGTTAACAATGACGGGTGGAGGAACGGTTGCATTAGGAGGCGCGAATACTTTTACAACATCTGGCACGGCCGGAGTGACCGTTAGTGGTGGAGGAACTGTCTCTGTTGCTGCAGATAATGGATTGGGGAATGCGAGCAATCCGGTCACATTAGGGAATGCAACAAATAGTACTTCTGGAACTTTGTCTATTACCAATAGTAGTTTTTCAAGCACGCGTTCGATTTCGACAGTAGGAACAAATGGTGGGATCATTACTATTAATAACTTTTCCCCGACATTGAAGGGATCTATTAGTGGGTCGACGGTTTTTTTAACCAGTGGCACTAATGGAACGGCGAATGTGCTCACTTATACTCCAACGGGGAGTAATGTCATCACAAGCAATGCGCTGACGCTTGTCGGATTGACATTAAATTTAACCACTGCTAATTCACTGGCTTCAACAACTAATATTAGCTTTAACGGTGCTAATTTGTCATTGAATAACACCAATCAAACCATCAACAATTTTTCTACAGCTACGTTGTCGACGGGAGTCATTAATTTAGGCACTTCGGGCGGAGGTACCAATACGTTTACCGCCACAAAAGCAAATGGTACTTATAATGGCACTTTTACGGGGGGTGCTGCGGCTTCTACTATTACTTTAGGATCGTCAGGCAATAGTGGTTCTTTTGTGTTAAGCGGTAATAATGATAGTTATGCAGGGGGATGGCTTTTTAATGGAGGAACTGTTCAAGCTTCTGTTGTACCCACTGTAGGGAGTCCTACCACTAGCAATTTGGGGCCTGAAACTTCTGCGATTGCAATGGGTAATGGTGGAAATTTACAAGCAACGGCATCGCTTAGCTTTACGGCTCGACAATTTACCATCAATAGTACAGGTGGTGCTATGTCTGCGAATAGTGGTTTCACTATTACAATATCAGGAACCGCTGCAATACTCGGGACTGGTGCTTTTAAATTTGCAGGGCCGGGAAACTTAAGTTTTACAAATGCGGCCAGCACAGCGAACACTTTTAATGGATTTACTATTTCCGGTGGTATTGTTTCGATTACGAATAATAACCAATTAGGTCAGGGTTCGGTGACCTTATCCGGTGGGATTTTAGATATTAGTGGTTTAGCGGGTGCATCTTCTGTAACGCCTAATATTTCTTTAACGTCTAGTGCGAGTGTTATTCGAAATACAGCATCCCCAGCCACGACAGAATCTCTAACGGGTGTTATTAGTGGTTCAAATACATTTAAGCTGACTGGTAATGGGCTAACCTCTATTTTTATCTTAACCAACACCAATACTTTTTCAAGTACGGGCGGCATTGATGTCGTGAGTGCAACACTGCAATATACGACTGATTCTATAACAAACGGTTCTACGATAACTAATTCTAATTTAGGAGCCAGTAGCAATCCGATTACTTTATCGAGTGCAGGATTAAATTATCAAGGGGCTGCTTTTAGCTCTCCCAGACTAATTCATTTACAAGGAACGGGCGGCACCATTGGAACAGGTTCCAATCGATTAACATTATCTGGTGTGATTGATGATGGCGGCAGTAACCTCCCCTTAAATATTGTTGGGTTGGTCACTTTAAGCGGTAATAATACCTATTCGGGCGGTACGGTTATTAATGGTGCAACTGCCAATTTACAGGTTGCAACGGATAGCGTGACTGTTGGGAGTGCTAATCCATTGGGGCTAGCAGGTGCGAGCGTAACCGTCGAAAATGGTGGTACATTCGAAATGTTGAATACCTCCAACACGACGAATACCATTAGTCGACCGTTTAGTATGGGTGCAGGCATTGGAATGATTGCGACACAAGCTGCGGGAGATAGCTTAACGTTATCGGGCATTGTGAGTGGTGCGGGACAGCTTCAATTTATAGGTCCTGGAACATTGAAATTATCAAATGTTGGTAATAGTTACACAGGAGGGACAGGTTTTGTAGGTGGAACAACCCAAATCAGCTCCGATTCAGAATTAGGTGCAGGGCCGACAGTCGGTAGTCCGACACAAGGAGCGCTTACTTTTAACGGAGGAGTATTAGCTTTAACAGCACAGCTCACTACTACACGTGAAATAGTCATGATGGGTGCAGGAGGCACGTTGAATATGGATCTTGGGTCAGTTGGCAGCTTAATAACCAATCTCGAGGGGTCTGTTTCAGGGGGTGGTTCATTTACTTTAATTGGAACTTCAACCGATACATTAAATTGCGCAAATAATAGCAGTACTTTTACAGGACCTATTACAGTAACGGGTTTAAAATTAAATACAAATACAAGATTTGTATATGGGAATGTTATAAATAATGGTTCTGTTTATATCGATCAGGGATTTTCTGCAACCTATTCAGGAGTCATAAGCGGCAGTGGTTCTGTGCATATTAATGGCGGGACGAATATTATCACCTTTTCGGGCTCAAATACCTATGCTGGTGGTACTTTTATAGATTCCGGCATATTAGCAACCGGTGCTGTCAATACTATGCCAAGTACAGATATTGTGACGCTCTCATCCACAGCTACTTTTAATGTGAATAACAGCCAAATAATTAAAGAGTTAATTGGTGTAACGGGTGCTATCGTTAATTTAAATAGTGGGACATTAACGGTCGGAAATGGTAGTGCTAATACTGATTCATTTCTTTTTTCAGGTGTATTACAAGGCGGTGGAAATTTCACTAAAATAGGAGAATCCTTACAAGCTTTAGCGGGAGTTAATACCTATGGGGGAACGACCACCATTACTAACGGCACTTTAAAAATTTTATCAGGTGCGAGTATTTCGGGAACAGGTGTTAGCATTGCGAATACAACTGGAGCTATCTTAGAAATGAATGGAGGTTTGGTTGGTAGCGGTATCACGGGAGGGGTTAATTCCACCTTGTTAGTGTCGGGCTCCTTTACGCCTTTAAATACAATTACGGGTGTGGGTACTATTCAGGTAAGTGGCATTAATGGTGCTTTCACGTTAGCAGCCGGAGGTCCTGTTCCCACAGGCTATGTGTCGTTGAATATAGATACAGGTGGTTTAGTGACCATTGATTATACCAGCAGTAGTTTCACTGTTCCTTCGAGTGCGATTGTCAATGTGGGTGCTTCTGGTAGTGTGAATTCGGCAGGCACTCTTAATTTACATAACGGGAATCTCACGAATGCAGGCATTATGAATGTGAATGTGGATGGATTAATTGAATCGACGACCCAACCGACTCAACAAACACTCATTAATAATAACGTGATTAATATGAATGGTGGCCAAATTTCTTGTCCGATGCAGGGTGGTGCTTCTGGATCGACTCTCAATGTGCTGGCATCTTCTACACTGAGCGCCCCCGTGAGTGCTTTAGGTGCTTTTACCACCAATGTAACGGCTGGAACCCTAACAGTTGAAAATACTTTTCAAAATTATACCGCTTTTTCAATTACCAATGGAGCTAAGTTATTAGTAAATAGTGGAGGCAGTATTCAAGGCCAGACAGGGACGACTAATTTAACCACCAATGGTAATATCACTTTAAATGGAGGCACTATCTTAACTCCTGTTATGGGAACTGCGACGACTTCTTCTTTAACCATTGAGCAAGATTTCACTGCTCAAGCGGCCATTACCGATATTGATACCATTGAGATTACCAATGGCACGCTGACTGTTAATAATGGTACCAATGCGATAACGGGTTTTAGCAATTTCACGATCGATACTGATGGAACAGTATTATTAATGTCCGATTTTTCCATGGACGATGCCACTTTAACCTTAAAGGGCGGGTTAAATACGAATGGATTTACGATTAGTGGAGATGCGGGTTCCAATTTTGTTATCGATAATAATCTTTTTACGAATTCAGATCCGATTACAGATGTGGGCACCATTACAATTGGTGTGATTGGGGATCCTGTTTCTACTTATTCAATGTCAGTAGCGCCAACAGGTTTTCAGAATTTAATAATTAATACAGGCAGTACATTACAATTAAATATCCCGAGCACGATTGGGCAATTAGATTTAGGAACAGCTACCCTGACTGATAATGGGAATCTGGAAATGAATGGGACAACGATTACCGGAACGACTGGATCCACCCTGAATATTGGGAGTAGTTTTTCAACCAATGGCATTATCCAAAATGTCGATATCATTCAAGTGAATAGTGGCGGAGCATTTACAATGAATGCGCCTGCGCCAACAGGATTTTCTACTTTTACAACCGTGAGTGGTACTACCACCCAATTAAATGCGCCTCTGACACTAAGCGCAGGTACAACCATGACATTGGGTGGTAGCTTTAATATGGGAGGTAATAATATTTCAGTCGGAATGGGTTCTGCTATTAATATTAATGGTACTTTAAGCACGTCGGGTACGATTAGTGGTGCGGCAGGGTATACAATTGACGTGGGAGCGAGCAGTAATTTTTCAGTGAATAATGCAGTCACCGGATATACGAGTTTATATGTCGATACCAATGGTATTTTAAGTTTAAACAATGGGGGAGCTTTATCCAATTCCGTTTCCATGAACGGAGGAACTTTTAATATGAATGGGGGAACTTTTACGGGAACCGTGACAGGTACCGGAACGGTTAATATTGGAGGCGTTATTACGGCACCGGGTAGCTTGAATGTAACAACGGTGAATGTGACTAGCGGTGGTGAATTAAACATGACGAATCCAGTGACAGCAACGAGTGGATTAACAGTGAATGCTGGGGGTATATTAGATCTCAATAATGATTTAACAGGGGCATTAAGCAATAGTGGAACGGTGAATCAAACAACAGAAGTAGTGCGTCATATCTCAGGTGATTTTGATCAAGGAGGACTGTTAAATGTGAGTTTAAGTGACGCCACACATTTTAGTCAAATTGCGGTTGCAGGGAAAACGACGATTGATGGCGGTGTGATTAATGTTGTGTTACCAGCAGGGGATGCAGGTATTTTTACCGGGGAACAATTTAGTATTATTAATTCTGGCAGTATGGTTTTAAACTCACTGCCGACGGTTACTTATCCCGTCTCACCTGTTGTTTCCTTTCGTTCTGCTATTCAGGGGAATTCACTGGTTTTAATAGCGAATGTGAAAGAATTTGCAGATCTGAATACCGTTGCTGCCTATACGGGACTTTCAGCAACATTAGATGCATTACGGGGTAACCCCACGTTTGATGATATTATTGCGGCATTAGATGCGCAAACAACGAATGCGGGTGTCGAGAATGTATTGGGACAATTAAGTAATAATGGTTTAAATGGCGCTGCTGTACAAGAGTCTTTTTACTTACCGACGCTTGCCATTCAAGCAGTTGAAAATCGATTGTTTGCAGTTACGGCTGGTTTAGATGTGTATCAATTAGGAAAAGGCACCACTGGATATGCTGCGGGAGATATGGCCGAAAATCAAAGTTCTTATGGACCCTTCTTATTTGGAAGTTCGGGGAGGCAAGATGAACGATTGGGTGTGAGTGGCTATTCAGCGTCTAATGGTGGGTTTGGGTTTATGATGGATACACCAGTGAGTGAAAATATGCGCGTTGGCGCAGCAGTGAGTTATGGTGGCAGTATTGTCATGCGAAACGATGGCACTCGAAGCACCATTACTTTAAATACCTTACAAGAATTGCTTTATGGCAGCGCGACTTATGGACCCTTATTTAGTGATGTTGTTTTATCGATGGGTCAAAATCATTATCACAGCAAACGTAATATTACAGTCATGGGTAGAACGGCAATTGGTGCTTATGGTGGACATCAATATGGCGGTAAAATACGGGGTGGATTTGCGCTTCCCATTTACGATGCCGAAATATCTCCCATGGCGTCGCTTCAATATAATCATTTAAGACAGGATGCCTATGCAGAATCAGGCGCGGGCGATGCCAATTTATCGAACCAACAAGCGTCGACTTCTGGTGTGCAATTAGGTCTAGGGGTTAGATTGGCGGCAATGCATCAACCCGATGAGCTGATTCCAGAAGTGCATGTGATGTATTTACAAGATCTAAAAGTGCCTATTTTAGAACTGAATTCTAGCTTTGTGGCAGGCGGAGAGCCTTTTGCTGCGATTGGGCCGTCGCCTCCCAAAGGGGCTGTGAATGTCGGTGGGAGCATTAGTGCGCTCATGTTAGATAATACTTTACTGATTAGTGGGAGTTACGATTGGGAAACGCGAGAATCGTATCAAAACCATTCCGTTTCTTTTAAATTTAGACATCTCTTTTGATTATAGGTCTTTTTGGCGAAGCATCATTTCTTAGTATAAGCTTTTAATGTAACTACACGATAAAAAAGCACACAGGGAGCAGCGTGTGGAGTTTGCATTAGGGAAAAAATGGCTTAAACATGTTTCAACGCTTGGTACCGTTTCAATGGTGCTTGGATTATCGGCTCTTTTTTATATCTCCCCTCTCCAGGCGGTTACTTATACGGTGACTGATTCAGGAGATACAGGTGCCACCACCCAATTTCGATATAATTATGAGCTCGCACAAGCAGATCCCAATAACAGTATTATTAATTTCGCTTCCTCTTTAACAGGTGCTAGTACTCACGTAGTCACTTTAACAAACCCACTGCCTGCTTACCAAAAGGGGTTGAATGTGGGAACAGTGACGATTGATGGGTCCAATGTGAGCGGTGGACTCACTATATCGGGAGCAACCACACAATCACTTTTTTTTATTCATGCAGGACAACTCGATTTTTCTAGGCTCACTTTAAGCGGTGGAAAGTCTACAGGCGGAAATGGTGGAAATGGCGGGAGTACCGGGACCGGAACTTTTGCGGGAGGTAGCGGTGGCGGTGGTTTAGGCGGTGGTGGCGCTGCTTTTATTGCGACGGGTGCTTTTGCTACTTTTACAGATGTGAATTGGAACGGTAATGCAGCACAAGGTGGTAATGCGGGTGCACTAAGTGTCGTGAAAGGTTTCAATGGCGGTGGCGGTGGCGGTATGTTAGGAGGGACCGGTGGAGACACAGGAAACTCGACAGGGGGTTTTGGGGGCGATGGTGGTGGCGGCGGTGGCGGTGGTATTAGAGCAGCTGGAGGCACGGGAGGAGAAGGTAGCCTTGTGGGAAACAATGGGACTGCTTCGACTTTTATTGTGGGTAGTGCTGGGGGAAATGGAAATACGGGGAGTGCGGGCACAGCTCTAGGAGGAACAAATGGGGGTGGCGGTGGCGGTGGAAGTCAAGATACTTTTGGTGGAGGTGGTGGCGGTGGCGGTATTGGGGGATTAGCAGGAAGTGGGGGAAACAGCCCCTCCGGTGGACAGGGAGGTATTTATGGAGGTGGCGGCGGTACCGGTACTAGTAATGCAAATATTCCTGGAGGAACAGGGGGATTTGGTGGTGGCGGTGGGGGTACTGGTACTAATAATGTGACAACGAATAACGGTGGTTTTGGAGGAGGTGCTGGTGGGAGCGGATCACCCGGCATCTCAACGTCGGCATCTCGAGGTAATGGCGGTTCCGGTTACGGGGGTGCTGTTTTAGTTGCAGGCGGTGGAACAGTGACTTTTGCCAATAGCATCACCTCTACTACTTTTACGGGTAATACGGTGGCGGGAGGGACAGGTGCTAATCCTGGGGATGCAGAAGGCTGTGATCTTTATTGTGCGAATGTTAGCTCTTTGGATGGAAGCATTGTTGCACCCACGATTACCTTTAATATTCCCACGGGGCTTACCCAAACCTTAGGCACTACGGGGCCAAGTATTTCAGGGGCAGCGGGTTTCACGATTACGGGTGGTGGTACTTTGATTTCGTCAGCGATCAATAATTATACAGGCGGAACCACCATAACTGGTGCGACATTTCAAGGGGATGGAAATAGTATTCAAGGTAATATTACCAATAATGGGACTGTTTCTTTTACAGTGTTTGGAACAACACCAGCGTCGGCAAATTATACGGGAGTGATGATCGGATCAGGCACGATGATCGCAGGCGGAACGTCGAGCACGACAGTGGTCCTAATGAATAACAACACTTTTACGGGCGGACTCACCGTTAACAACGGAGTGGTCCAATTGGGTGTTACGAATGCGGTGGCAGCTACGGTTCCAGTCACTTTAACAGCAGTCACGCCAGGGACTGTGTATGGAACCTTATCAATAGGAGGGGGTACGGTTCAGCAGATAGGAGACTTAACAGGCGCTAGCGGATCGTATGTCGATTTTGTGGGCTCGAATGACCAATTAACATTGGGTACGGCGAATAATACGACGTTTGCCGGTGCGTTTATTGGGACGAGCACAACCAATGAAATCATTAAAACGGGCATCGGGACGCTGACTTGTACAGGCAATAATACCTTTACAGGCACGCTTCAGATTACTGGAGGTGCGATTGCAGTGGGTGTAGGTGGAATTTTCGCAGGGAATTTTACGACAATTGGGGCTGCCGGTACACTTCAAATGAGCGGGGGAATGGCAACAGGGAGCATTAATGGTGGCACAGCTTTGGCTCCCACAGGTACCTTATTGGTGACAGGAACGTTTGCGCCGACCAATACGATTACGAATTTGAGTTTGATCGATGTTTCTTCAAGTGGTGCTTTTAATTTAAGTAATAATTTAACGCTGGTTGCCAATGAAACCTTATCGGTGGGGGTTGGAAGTACTACGGGTTCTATTAATTTAAGTAGCGTAGGAGGGATCACAAATAGTGGGCTTGTTAAAGTGGGATCGGGAGGGACTATTAGTAGAACAAATGCTTCTGGATCTATCATGAATCAAGCGACAAGTGTGGTCGAATTTAATGGAGGCGCGATTGAAATCCCCATCACCGGTACGGGAGCAGGGGATACCTCAACGGTGAATGTCACAGCCAATTCTTCTACGCAGAGTACAATTTCAGGTGTGGGTCATATTACCGTGACAGCAGGCACTTTTACAGTGAATAATGCGATCACCAATTTTACGGATTTTACAATTGCCGATGGTGCGGGAACCACTTTAGGATTAAATCTGAATATTGGTAATGGGACCTTAACCAATAACGGAACCTTAACCATGGGAACCCACAAAATTTTAGGAAGCAATACTTCCTCTGTTTTTAATTCAAATAGTAATTTTACGAGTACAGCATTAATAGACGGTGTGAAAGCTATTAATGTTACCGGTGGTACTTTTACCATGACAGTGGCGCCAGAGGCATTTAGTAGTTTTACGATTGGCACATTGGGATCGCTGGTGTTAGGGACTAATTTTAGTATTCCAGCAGGTGGTATTTTCACAGATTCGGGTAGCTTCGATATGAGTACATTTGAACTAACCGGAAATGCAGGAACTCAATTTATTTTAAATAGTGCGTTTACCGCAACGAATCTTATCAGCAATGTTTCAACGATTACGATTAATAATATGGGTAATTTTACGTTGGTTACCCCACCTGCCGACTTTACCTCCATGAGTATTGCGACGGGCGGAACATTAACATTAAATGCTAATTTCCCGGTTCCTGATAATGCAACGGTCACTACGGCGGGGACTTTTAGCATGAATGGGCATAACTTATCGATGGGGTCAGGCGTGACTTTAGCGATTAATGGTCCTTTATCTACCGGTGGAACGATTACCTCAACCGGGACAGGGTATACCATTACCACGACGGGTGCGACGGGGTTATTCACGGTTAATAATACCGTTTCAGGTTATACCAGTTTGACAGCTTCTACGGGAGGCGCGGTTACCTTAGCGAGTGGGGGGAATTTAACAAATGGGATGACGCTGACAGCAGGCGGGATTTTGAATGCCAATGGCGGTAGTTTTTCCGGCAATATTGTGGGATCTGGATCGGGCACAGTGAATGTGAATGCTGCCTTTACACCGCCTGGTACTGTCGATGTGCAAGATGTGGTGGTGAATAGTGGAGGTACTTTTGGGATGTTAAATCCCATCACTGTTTCGAATGCAGTGACGGTAAATGCGGGTGGATCGGCAGTTATCACGAAAAAAATTACCGGTAATGTAGTCAATAATGGGTTAATCACCACCACTAATGGAAGCGCATTGCAAACCATTACTGGAAATTATACCCAAGGGGCTGGTGGTGCTTGGGATGTAACGATTGTCGATCCGACACATATTGCGGGGTTAGCGGTGGGTGGAACGGCAACTTTTAATGGGGGCGATATTAATGTCACATTGCCGAGTTCTGCTGGCGGTTTTGTTAATAATGGATTATATAAGGCGATGACCTCGACAGGTGCGATGACGGTTACTACTCCACCGGATATCATTGGCAGTACATTATTGATTTCGTTCTTTCCCAGTTTTGATGCCAATAATTTTTACTTACAAGCAGCTGTTGGAAATATGTTTTCAGAAATCACCAATCCGAGTTTGCAAGGTATTGCACAACTCTTAGATGCGGCGCGGGGAACAGCGGTGGCAGATGATTTAATTAATGTCTATCGTTTAACAGACAACGCACAAACCGTAGCAGAATTAGAAGATATTTTATCCAGTTTAGTACCAGAAGGCAGTACCAACGGACAATATTTAGCATTAGGCGCTGCTTTAGAAAATTCCATTTCAGGTAAAATTTTTGGTAAAATGGATACATCACGTGCAGGATACGCAGCGGGTGATATGGCAGAAGAATATAGTTCCTATGGTCCTTTTGTTTTTGGTAATTCGATGAAGCAAAGTGAACGCGAGGGTTCTAGTGGTTATACAGGTTTTTCAGGGGGATTTGGATTATTAGCCGATGGTGTGATTGCAAAAGATACGCGAGTGGGTGCTGCGGTGAGTTATGCTTGCAGTAAGATAATAGCGAGTGATTTTACCGAAAATACAACGGTTGTGAATACCATCAGTTTGATATTTTATGGTAGCACTGAATATGGACCTTTATTTACCGATGGTGTTTTAATGGTGGGCCATAACTACTATAAAGGCAGAAAAAATATTCCAGCCGCACAAGAAATTGCTTTTTCTAATTACCAAGGATCACAATATGGCGGTAAGGTAAGAGGTGGGTTTACCTTGCCTTTTTATAATATAGAAGCCTCTCCCATGGCAACGTTACAATATACTTTTTTAAATACGGGTGCTTATACCGAAACCAGTGCAATAGGCCTTAATTTAACGCAAAATGCGACCAGAGCGAGTAATCTGCAGTTAGGGCTGGGTGGGAAAATTTCCGAGGTAAGCCAATCGGATGATTTTTTACCAGAAATTCATGCATTTTATTTAGTCGATTTAAAACCAGCACGTATTCAAACCAGTGCCCAATTTACGAATGGGGGAGGTACTTTTATCACACAAGCACCCATCGCACCTCGAAGTGGGGTTAATCTAGGGAGTAGTTTGAGTGCCAAGTTAAGTGAGGATAGCCTTATCATATTAGGTTACGATTTACAATTGAAAAAGGGTTTTATCGATCATTCCGCCTCGTTTAAATTCCGCTGGTTATTTTAAGGAGCTTATATGCAATTTAATTTTTGTTTAATGACATTTGTGTTGAGTTTTGGATTATTGAGTTCAGCGATAGCCTATAACGATGAAAATCCTCGTAGTGGTTTAGAACGATTAATAGCAGGCAATAAAAGATATCAGGAGGATAAAACGACTTGTCCTGCTAGGCATCAGGAAAGACGAATTGCTTCTCATTCTAAACAAAAACCATTTGCGATTGTGTTAGGCTGTTCAGATTCCAGAGTGTCACCCGAATTGGTGTTCGACCAAGGGGTTGGTGATCTTTTCGTGGTGCGTGATGCAGGAAATATTGTGGGCGATAGTGAATTAGACAGCATCAATTATTCGGCCATTTATAATAACTCTTCGGTGATTGTTGTTTTAGGACATGAAAAATGCGGAGCGGTTACTGCTGTATTAGAGAATCAAACAGCGGATATTCAACATATTGCCAAGCATATTGAACGTGCATTAGACGGAAAAAAATTAACCTTAGATAAGGCAGTTGAAGAAAATATTAAGTATGGGGTGGAGATGATTAAAAATTCCCCACCCATTGCAGAGCGGATAAAAAGCGGAAAAGTGATAGTAGTAGGGGCTTATTATCATTTGAAGACGGGAGAGGTGACGTTTTTCAAAGAATAAACCGACTTAAATCCTCATCCTTCACCAACGCATCTAATTGTTTATTCACATAAGCTTTATCAATGACCACAGTGGTATTGGCAAGCTCGGTTGCTTTAAACGAAATATCATCTAACAAGCGTTCCATCACAGTATGTAATCGACGTGCACCAATATTTTCCGTTTTTTCATTAATCTCCCAAGCAATTTCGGCAAGACGTTGTATGCCATCTTTTTCAAAGGTTAAGCTTACTTTTTCAGTGTTCAGTAAGGCTTGATATTGGGTGGTTAAACACGCATCCGGTTCTGTTAAAATCCGGATAAAATCTTCTGTGGTTAAAGCGTCTAATTCTACACGAATCGGTAATCGCCCCTGTAATTCAGGGATTAAATCGGAAGGCTTGGATAAATGAAAAGCACCAGAGGCAATAAATAAAATATGATCGGTTTTAATCATCCCATATTTAGTTGAAATGGTGCAGCCTTCCACGAGTGGCAACAGATCTCGTTGTACGCCTTCGCGGGAGATATCGGCTCCACCCCGAACTTCCGATCGCTGTGTGACTTTATCGATCTCATCTAAAAAAACAATCCCAGCTTGCTCTACCCGTTCAATGGCACGAGCTTTGATTTCTTCGTCATTAATGAGCTTGGCAGCTTCTTCTTCACGGATTAATTTTAAGGCATCTTTTACTTTTAGTTTTCGTTTTCTCACTCGATCGCTAGAAAGGTTTTGAAAAATACTTTGCAATTGACTGGTCATCTCTTCCATGCCAGGAGGCGCCATAATTTCAACACCCATCGCACTATGCGAGATATCAATGTCGATTTCTTTATCATCGATTTCGCCTGCCAGTAGTTTTTGACGATATAAGTCTTTTAGGGCGTGATGACTTTCTTCCATTTCAGTTTTATGTGCTTCATCCAATTCTGGCATGGGAACCAGTGCTTTCACAATACGTTCTATGGCAGCTTTTTCGGCAGAATCCCGAACTTTTTGAATGGCTTCTTCTCGAATCAGTTTAACGGCAACATCCATTAAATCTCGAATAATAGAATCGACATCGCGCCCCACATAACCGACTTCCGTAAATTTAGTGGCTTCGACTTTAATAAAAGGCGCATTGGCCAATTTGGCAAGCCTTCTGGCAATTTCTGTTTTACCCACCCCTGTTGGGCCAATCATTAAGATATTTTTAGGGCTAATTTCATGTCGTAGAATAGGATCTACTTGCATGCGTCGATAGCGGTTACGTAGCGCAATTGCCACCGAACGTTTAGCAGCTTTTTGCCCTACAATGTGTTTATCCAATTCTTGGACAATTTGTTGAGGTGTCATCACTTCAGATAATTTAGTATTCATTCAAGTGTACTCTCAATTTGTTCAATGGTTAAATGATGATTGGAAAAAACACAAATATTCGCTGCAATTTCCAGTGATTTTTCAACAATGGCGCGGGCAGTTAAAGCGGTATTAAATGTTAATGCTCTGGCGGCGGCTAAAGCATAAGGGCCACCCGATCCAATTGCAATGATTCCTTGTTCTGGTTCAATCACATCCCCATTGCCGGAAATCATAAAAGAACTTTGTTTATCGGCGACGATCAAGACTGCTTCTAATCGTCTTAATGCGCGATCACTTCGCCAGTCTTTGGCTAATTCGACAGCGGCACGCGTGAGATGTCCATGATAGGCCTCTAATTTTTTCTCGAACCGTTCAAATAAGGTAAAGGCATCGGCTGTACCGCCAGCAAACCCGGCAATCACTTTGTCTTGGTAAAGACGTCTTACCTTACGGGCATTGCCTTTTAATATTGTATTACCTTGTGAGACTTGACCATCGCCACCAATCACCACTTGGTTTTCTTTTCGAACGCAAATAATGGTTGTGCCTTCAAATTGTTCCAATCGTTTATCCTCCCTTAACGCCGTTGCAAAATTAAAATGCCTTGAAATTTATGTCGGGCAAGTTGGTTTTTTTCATGAAAAGCCGCTGCCTCGGAAGCAAAAGGTCCTACAATCACTCGGTACCAAATGCCATCTTCGGCATCGATCTTTTGTAGTTTTGCCGAAAATCCTCGAGAAATCAATTGTGCTTTTGCCCTATCTGCTTGGGCCAGTGTTCGATAAGTCCCAGTTTGGACTAAATATTGAGGGGCAGGGACTTTTATCTGCAGTTTAGGCAATGGTTGCTCTGGATTGGGTTTAACAGCTTGCATAGTCGGTTCTAAGGATGTTTTTGGGGTTTCGGTGATTTTGGGTTTAAGTGGTGTTGTTGCATTGTTTTTTTCATTGGGGTCGGCAATGGGTACTTCCATTCCTGGTAGCAATTGATAAAATTCAAAACGTTCCGCAGATTTTTTTGGTGTGGTTGTCTCTGCAACGACTTTGGTTCGAGTCGGTTTTTTGGTTTTTGTAGGTTGGGCTTCTGGGAGTGCTTTTTGAATTTTTAAAAAATCAAACGATAAGTGTCCAGTAAGTAAACGATAAGTTCCTGTTGCACCACCAACGCCGACTAAGATTCCAAGCATTAACCAAACAAGAATAACCGAAAAAGAAGAGCGAGAGGTTGTTCGTCCACGATAGGAACGAACGGGAGAGTGCTTCTTTAAATGTCGATTGGCCATTTATTCAACTCATTATAACAAAAAGTTTTGTACATGACTAATTTTTTGTATTGTTTGTGTATTGTAGCAGAGTTCACGCAGAATATGTTCTAATTGTGGCAGCATCGAGGGTAAAGGTAGGAGGGATGAATATGGGTTTTGAAATTGTGGTTGGATTATTGGCTTTCTTGGCGATAGTCGTTATTTTTATGGGGGTCAAGCAAGTTCCGCAAGGATATGAATGGACAGTTGAGCGCTTTGGTCGATATACCCATACATTAAGGCCTGGACTTGCGATTATTATTCCTTTTGCCGACAGCATCGGTGCAAAGCTTGTCATGATGGAACAAGTACTGGATATTCCTTCACAAGAAATTATTACCAAAGATAACGCGATAGTCCGAGTGGATGCGGTGGTGTTTTTTCAAGTCGTGGATGCCGCCAGAGCCGCGTATGAAGTCAGCACGTTAGAACGCGCTATTTGTAATTTGACACTCACTAATATTCGAACGGTTTTAGGATCTTTGGATTTAGATGAAGCATTGTCGCAGCGAGATCATATTAATTCACGTTTATTAGTGGTCATAGACGAGGCTACTGCTCCTTGGGGTCTTAAAGTGACTCGAATCGAAATTAAAGACATTGCACCACCACGCGATTTAGTTGAATCGATGGGCGCGCAAATGAAAGCAGAACGCGAAAAAAGAGCCAGAATTTTAGAAGCAGAAGGGGTGAAGCAGGCGCAAATTTTAAAAGCAGAAGGTGAAAAAAGTGCACGGGTATTAGATGCAGAAGGCCGAAGACAAATGATGTTTTTAGAATCGGAAGGTCGGGAAAGACAAGCCGCTGCAGAAGCAAAAGCAACTGAAACAGTTTCAAAAGCGATTGAATCGGGCAGCATGCAAGCTATTAACTATTTTGTGGCACAAAAATATATCGATGCCTTAGGTAAATTAGCTTCTGCCAATAATCAAAAAGTGATCCTGATGCCGCTAGAAGCCAGCAGTGTGATTGGCAGTCTTTCGGGGATTGGGGAATTAGCAAAAAGCGTTTTTAACGAGAAAAATAAGGAAACGAAATCATGATGCAATCACTGAATGATCTCTTATTTACCGCATGGTCTTGGTTTGCTTTGGCTGTTTTGCTAGTTATTTTCGATGTGATCTTAGGCGCTAGTTTTTTCCTGTTGTGGATTGGTTTAATGGCTGCTTTAGTGGGATTCACGGTTATTTGGATCACAACCATTGTTTGGGAACATCAAGTATTGATGTTTGCACTGGGTTCTTTGGTGAGTGTAGTACTGTGGCGTGCGTATTTAAAGAAAAACCCGGGAAAAACGGATAGACCAACGCTCAATAGACGTGCAGAACAATATGTGGGGCGGAGTTTTTCATTATCAGAAGCGATTGTGAATGGTCGCGGTAAAATTGAAGTCGATGATTCTACCTGGCGTGTGGAAGGAGCTGAGTTACCCATTGGTACTCGTGTGAAAGTAGTGGATGTGGATGGGGTTATTTTAAAGGTAGAGCGGGAAGCGTAATTTTTTATAAGGTTAAGTTCCCACCACCGCCGTTACCTAGGCGACCGCCACCTTTGCCACCGCCTGTGGTAAAGATAGGGATATTGGTTGAAAAAACCGAACTGCCATTGGAATACAGTGTCCAGGTAACGCTGCTGTCTTTTGCAATGGTTGGAATTGAATAGAGGACGGGAGTTAGCGGGCCGCCACCCAGTCCTCCACCGCCGCTAAGAGAACGAACCAATTGAACTTCGGGAATATCCCTGTATTGGGCTGCATTGGCTGTAAAAACAGCTGCATTTCCAGTAACAACAATGCTACAGCTAGCGAGGCTGGCACCGGGCAAAGCCGTTAAAATTTGGGCATTGCTAATATTGGGGGATTTAATCGGGATATCGAGCTCAGAATTACCATTGGCCATATTAGAACAATCGGTGACACCATTGCTTTGTAAATATTCTGCAACTATATCTTGTCCCATACTAATGGCTGTGAACAGATCGGCAGTATTGGATCGATTAATATAATTTTTATAGCTGGGAATTACGATAGCAACCAAAACGCCCAATATCACAATAACGACCATGACCTCGAGTAATGAAAAGCCTTTTTTAAATGCAAGCATGGCTTGGCCTTCTTACTTAGGTGGGTTTTGATCAGCCTTGGGTGGTTCTGTTTTAGCGACAGGTGCTGCAGGCGCTGCTGGTGTTGCGTTGGCCTTTTCCTTTCTTTTTTCAAGTTGTGCTTTGATAAAAGTCGAAACAAAAACAACCCCTTTTTTGGCAATGGGTATCAATGCTTGCGCTGTTTTAATGGCAATATCTTTGATTTTAAGGGCTATTTTTTCAATTTTTTCCCGACGGGCTTTATTTTTGGCTTCTTTGTCGGCGGTGGTCTCTTTGTTGGCTTCGTCGCTCATGAGTCGCTCTCCTCTCTTAAGTGTGATTCAACAAACTAAATATAGCACAAAAAAATGCCCATTGGGGGTGGCGGAGCTGGAAAATATTATAAGTTGCCACCAGTGCCCCCCCCATCGCCAACACCCCCGGAGGAATCAGTGAGCCCTGGTAGAACTGGAACACCGGCTGGAACAGCTGGATTTCCATTTGAATAAAGCGTCCACGCAATACTACCATCGGTATTCACCGTGGGAATTGATACCAGAGCAGGTACATAAATTGGAATACTGCCGACACCAACCACAGTGCTTCCTCCACCGCCTGGCAGACCCGGATCACCGCCACCACCAATTTTCCCAACCAGTTGAACCTGAGGAATCGAATAAGATACTAAATAAGCCGAAGATATATTTTCATTGGCTTTTAGGTTTCCGAGGAGTAGGCCTGATGAACTACTGGCGGTAAAGATAGTTTTATTGCCTAGGACCACAACCGCGCAAGTTCCAAAGCCCGCTGGGGTATAAATATAAGCCTCACCCACATTGAGAGCAGTGGTAGGAATACTCACAGCGGTGTTGCTAGTCATGCCACTGCAATCTTTTGATCCGGTGGCTTGGAGATACTCTTCCACCATTAGTTGACCTATGTGAATAGTATTAAAAAGGTCGACTAGTTTAGCGCGATTCACATAATTCTGATAACTAGGGATCGCAATCGCTGCCAAAATCCCCACTATGACGACAGTTATCATCAATTCAATTAATGAAAAACCTGTTTTAAATGTTTTCATTTTCTTTTCCTCATTTTTCGCAATCAGCTTTATTGTTGGCTTACATTCTTTAAAATGTGATTTAACAAACTAATCTTAGCACAAAAAAATGCCCATTAGGGTAAAAGTTAGGTAAAATAGATCAATTCTTGAGGGTGTCTGGAAAAGGGGTAGCCATATAATGGAAAAAGAAACAAAGACATTTAATAATATAGGTCAATACAAGATCAAGGAAAAAGATCTGCCCTTATCCTGCCCAATGCCAGCAATGGCTTTGTGGAATGCGCATCCTAGGGTATATTTGCCCATTGAAGAGACGAAAGAGGCAATTTGCCCCTATTGCAGTGCCCATTACATTTTAATTGAATAGAGAGAGTTAGTTGAAAAACATATTAATAGTAGGCCCCGCGTGGGTCGGTGATATGGTGATGACCCAGTCATTATTTAAAATGATCAAAGAAATCGATGCCCAGACGGTGATTGATGTCTTGGCACCCGATTGGAGTCGGCCGCTATTAGAGCGGATGCCAGAGGTGCGAAAAGCGCATGCAATGCCACTTGGCCATGGCAAGCTAGGGTTGCGTGAGCGACATGCAATCGCCCAGACGCTGAAGTCCGACCACTACGATCAAGCAATATTGGTACCGAATTCTTGGAAATCGGCTTTAACTCCGTGGTGGGCGAATATTCCAACGCGAACGGGGTTTTTTAGGGGAATGTCGTTTTGGATTATTAAACGACTTTAGAATATTAGATAAAAAACGATTTCCGAAAATGGTCGATCGCCTTGTGTATTTGGCGCATCCCAAAAAGACTGTCATGATGCCGTCGGCACCCATTCCTCGTTTAGAGATTGATCCTGTTTCACGCAAGGCGGCTGTTTCGAAATTTGCCTTGCAAGAAGCGATTGCTCGTCCTGTTTTAGCCTTGTGCCCGGGGGCAGAATTTGGTGCTTCCAAACGGTGGCCTGAAAAATATTATGCCGAAGTGGCATTGGCTAAACAAAAAGAAGGGTGGTCTGTTTGGATTTTTGGATCTAAAAATGATAAACCGGTTGCAGCGTGTATTCAGGAAAAAACTAACCATCAGTGTATCGATCTCACTGGCAGAACAAATTTAGCGGAAGCCATTGATTTATTGTCTTTAGCAACATCAGTGATATCCAATGATTCTGGTTTGATGCATGTTGCAGCGGCATTACAAAAACCCATGGTGGCCGTTTATGGGTCGACCGATCCAGGATATACGCCGCCTTTAGGAGAAGGTTCTAAAGTGGTTCGATTATCTTTACCGTGTAGCCCTTGTTTTAAACGAGAATGTCCTTTAAAACATCATCATTGTATGGAAGAACTACATCCACCATTGGTCTTAGATGCTTTAAAGACGGTAGGTGGATAAACACATGCGCGTTTTAATTATTAAAAGTACTTCTTTAGGCGATATTATTCATACTTTACCGGCTTTAAGCGATGCGGTAAAAATGATCCCAGGCATTACTTTTGATTGGGTTGTCGAAGAGCCTTTTCAAGAAATACCACTCTGGCATCCGGCGGTGACGGCGGTTATTCCGGTAGCATTACGTCGTTGGCGTAAAGAAGGGTGGAAAAATGTTCAGAAATCGGAATGGGTGCAATTTTACAGACGGCTTCGCCAAGAAAAATATGATGCGATTATCGATGCACAGGGACTATTTAAAAGTGCTATTTTAACGCTGTTAAGCCGAGGAAAACGGCGAATTGGATTATCTTGGAAATCGGCGCGTGAACCGGTAGCCAGCCTTTTTTATGATAAACGAGCGGTCGTTCCTTGGGGGCAACATGCGGTGAATCGTGCGCGCAAACTGTTTGCTGAAGGATTAGGATATCCATTACCGAGTTCGGTTGCCGATTATGGTATTGATACCAATCGATTAAGTTCTGCACCCATTGCTAATCCCTATTTTGTTTTTTTGCATGGCACCACTTGGGATACCAAACATTGGCCGGAAACCTATTGGGTTCAACTGGCTAAAATAGTGA
>Ga0206950_1095_pt1 | contig 20734 bp, 19 predicted proteins | sample Alteio_BWOrgHeat_41_FD_152954 | JGI IMG/M metagenome (GOLD analysis project Ga0206950, IMG submission 152954) | Enriched cells from forest soil in Barre Woods Harvard Forest LTER site, Petersham, Massachusetts, United States -... | ecosystem: Environmental > Terrestrial > Soil > Temperate forest >... | reverse complement strand
TGAAGCCGGTTGTTCAGCTTGCACTTGAATTGACGCTTGCTGTTGAATGGCTTGCTGTTGTTGACCTTGGACGGCTGTTGTAGCCTGTTGTTCATACTGCTGTTCCTTTTGTGCTTCTTGTTGAACCCTATCGTCGGCATCATTCGCATAAGAAAATTTAATTAGAGAAAAGATCAACACCGCCAATATGAATAATTTTTTCATAGAGACCTCTCATAGTTTGATTGGATTGTTTTTACCACCTCGATTTCTGATAAAAGTTTTTCGATTTCCACCATGTTGCTCTTTGCTGTGTTGATCAGATTTTCTGAAATTGGTTTGCCGTTTTCCAATCGTTCCATGATGTAAAACGAAGTTTGTAGTTTATTGCTTAATTCTAACGCTATTTCTTCATTTTTGGCCATTTTCTCACTTCCGACGGTATTCAATAATTATTTTACGACTATTCTTTATATTGACTTTTTATTCGCCTTACCACAAAACAACCCACCCAAACCCCTCCAATAAACCCTATAGGAATAGAAATACACAATACAATACCACTTCCAAAACCTGACCCACTTAGTGAAGGGAATATACCTAAAAGTAAAGTTAAAGTTACTGCTCCCAAGGCCCCTCCCAAAATCCCTCCCAGGATTTCCAACAGAAGCCAAATTAGGTTCTTTACCATTTTTATTCCTTTCGCTATTACTTAAATCTTTTGCCCTCTTAATATTGAACGATCTAAAACCAAGACAGCCTGGGAGACGTAGGTATTTCTAAAGGCTTTTTTCAAATCATTTTTCTAACTTCTCTATCTGGCGCTATCTTGGTTATGAATAATTTTTAAGATTCAATATGCTGAGGTAATATTCCCCAAAATGGATGATTAAATAAATTAACTAGGATATTAATTGCGAAATTAAATAGAAATAGAATATAAATACAAATTGTCGCCCAATACACAATTGGAGAACTATCCCGATGGAACCATATACCACTGCCCCTAACTTTTTTAATTTTTAAAGAATAAATAAGAATTGCAAGGACTAAAATCCAGACTGGTATAAGAAAATAATTAATCATTTTTATTCCTTTGCTGTTGAGTATGCTCTAAGGTTGTATCTTTGGCCGCATTATGAGACCAGCTTTGTTTCATTTCCTTTAAGAATCCGGAAGAAATATCATCATTAAGATAAGACCACCAAGTTCAAACCCTCTTTCCTGTTTTAATTCCTTGTATTGTCTTAGTTGAGTTTGTTTTAATTAAGATTTCTTCTTAAAAGCTATAGAAATTATTAAAAATAAAAACCCAGGTACAAAAAAATCCATCAAGACAAATATTACAAAATCTTTAGGATTTGTTTTATAGTCGGCACATATTTCTGGTGAATGCCTAGGTTGGAAACAGGTCCTGCCAGTTCTTAAGGCCTCAAATGCCCTGAATAAACTAAATAAAACTACAAAAATTAAAACTAATTTAATAAAATATTCCGTTATCGTTCTTGTCAAATTTGGCTTATAGTTCATATCCTCTTTCGCGCGCAATTGCTTTCTTTTTTTCTTGTTTTATCTGTAGATGATTTAATGTAGTCTCTTTGGCTGCGTTAAGGGACCAGCTTTGCTTCATTTTGAACTTTCTTCCCCCACTTATCAACTTCACTTTTACAATTAGGACAGGTTCTTGTTCCAGAAAATGCTTGAGACAAAGATTCTGGTAAATTAATAGGATATGGCATTTTCTGATTACAGCAGGGACAATGAAGATTTTTATAATCAAAATTAGCCCCAAAGCAACCTGATTTTCGAATTGTGTCCCGAACACCTAAACAAACGCCCCATAACAAAAAACAAAACATAAAAATTGCTAACAATAATACCGAATTGTTGGACATATATTTTAAAAAATGTTCACCCCAAAATCTTAGGACAATCATAAATACAATATAAAATCCCATTAGAATTAAAACTGTTTTGATCTTTTTTGACATATCCAGCTCCGTTCGTATCCTCTTTCCTGCTTTAATCCCTTGCATTGTGTTGGTTGTGCATGCTTATTATTTATTTTTATTAATGAAACTCTGTGAAAAAAACAAAGCCCCCACTAAAATCAGTAAACATCCTATAAATACAGCCCATGACCCATGAAAATCAGCATTCAATTTATTAGAACTAAAGTGTTTAGTAACTACTGTTACAATTCCTGTAATTGTTGAAAAAAATCCTAATATAACGTAAAAAATCTTCAAACTTCGATCCTTATAGTCATCTTCGTTCATACTCGCTTGCCTATTCCCGGTGTTGACTTAGTTCTTATTTAATACTTGAATAAATCTCATTATAGATTCAGGTTTTATCGAACATCCAAAATGGTCTTCTAACTCTTGAACAATATGCTGAATCATTTCTTCTTCTGAAACATTTCTATTTAACATTGAATAAATCTTATCAGACAAACAGTCATACTCATCATCAGGTGAGCCTGTTTGAATTAAACCAGCAGGATCCCATTTGTTAACCAGCGTTCTCAAATTTTTTCTTTCTTCTTTTATTTGTTTTTTATCTTTCATATCCTCTTTCCCGTATGTTCGTTCTCTCTTGTTCCTGTTTTACTTGTTGATGCTCTCAGGTTCCTGTTTATTTAGACCAAAATGATTTAAAAAATCCCCAGATCATTTTTCTAGGACTTACCCATATAGTCAAAAAAACTAGGAGTGAAGAAATAAAATACAAAATAGTATTCTTCCAATTCCCTGGCCTATTCTTTAACGAATTTATAATCTTTGGATCAATATCAGCTCCTAGTTCTTTAGCCTTTTGAAAATCTGCAAGGGCTTTGTCATATTGCTTTCTCTGAAAATATTCATGCCCTCGATAATAATAGGTAACTGCTTCATTAGGATTGATTTCGATCGCCTTATTAAAATCAAGAATAGCCTGAGTGTGATTGCCTTGCTTGGCATACTCAAAGCCACGACCATAATAAGCTTTTGCGAAATTAGGATTTAATTCAATGGTCTTAGAATAATCAGAAATGGCTTGAGAAAAATTTTCTTGGTTGTCATAAAAAACCCCACGGTTGTAGTAGGCATCTGCACATTCAGGGCTCGCCTCAATGGCTTTATTAAATTCTAAAATCGCATTGTCATAATTGCCCTGCTTAAAATATTCTTCCCCCTGCTTCATAACTCCATATGTAAGCGATTTAATATCATTTGGGTCAATACTAGCACCTAAATTTTTAGCTTTTTGAAAATCTACAAGGGCTTTATCAAAGATCTTCTCTTGGGCATAGGCCGATCCGCGAACATAATAGATCTCCGCTTTGTTAGGATTTATTTCAATGGCCTTATTAAATTCTAAAATAGCATTGTCATAATTGCCTTGTTTAATATATTTTGACGCCTTTTCCAAGGTTTCATTCACTAACGTATCATCGCTTGATGATACTTGAACCTGTTGTGATTCTTGTTGAGATTGAACTTCATTATTAGGGTTTATTTGAGCTGGTTGAACTACTTGGATAGGCTGTGCAACTGGATCAACTAGCGGAGTCGGCGGTGCTAGAGTTTGAAACTTTTGACCATCAACCGTATCAATCTCATCAGAATAATAAGTCATTTTACCTAGACCACCGTCAATATCGAGCTTTATATATTTAGGGGTTTGTTCAATAATCTTACCATCTACTACTCGTCCATCTTTTAAAACAAGCTCCGACGCCATAACCAATGAAGGCATTAGAAATAACATTACAACAAATAGTCGAATTTTATATTTCATCACGTCTCCCTTAACTTCGTTCAAATCCTCTTTCGCGCGTAATTACTTTCTCTTTTTCCTGTTTTAACTGTTGATGCTCCAAGGTTGTGTCCTTAGCCGCGTTATGGGACCAGCTTTGTTTCATTTCCTTTAAGGCTTCTTGTCTTTGCTCCGCATTTAGTTTTATTTGTCCTTCGCGCTCTACCCCGCGTTCCCCTGCCACTATATGTAGCTTTGTTTCTCCCTTGGCCCGGCTTATCTGGACATAGGTTGCTTGTTGGGATGCCATTGATTCATTTGAGTATCCGTAAACTGCCGCACGTTCGACCGTTGCCCCCTGAGCCTTGTGCGTTGTTGATGCCCAGCCATAATCAATGTGATTATAAGCATCTGTATGGATTCTCTTGGTTTCCCCGCCGTCTAGCTTTACGTCTATAATTCTAAATGGATCAACGCCGATAACTGTCGCTCTTTGGCCGTTTCGTACACCCAGGTCATAATCATTGTGGGTAAACATGATCCTGTCCCCCGCGGCCAATCCTATTTCCTTTGTTCCGTTATTGATAACAATTGGGTTCATTCGATCTACTAGGCCTTCATCTTTTAATTTCTCGCGGATTTCCAAATTTATTTTATCTGCATCCTGTCTGACATGTGTTAATACGATTCCTTTGCTGAAATCTTCCCTGTTTGCCTTGATATATTCGTCAACCAACGCCGCGCGGGCCTCAATGCTGTTTTGATAAATATTTATTTTTCCTTTCTCATCCAATTTCTCTAACGCTTCCCCAGTTTTGCCCTGTGCCGCGTCTTTGACAACTTCCTTCATCCAGTCTTCACGCTGGCGTTTGATATCTTCGACAGCGGTTGAGTATTGCGGGGCGATTTGCGCCACTCTTTGGTCAATAGAATGAAGTATTCCACCAGCGGCTATTGGCTGTAACTGCTTCTCATCACCAACAAGGACAAGCTTAGCCCCGGACTGCTGGACTTTATTGATGATTTCTGACATTTGCTTTGAGCCAACCATTCCCGCTTCATCAACGATCACAACAGTCTTACTGTCTAATTCCGCATGTGGTAGCCATGAAGCAATGGTCTTTGATTCAATGCCGGATTCTTTTTGAAGGTTCTGGGCCGCGACACCGGCCAAGGTCACTCCTTGCACCTTCCAGCCTTCTTTAGTGTACGATTCATTGACTGCGGCCAGCATGGTTGATTTGCCAACCCCCGCGCGGCCTTGGATCACTGCTATGGCGCTTTCCGCAGTTGCTGTTCTTATGGCAATCTGTTGTTCACCACTGAACTCGATTCTTTTTTCTTTCCCCGCATCGATGCCATCTTTGATTGCCTTATCAGGATTTACTGCATACGAATTTTTTATTACCATTTTTTCAACATTTGAAATAATCCCCTGCTCAATTTTGGCCATGTCTGGTGTTGTCAGTAATCCATTCTCTAAAGTAACTACAAATTCTTGGGTCTTGGCCGTGTTTATCATTTCCCGGACCTCTTGGGCATTACGATAACCAAATGACGCGATTGCGGCTTCCCTTAATAAATCTTTCTCTTTAAAAACGGAATGATTTTGTGTCAGTCTTTGGCCTGATTCTGTCAGTATTTCAGATTCCGATTTACCAACAGCTTCTTGAACTCTATTGCGATTGGCGTCTAGGTGGATATTGTGTTCTTTGGCCTCTTCTTTCCAGGTGTTTTCTCTTTCATTTAAATCGCAGATGACCTTATTGGCCCGTGTTGACAATACTATCCCGCGCGTACCGGCATAGCTGTGGATTTCGCGTTCTTTAACTATGTTGTCGATCTGTTGATCCCGTTTTGAAAAAACATGCTCCGCATCTTTGGAAACATCGGCAAGACGAAATGTGCCTTTTGTTCCCTGCTCGATTTCATAGCCAAGATTCTTCATTTGGTAAGCCATTTCAACCTGATATAAAGCACCAGCGGCCATTTTATGCTCGTAAAAAGTCCGGCTGTCAATTGTGCCTACTGATCCGTCGTTACGGACCGAAAAATTTGATATAACAACGTGGGAATGTAATTGGGGATCACCTTCGCGGCTGGTAAAGTGATTGAAACGGGAAGCCACAAGCCGGGCTTCTTCGTCTATTGTCCCGCCCTTGCCCCTTCTTGAGATTGTATTTTCTTCCAAGTAATCGAAAGCGGCCTTAACGGCTGTTTCATGTGCTTTCTCTATATCTTGTTTTAGCTCTGCGTGTGCTCCGGCCCAGACAATGGACACGGACTTGGGCGCGGAATATGTGCAATCCCACCCCATCAAACGGTTTTCAGCACCAGCGTTTTGGACTTCGCGGCCGGCAACGTAACCAGCCAGTGACATTTGGAATTCTTCGCGGTTGATTGCGCCATGTAGTCCCAGTATCTCTGCCCCTTGTCCCATCCATTCGCCTTGGTGGTCTAGGTCTTTGACATAATAGTCAGCGGATTTCTGCTCATAGTAGGACGCGGCAAGTGCTGCTGATCCTCCGCCGCTTCCGAGATTGCCTAAACCACGTAAGGACATCATTTGAATAGCCTTTAGAAAATTTTGATTTTCTTTCTATTGCGTATGAAAATATAAAAAAGTATTATTCCACCTACTAAAGAACCAATACCTGTCCAAAAAAGATTCATGTCATGTGATTTTGCTGCTGCAAAAAGCGATCCTATACCTAACAGTACTGCAATTAAAATCCAATAAAGGATTTTTGCAGCAGTGGAAACCATATTATCATTTTTCCCTATTTCAAATTTTTGTCTAACAAAGACAATATAAAAAACTATCACACCTCCTACAAGAAAAGCGAGTGCAGTCATCAACAAATTTCTATTAAAGGTTGGATAAAAAGAACACCAGATCATAAACGCCGGAATCAATAAAAAGAATACTCCAAAACAAATATATCTAATTGCCATTGCTTCTCTAGAAGCTCGTTCGTTCAATAAAGATTTCTTATTCATTGTTCCCCCTTATTCAAATCTCCATCCCGATGTTGGTGTCGATTCAGCCGGCGGCTCTGGCAATTTGCTGTCCCTCGGTGGATCTTCTTTCTTGACCACTGGATTTTCCGTAGACTTCTCAATCTTTTCTTTTTTCTTGAGCCAGTCCGCCTCATCCACTATTGCTTGTGTCTGCGGAATTGGATTATAATTCCAACACACATAAAGCAACGGCCATCCGGAAACTCTTATAACACCTTCTAAATTATCAAAATTGGAAATCTGTGAAGGCATAAATAAAGACATGGTCTTTAACTGCTCTTGCTCTGTTTGAGATTGGGTAGACTTACCTTCCGTACTGCTTGAACCTGACGATTTCTGGGTTATGATAACTTCCTGATCTCCCAAATTTTTGGAAGCCCACTGCGCGGTGTCATGATCAGAACAACGCAACACAATCTGGGTTGAAAATGTATTGGCAATAGATTTGGCCAGCTGGGGACCGTAATGATGTTCTATTTTCCCAATGTCCTGAATACCAGCCACAACGCAAAGCCCTTTGGAACGTCCCAGGGAAAATGCGTTTAACAATGAAGTTAATTTGCCCAGGGTCGCCAGCTCATCTAAAAATAGCCATATCCTACGGTTGGGATCATCCGGAAGAGATAGGATTTCATTGACTATTAACTCAACAGATATGTTGGCCGTTGACTGTGCTAAATCAGCCCTTTCTGGTATCCCGCCAAGTATTAAAAGTTTTGAGTTGCCGTGTACCCATTTTCTTAAGGATACTTGTCCCTTAGGCCATGCTTTTGCATACCAGCGGATCGTCTGCTGGGCATGACCAATTAGGGTTGAATAAATATCTTCAGATGCTTTTGTTTCTCCGCCAAGGACATTGGCCAATGCCCTGCCATCTTCAAATGTATTTAAAAGTTTGGCTATCTCACTTTTCTCCTTTGATAAAATAGTCCAAACATCTCCCCATCCCCAGCTTTCCCCTTTTGAATCCAAGTACATAAATATAGCTTCTAGTATTTGACGGGCGGAATTCAAAAAAAATGGCTGGCTGTCTTTGGGATTAGGCGGAAACATAATTCCTGCCACCTGCTGACAGTCCAGCTGGCTTCTGATATCAGCACCCGGTGACCAGGCAATTGAGCGCTTGTCCCATGCCGCCAATAGGTCAACGCCTTCTTTGCCGGCAAAAGCCTGGATAAACGTACCCTTAATGTCCCAGATGATCGCTTTATCACCCCGCTCAAAAGCCTGATAAACAAGAGGATAAATTATCTGTGTCTTACCGGCTCCGGGTGATCCGGTGATCAAAAAGTGCTGGTTCTCTCTTTTAAATGGGAAAGGACAATCCGCCCAAAGGGATATGCCTGCCTTTGTCCCTTCCTGGGTCTCTTTTTTGGTCAATAATTCGAAAGTTCTTTCAACGCTACCCTGGGCGGCCTGTTGGACACCTCTTTGATATTTTCCTGCAGAAGTATACTTTATGCCTGCCGCATGCTGATTTTGGCTTGAACCTTGCCAACCTAAAAATATGTCACCAATCCATGTCCAAAGGGGTGCACATTCCAGATAAAACAGGTTTCCGCTCCAATTTATATTTGAAAGGCCGCCACCTAGAAATGCAAAAACGTCCATCACCACAACTAGACCCAGGGAAAAAAATAGGGCATGTTCAAGTTCCAGTTTATGACCCTTTAAAAGATAGAAGCCCAGAAAAAGGCTTGGGGCAATCCCCCAAAGTACCCCACTTCTTAAAAAATTAAGTAGGGCCGCTTCCCCATTTCCAAGATTCTGCATAAAGGGTAAAGCACCAACTATGCCCCCCTGGTTGACTGCTGTGGCCTTGGCTATTATATCATCGGTTATAAAACTGCCGGTTATGGCCTCAATTATCTTGACTACAATAAACCATAAAACTACTGCCACGGCCCAATGCCAGGCCAATTCAAACCAGTTTTGCTTTAAGTTTATGGCCACTATTGCACCTCCTGGTCAAATATTTTAAGGAGTGTTTTTTTAAGTTTATCGGTTGCCTCCGGGCTGGCTCCCTGGGTTCGGCCCAGGGCTTCGGCTATAACAACGACCTTGGCCCTGGCTATTTTTAGATGGTGATCTACTGGTTCTTTTCGGTGAGATTTTTTGAGAGATTCGTTTAGAATATGGCAGATAAAAGCATTGGTCGTCATGCCTAATTCAGCGGCTTTTTGCTGAAGTTGACTTACCTTGCCATCATCAATTCTTAAATGGATTTGAGCCATTTAAACCAACGCTTTGCACAGTAGGTGCTTTAGGTCTGTGTTTTATTTTGGTATACATTTGGTATTATCGTTTTTGGCACAGATTTTGTCAATATTATTTTAAATATTGTGCTGGTAGGTTGGATAGTTTGGATTTTGATTTTTGTCTTTGGATAAGTTTGATTTTGTAATCATATATATCCTTGGCGGCTTCTAAAATGTCTTGCCTGGTGATGTTTGGTTTAAGATGAAGAGACATATAATCGTTGAAACATTCCGGACTAAAAAAGTCGTCCTCCTTTCTGTCACCCCATTCTGTTTGGGGATGAAGAAACCGGTAATATTCGTAGGCCAGCCACTCTTCCAGATCCACCCCATTGTCCCAGGCTTCGGCCATGTTTGGTTCTTCCTCTGTTGTGTTTTCGTCTTCACTGACCCTTTCAGCAAAGGTTGTTTCCAATGCGTCCAGTTCCTCCTGCTGGGCCCCGGACTCGTATCTTGTGTCAATGTATGCTTCAAGGTCCTCAGTGCCCAATTTGGTGATTTCTACTTTTAACGGTTGCATGTGAACTTTTCCTTTCGATTTTTTTTGAATACTTTAAAGTCATGCGTGTCAAGGACGCCGTAGCGCAAGCGAAGGCGCTTGCGAGCCCCCGCCCTGCGGGGGCGAAGTCCTTGACACGTATGACAAAATTAGTAAAAAAGAATCGAAAGGAAAATTGTCTCAACCTCGCGCCTTCGAAGGTTTACTAGCTTGATAAGTTGAATGGAGGCTTGCTGAGAACGTCTTCTACACAAGAATGTACTTCATAACTGGTAGTATCCGTGCTGTAGGTTTGTCCCTGGCAATAAAACCGGATGATTTTAGGGGCATTTTGGGCCAGAAGTATAAACAGTCCGCTAAAGGCTAAAAGGCTACTGAAAGTCCAACTATTACGTTTTTTATACGCATGGTTCCTCCGTGGTTATTCTATTGCTAATTTGATACCCTGCATGCCGCAGAGAGCGGCAGGCGAAATCCCTGGCAACTTGATGCCACGGGTCTGCGAAAGCAGAGATTAATTAGAAATTAGTCCTTAGGGGGAGATTGGTCAACAAGTTTGATGCTTACCCTGTCCTGCATGGGGGCCTGGGGGTGATCACCACAGGGACAGCGATTAGATTTTTGGTTATCTACTTTTTTTATTCTTTAAATAAACGACCAAAATTAAAAGTACTAAAATCAAAATGCTAGCCAAAGCTAAATAGTTTGCTAAGGGAGGTTTCCCTGGAATAACCAGCGTTATACATGCAACTATTATTCCTTGAATTGAAAGTTGCCTAATCCTATCAGCATCAAATTCTGTCATATTCTTTTGCCTGCCTCTCTCCTGGTGATGGAGTTTAGGGAAACCCCGGCAGGGATAGGGCTTTAAAATTATGCTTTAGCTAAAATCATTTGTTTTTTAGGTACGTTGATACCCAGTAGTTGAAACGGGCTTGCGATACGGGTCATGCTTTCGATCTTAAACGAAAATCCACCAAACCCCCCTTGCTCTAAGGAGTTCAGCTGGGCTGGGTCGAATTGGACGTTGACTGTCTTGCCATGGCGTAGGACGTTGATTTGATTGAGATCGATACCGCCGTTTGATATTGTGGCTTTGTCTTCATGTGCCGGTAATAAGAGCATGTCGGGATTAACTCCTAATAACATTAAACCATTTCTTGCCCTCTCTACTGCATAAGGAATATTAGAATTTAGCTCATCTTTAAACGCAGCTAAAATTCTTGGCACATCTTTAGGACTAATAAGCTTGGCCTTTATTAAAATAAGTAAACTTTCAAATCGATCAAATCTATTTCCAAAAAATTCTTCTTTTTTCAATAAAAAATTCAAGGCTTTTCTTAACTTCATTTGTAACATTAAATTCCCATTATATGCCCCTTGAACAGCTGATTTTACGCTTAGTGACTTAAATATTTTATCGGGTTCAATAGCTCCACTTTCTACTAAATCCTTTAAACCAGATGCGCATTCTACAGAATTCTGGCCGCCAGAAATCAAAACATTGATAAATGCACCTACAACAATAGGAACATCCTTCTGCTTAATTAATCCTGCTTTCAAAAACATTCTTAACGCTTCTGGTATATAAAATGGTTCTATCCCTGGATCCCCGTATTGATACATTTTGCTGTCGAACATTAATCTAATTAAAAGTTTTAAATAATTTGATGGGATAACGAAATGAAAACCATTCGCTTTAGAAAGCTCTATTACTCTTGGTGCGGAAAATTTAATCCCCGGCTCTGTCAATTCTTTTGTAAAAAGATCTATAACTATAGGAATAACTTTAGCAGGAATTACTCCATTTTGAGCTAAAGCATTTAATCCTTGAAATGAAAAATCATTAATTTTATTATAATATTCATTCTCGTAGTCTTGAATTTTTTCTAATTTCTTCCTTCCAGTTATACGGATTCCATAAAAAAATGCATTTATAACTCCTGGAACATCCTGAGTTCTAATTGCTCTTGCTTTAGCTAATCCTACTAACTCTTCTGCTGCAGATGCTCCTCTAAAAACTGGATTTGTCAATAAATTGCCGTCCACACTAATATTCTTAGCCGTAGTAATATAAATTTCATTGACTAACTCTTTAACTTCTGTAGACATCGACGCATCTGGGGGGGGTTGTTCGATTGATGGAGTAGATGGGGGCAGGGTCTTTCTGAGTATCTCTAGCATATCCTTCCCAAAAACTACCCGTCTTGCCACGATCTGTCTATCCCTCTCAACTTCCTCTTCTGATCTGTCGTGGTTAAACCCATAATTAGTAAATTCTTTAAATTCTTCCTCTGCCATAATAGACAAAAACCTTATGGCTTTTTGAATTAATTGTGTGTCCTTAGAGTTCACAATAACCATAACTGCATTACGGACATCTTCACCCGGTGGCAGATGGGACATTCTGGACAAATAGATAGTTTCCATGGCCTCTTGAGTTGACATCGCCGCATCTGTTTTTGTTGGGGTTTGGTTTGGGGTGGACATGGCATGATCTAAAAGCTCACCACGTTCAATTTTTAAAACTTCAGATTTATCAATAATTTTTTCTAATTGATCTGCTAAGCCTATCATACTTGGTATGCTTTCTTCATGGGATTCTTCTGGTTCAAAAACTACTTTAAAATCATAACCATCTAACTTATACCGAATTGCCTCCCATACATAATTTAATAAACTTCCTTTGGCATCCCTTGGCTGTCTTTTTAACAACATTCTTAACACATCTGCGTTTTCTTCCCCATACTCTTTCTTCAGTTTTTGTAATTTTATAAAATTAATTGGCCCCAACATCGCCGCATCTTTACGTTCCACAACATTTCCAGTAGTTCGATCAATTTTTACCCAATGTCCGGGAACATCATCTGCAAAATGTGCTGGGTAAACTCTAGGATGCTTATCATCAAACTCATTACTTCCACCCCAACTTTCAGAATAAGGAACATATTTTTTTGTTGCTGGTACAAAAACATATCTATATTTTCCTGACAGATCTCTTTCCTGCCATAGAAGATCACTAAGATAATTATATTCAATACAATCGTATGCTTGATCGGCAGCCCCGTAATCTCCATTTTCTTTTGCCATTACATAATCACCTAACCGTTGGCCTAGAAGAGTTAAAGCATTTTCATTCTCCTTTCGAATTACTTGTTTATCAGCTCCTAAGACTCTTAAAGCTATGTTGGCTTCCTCGCTTAAAGTTTTTAAAGATTTACTACCTCTTTTCATTTTAATAAAATGTCTAATTAACTGAATGTATTCAGGACCTTTATTTGTTTCTCCAGACATCCCTACAAAGGACATTACTAACTCAAATCCTTCGCGAGAAAAGCCAATTCTATCCATATAACTCTTATGACTTAACACCTCCAAAATCAATTCAATTGCACTTATATTATTTGACTTCGTTAACATTTTCATTGCCCAAATAACCGTGTCCCTATCTTTACTTTTTAAACCTATAAGACCAATTCTAAATTGCAAATCTGCATTAGTTGCAAGTTCCTCAAATGCTTGATGAGCATATTGAGGCCCAGGATATGAATTAGTTGTAAAGTTAATAAGATCAGCAGCTGAAAGTATCTTCTCCTTGTCTTGATTCTTACGCAAAATTACCGCTAATTCGTTAAAAGCCCATAAAATATCACCCGTAGAATTTTCATTAGTAAAAAAATCGTCAAGTTTTGATTTTAAAACTTCACCTCTATTATGATTAAGAATCCATCTGAGCTTGAACCCACGAATCATAGCCGCATCTTGTTTGGGAGTTTGGTTTGGGGTGGTTATGTTGGGATCATTTGCACCATTATATCTTAACGTATCGACCGTTCTCCAATGTTCATTTTTTAGCGCAAGTGACAGAGCAGTATTTCCATTTTTATCCTTGGCATTTATTTCAGTTCCTTGTTCTATCGCCTTTCTGACAAATCGAGTGTTTCCAACCTCTGCCAAATACATTAAAAAAGTTTGTCCCGTTTTTTCGTTTACTAAATTATAATTCTCTACTTTGCGAGGAAACATAGTAAATGTATTTTTCCCACGCTGCCAATTCCAAGTATCAAATAAAAGTCTGTCATAAGTCGGCACCCCCAATAACTTAGCGGCCCATGAATGGATATCTGAATATGTATTTCCTTTTTCAAAGGCAATCCTAACAATATCGTGCTTCATTTGAGAATTAGTCACGTACCAATTAATTGCTCGTATCGCAGATCGTCGAACCCTAATATTTGCATCGTTTAGTTTATTCGCAATTAGAACAACGTTACCTCTTAATGTCCAAAAGGCAATTTTTGCATTAATAAACATCGCCGCATCTGGGGTTTTGTTTTGTATTGGTGTATGGAACATGGCATTGTCCTTTGCGCCATGTTCTTTTAACATTTTGACAATAGCCTGCTGTTGACCCGTCTGAATCTCTTGTAGAGCTATTGACAAAGCTGTCAGATTGCCAACTTTCACATTTACATCAGCACCATTTGCAATTAATTGTTCTACTACTTCTGGCGATCCTCCTCGGGATGCCCACATTAAAGCCGTAAGGCCATTTCCCGTCCTTACTTTAATATCAGCACCATTCTCTAGTAACATTTTTACAACAAGAATTTTTGCCTGCTTTTGCAATATCATATCGTTGGCAGACTCGCACGCAAAGATTAAAGCAGACGCGCCATCACCTTCGTTTACTTCATTGATGTCGGCGCCATTCGCAAGCAAAAATGCTACTGTATCTCCCAACCCTCTTCCCGATGCAACCATCAAAGCCGAACCATTAGATGTCATCGCATTAATATTGCCCCCCTGCTCCAACAATTTCTTAATGGTTTTTATATCTCCTTCTGATGCAGCTCTTATTAATGAAAAATTCTGTTCATTATCATCAGCTTTTACGGAATAACTTGTTACTCTACGTGTTTTTTCAACTGACGAAGTCTTATCCTGAATTGGTTGATTATTGGTTGGCTGACTTTGAGTTGTATTATTAGAATTTGAATTATAAATTGCAACTCCCAAACCAACTGCCACCAAAAGAAGAATCCCTGCTACCCAGCCCTTCTTCGATATCATGGCTCCATCACCATCTCTTCTTAATTTTCTAGGCATGAGCTCAAGACCCCCCGAAAAATACTTCCTCGGCACAACCTGACCGTCCGGAGTCGGGTCTTCTTTAATATAGTTAAACGCACCCTTCTTGTAGGCCTTCAGGTAACGCTCGTATATCTGTTCTTTAGCCGTGGGATCATTAACATTGACACCAGCTACTTTATTTTTATTTGTATAGACCGCATCCAAAAGACCGTTTTGAATGGTTTCCTTATACCATTTGGCTAAAATAAGCGCTTGATAGATTTGACGTAACGGCGCAAAGTTCTTGCCAGTGTTGACTTCTTTGGTGATTTCGGGAAGGATAATTTGGCGGACAATTTGAGAGCCTATTGAATCCGTACCATTATGTATGGTCACGTGTTTTTGTAGTGCAGTGTAATCTTCATCAAGCATGACCTTTAACGTTGATTTGGTCACATAAGCGGCATTGACGTTTTCATAGACTTGGGCCTGGTCCGGAAGGATCCATACCTTATTAAAGGTATTGACCGGGACATTGGTTGTTCCGAATTGAGCTTGGGCCTTGGCGTATACCCTACTCCAAAATTCTTTGCCTAAATCTTTCTCGGGGTATATAAGAGAAGCGGTTAATTGTTTGAGGATGTAGTCTTGAGCGAGCAAATCTCGGCCTAAATCTGTTTGACCCAATGCTTCAGGAACCATCCTATTTTTCTCATAAGGGCTTAAATTGACCCATAAATCGCCTTCAGGGATGGTTAGGCCTGCCAGAAAGTATTTTACCAGTTGATTAGCTTGATCTTTAACTGAAGCTGTATCTTGCGGCCCTTTGCCGGTATCAACGATGAATTGAAATTCTAGGGGCTTTTGGGTATTAACGATCAAACCTTTTAAAGCCAATGGCGCAAATGGTGTGGAAATACCTACCATTGTTCCAGGGATAGGAAGTTGATTTACGCTAAAATCTTGTGCGTAGACGTATTGGAGATTGCTAAAAGAAAAAGTAAGACAAACTAGTGAAGAAATTATACGTTTGAACATTTATTCCCCTTTGGTTGAAAGCTATAAAATTATGATAACGGGCTTGGGTAGCGCTTTCACCTTTAGGGACGATTCAAATATAACATAATTTTAAGAGAATGCAAGTTTTTGGTGTTTGAAAAATTGACAATTGATATTGATCTAAGGACAAATTAAGAAGGGGGGTTTGGTGATCAACGACAATTATAAATTAACTGGACTTCAATTGGTTGGTGCCTGCCCTGTCCCGCATGGGGCCTTGGGGTAGGCCATCGCGGGGACAGGGCTAATATTCTTAAAAAATGACTAGTCTGGAGGTATCCAGTGTTCGTATTCTTTTAGGCAAGAATTGATCGAATTTTCTACTTTTTGATCAACTTGTTTTTGACAATACCAAACGGCGACTCTCTTGCCGTTTATAACCCACAAGATCGTTACCAACAAAGTAATTAATATAATTGTTAATGAAATATAGCCTCTATAAATTAATATTCTATTCAATGTGCTTTTAATGGCTGAAAGCCATTGTCCTTTGCCTTAAAAAGTTTGTGGCTGCCCTCTCCAGGTATAGGGCGTGTGGGCCCCCAAAAAATGGAAAAGATTAATTAATACTAAAATCCAGATTCGTTTTTAAACTTGTTAAAAGAACTATTTCTACCTGAGGCAATTTTAAGTTGATTTATAAAACCCGGATCTACTGAATACCCTAAATCCTGAACCTTCTCTACATCTTCCCAGGCCTTGTCATATTCTTTGATCTTAAAATAAGTCTTTGCTCGATCAGATAATGCCGTTGTGTTAAAAATATTCAAATTTATAGCTTTAGAAAAATAAATTATGGCATTTTGATATTGACCTTGTTTTAGATAAATATACCCATAATTTGAAAACACATTGTCGTCCTGTGGTTTTAATTCTAGGGCTTTCTTAAAAACACTTGCGGCTTGGTCGAACTTATTCTGAGTTAAATATAGTGCCCCCAAATTAACATAGGCTTTAGAATAGTGCGGATCCATTTGAATGATTTTTTTATAATCTGCAATAGCCAAATTATAATCTAATATATCCTCATAAGCCATCCCACGGTTGTTATATGCATCAGAATATTTGGAATTTATTGTTATAGCTTTGGAATAATTAAAAATGGCCTGAATAAAATGTCTTTTATCACGCTCATTATTGCCTTTTTTATAATATTCTTCCGCGGTCTGCGCAAAGACCAATGGAATGTTTAATAACGAACAGAACAGCAACACTTGTATCAATGACATGTTAATGAGGTTTCACGTTTAATGGTTAACGTCCCTTGTTTGGAAGGTACAAATTAGTAAAATTAAATCCAGTCTAAAATTAGGGAATGAATGGTGATTTTGATGTGCATTTTTACCTCGGAGGAAAAGGTAGTTTAATAAAATGACCAAACCAATTGTTTAATAAATCAAATGCTATACCTACCAAAACCGCTGAAGCAAAAATAACAAAAACACTAAGTGAAGTGCGATAATAGGTCGAAAGCCATTGGGGTGCTTTGTTAGTATTTATGAAAGGGACGCCATCCTTCCAAGATTTATACGATTTGGCGCTATTTAGAGTGTGTAAAGCACCTAAAAGCAAAGCTAAAAGAAAGAAAAAACCACATATTCTTTCTAGCATGTATTCTCCCAGTATTCCTATATTCCAATTCCAAATTTTTCAACTTCTCTTTTGATGCGGTCGGTACACACCGCTCCCCTGAATACTGCCTGCTCTGTCCAGCATGAAGTCTGGGGGTGATCCCCGCAGGGACAGGGTTGGAACGTATGCTACTGAATAAGGTGAAGTGCTTTTACTGGTTCGAATAATGCATAAATTATTAATGCAGTTCCTACAACATAATACATATAAATCCATAACCAGTATAAAAAGGGATTTTTTTCACGATCATGTGTTGTGCCGTCTTCCAAGGTATAGTATTTCTTTTGAGAACAATTCACCCCACAAAATATAAACGCTATTCCTAATAAAATTAAAGGAATAGTTTTAATTAATAAATTTGAATTCATAAAACAAACTAACGATATGACAAGACCTACAATGAATACAAGCAGCCCTTTATAGTTCATATTATTTTAAAGAGAGCCTCTGATTTTGAATCATAGTTCAATTCTTATTTTTTGGTAAAGACCGCTCCCCTGCTCCAAATCAAATATCGGGGAAAGATCAATTTGTTATCTCATGATTTTTTACATAGAAAATGAGCCAAGTTAAAATGACAATAAAAATTAAAGCAACAACCAAATCAAGAATTATTTGATAATTTCGTTCAGAGATATCGTGACAAACATATCTTGTTACAGGGCCAATCGAGTATCTTCCCCCTCCACCGCTATAGCAAATGTTTTTGGAATACGCTTCCATTGCATTTTTAATTAGGCCGAATACATAATACAGGACAAGAATAACGACAGGTATTGTTAGTATTATTTTTTTGATAATCTTTTTCCTTTCGGCTGCTAATTTAATGACTAAAAGCTATTGTCATTTGTCTGGAAGGAACAATGTAGTTAAAGTAAATCCAGTCAAAAATTACGGAATGTATGGTGATTTTGATATACATTTTGACCTCTTATTTAAGTATAAATGGTGAGAATGCAGTAAAGAGAAAAAATAAACCTAAAAAAATATTAGAACAAATAGCAAACCAGAATTTTATAGGTTGGTTTTCACAATATGTTTCCACAGTAGGTATATAGCGCACTTTTACTGATATTTTGCCATCACGAAGTCCACAAAAGGCACTATAAAAAAAGAATAAAGAAAAACAAGTACAAATTATGGCGTGAAAAATGGAAAAACCAAATACGCAGTTTATAAAAACAATTCCTGCCGTTAAAGCAAGTATCCCAATTACAAATATCACAAACACCCCTTTTTATAAATCTACAGTTCAATCCCTAGTTTTTCAGCTTCTCTTTTGATGTGATCGGTAAAGACTGCTCAACTGCTCACGTCTAAGTTGTTATTTTGTAATTTAATTTTCGATATTAAAAGTAATATTGATAGTATTGTTTATTGTATTTTCTCCTTTTAATTTTGCAGTCTTAATATTTTTTTGAATTTCCTTTAATACTATTTTATGAATTTCTTTTGTTATAAATTCCTTAATGTTTTCGAAACTTTTATTGTCAGTTTTGTTAAGGGTAATATGAAAAATATTAACCATTTATTTTCTTTAACTTCTGCTTTTGGTTGATCCCATTTGTTCTAACAAAGGTTTTACAAACTGTTTTATCATTGCAGCATGGCCTTCTGCATCCGCAAAAGGAACTGCCGGTTCTTCTTGATGAAACCTGTTAGTATCACTATTTGTTTTTTGTTTTCTTTTAGGAGATTGAGAATTGAAACTGTTGATTATATTAATATGGTTCATAATATAGTTAGGGTGCGGATTTGATACTATCTCTGGTGCCTTTTTGGTACGATTACTCTCCTTTTTGATACTACCTAGTACCAAATTGATACTAGCCATAGCTTTCATTAAAGTATCAGTTACAGCAACAATTTCTGCAGCGTTTTTGACAGGATCTTTCTTTAAGACCTCGTATTCATACAAAAGGAAATCCGGCATTAGGTAATAATTGAAATCCTTGCCGCCATAAGGGCTTTCTTTTTTAAATTTAACAATCAGTCCTTTTTCACATAATGATTTAATAGTTCGGGCAACATGTGTCCGGGACGTCTGGCACATTTTGGCAATCCTAGTCATACCCGGGAAGGAAATTCTGTCTTTGCGGTTATAATGATGGCAAAGGATTACATAGACCTTTGATTCAGTTCCGTTTAAGGACTCCCATGCCCCGCTTTCAATGATTGTATCTGGAACGTAAGGCATCTTACCCTTTAGGTGAGTTGTTGATATATTCCGTTAATGCTTTAAGGACTATTCTTGATTTGGGCGCAGCTTGTCCTCTTTTCCATCTATAAACGGTCATGGATGAAACACCTAACTCCCCTGCTATCTGCTCTAAAGAGACATCCCTCTCTTTTATGACTTGATCGATAACTTCATTAATGGGTTTGGTAATCATCATAGTTTATTCCTTTCAGTGCGTTACTGAATTTGTAGTTGGGCTTGAATTATTTTGCTGTTGCTTAATCATATCCAATTCATGCTGGGTCTGAGTGAGACTTAGTTTGGTTGAGTAAAGTTCACTTTGGGTAGATTCATATTTTTCACTAAGGTTTGAATTGGATTGGAAAAGCAGGGAATTGGTCTGGCTTAATTTGAACCATGAACCACCTGCCACTACTCCTAACACGGCAATCCATATTGCAGATGTTTTCCAAAGAACCGCAGATTTTTCTGCGCTTGTTCTTTTATCTTCCAAAGCAATGATGCGTTCCTGGTTCTTTTTATATGTTTCTAGAAAGTCACCAATATATGGCTGTAGTTTTTTAACCACAGAATCAATATCTTCAAGTGCATGTTGCGTAATTAAGTTCTGTCCAACTGTTTTTTCTGGGTTTGGATTTTCTTGTGGCTTAGATTCAGGCTCATGTACGGCAGATGATGTTAAAACATCGGTTATCCTGCTGCGTTGAAAATTTTCCAACTGAGATTTTAAATAATAGGCCACAGGCTTTTTATTGATATAGGCATATTTCTTGTCCCATGAATTTTTATCTGCAAGATTTCGGATTTGCCTATCCCCTACTCTGATAATTTTTACAGCATCTTCAACATTAACCCAGTTTGGGTTATTGATGATCTCATCTTCGATCTCAACCTGGTTACCATTAGGAAGAGTACAAAATTTTTTTCCATCTCGTTCTGTTATCTTTGGATCATCAACCATTAATACCTCCGGGGTGTTTATCTGCCTTCTAATTTGATAACAGATGTTAACATCGCTTAGGAGATTTGTCAACATTTATTTTTATCTATATCCGATAATTTATCGGATATTAACAGCAATAACATGGGTAATGCTAAGGAAATACATACGGAACAGCGATAAAATACCACTATACATATGACTCCACACATGGAAACATCAGATATTTCATATGCCCGTTGATAATATGTCTAATTCACAATTCCGTATAAACATAAGGAAATTGTATAAGGAACACATTAATAATAAGGAAATTAACGCCTTAGGAAATA